>JABAOE010001943.1_pt5 | contig 12502 bp, 21 predicted proteins | sample 7062141 | NCBI WGS metagenome assembly JABAOE01 (sample SAMN14538627, study PRJNA623070) | marine sediment metagenome | biome: marine biome [ENVO:00000428]; feature: marine pelagic biome [ENVO:01000023]; material: deep marine sediment [ENVO:00002113] | place: India: Gulf of Khambhat ...
AATAATTAAACAACTCGAAAATTAGATGAAACTAATTAGATTGGACTAATTTTTTTACGCATAAATTTTTCAAAACTTAGGAAAAGCTATTTTTTATTTTTCTTTTTTTGATAACAAAAAATATTGGAAGCAAAACAATTGAAAAAACGACAAAAAAGAAAATTCCAAGTGCTGAGTAATCATTTACAAAAATTTTTGTATCAAACCATGCTTTGGGCAAAATTGTAAAAAAATCTGCTCCTGAAAAATCTTCAATGGTTCCAATCGCTAAACTATATTTCCCAACTTGATTTTTTTCATCTACTACTACTAGAAAATATTTTCCATCAAACGGAATCTCAAGATTGATTTCTTGCCTTTCCCAATATGTCACCTGACCAAATGGTTCATAGAATTCCTTACCTGGAAATGTTCCTTCATAAGGAAATTTTTCTACTTCCAAATTTTCAATTGAATTATTCTTTCCTTCTGATTCAACAAAAATTAAAGTTGGCGAATATCTCTCTAACCCTGAAATTTTTGGAATTACAATACTGGCGTAAAACTCTTCTCCTCTTTTGGCATCAAAAGTGTAATATTTTGCCTCATTTGTGCCTAAATTTTCATAAATAGCCCAAGAAATTTTATGATCTGGGATAAGGAGCGCTGACTCAAAGTCTCTATGTGAGTCATCATGACTGATCAACTTATGCGCATAGACTTGATTGACAGTGCCCAGTAACAAAATAACTGCTAATAAAATTCCTATCTTCAAAAGACACCACTCAATGTCTTTAATTTTTTCAAATCAGTTATTTCGATATTATTACTTAAAGTGACAATTTTTGCTAGCTTGGGGTTTGCCCCCTTTCCTAATTTTAAAACAGTATCTCCTTTTAATTTTATAATTAATGTTATCTCATTATTTTTCAAATTTTTTGCAAGATCTTTTGCTTCTGATAATTGCTTTATGATTCCTGGTTTGTCTGAAATTTTTACTGGAATATCAATAATGTCGATGACTCGTTCATCTTTTAATGATGAAAAATTAATTGCAGGCAAATTTCCATACGAAACTTTTAGTTTCCCTGATTCTAAATAAGATAAAAAATTGGCTGGGAGATTGATTTTTTTCATTCTCACAAACCTCACTTTGCTGTAATTGTCAGTTTACCTGTTAGGATAACTGTTCCTGTAGGGACAACTTTACCATTTCTTTCAACTTTACCCTTCATCTCAAGATTTTCAAAATCATAAGTGATGGAGGCATGCTTTTCTGTAAGTTTGTCAAAAACTTCAGCAAGTAAATTTGCCCATTCTTGCTCTTCTGCCATAATGAGCTTTTGGTGTTATCATATTTAACCTGCTGATAATTTTCTAACTAGTGCTAAATTTTTTAAAAATAATTTTTGCTTTTTGTGATTCAATACTATGCTCTACTATGGGTTTTATGTATTGTACTTTTTCAGGAATTTTTTTCCACAATTCATGAATGCATTTTGTAGAAATATCTCTTAATTCTGGAATCCATTTTTTGATATAGATGCATTCAGGATCAAATTTCTTCTGTTGAATCCATGGGTTAAAAACTCTAAACCATGGTTGAGCATCTGCACCTGTTGATGCAGACCATTGCCAATTTCCAACATTTACACAAGTGTCATAATCAAGAAGTTTTGATGCAAAATATTCTTCTCCTAATCTCCAATCAAGATGTAAGTCTTTTGTTAAAAATGATGCTACAATCATCCTCACTCTATTGTGCATCAATCCTGTCTCGTTAAGCTCCCTCATTCCTGCATCTACTATTGGAAAACCTGTTTCTCCTTTGGCCCACTTTGAAAATTTCACTTTATCTTTACTCCACTGAATTTTTTGAAAATTAACGATAAACTCTTTTGAAAAACTATATGGAAAATGATACATCAAATAAGTAAAGAAATCCCTCCAATAAAGCTCGGAAATGATGGTGTGGTCTGCCCCCAACTGTTTTTTACATTCTAGAAAAATTTCTCGAATGGAACAAGTTCCAAATTTGTTGTGGGGGGATAATGATGATGTTGCATTTTTTGCAGGAAAGTTTCTATCAACATCATAATTATTCAATTTTTTTAAATTCTTTAATAATCTTAAACATGTTCTTCTGCCTCCCTTTGAAGGCAATGAGATTTTCTTATCTTTTTCTAAAAAATTTTTGGTCTCCGATTCAAACTTTATTTTTTGATTTGCAAAATTTTTAAATTGATATTTTTGAGGGATTCTAACAGGCAATTCTCTTGCCTTTCTAAAAAATGCAGAAAATACTTTGTATGGTTCGCCTTTTAGTGTCTTAATATCATCAGGATCATGCAAGAGCAAATCCTGAGTTAAAATATAATCAATTTTTATTTCATTGCATATTTTTTCAATTTTCCTTTCTCTTTTTATGCCAAATGGGCTGAAATCTTTATTCATAAAAATTGCATTTATCCCAATCTCTTTGATAATCTTCTGAATTACTTTTTCATAGTTACCTGAAAATACATATAACTTTGATTTTTTCTCCCTCAGACTGCTATCTAAATCTAAGAGACATTCTTTCAAAAACTCTAATCTAAATTCACTAAATTTTGGATTTGATTTTGAGATAATTTTTGAATCCCAAATGAAACATGGAAAAACTTGAGAGGAAAGTTTTGAGGCATTTATCAGTCCTGTATTGTCTTCTATACGTAAATCTCTTCTAAACAAAAATAAAGATTTTAGATATTTTGACATTTTCTAATTATTATTTTTTATAATTTTTTGTTCAATTTTTTCACTTTTTAATAAGTTAGAAAAAAATTCTAGTACCATTACTTTTGTGTTTTGACAAAATCAACTATTGATAGAATTTTTCCCATGTCTGCTAGATGGCCATAACTTTTTTTGTGTCCTAACAATGATTTTTTTAATGGCTCATTGGTTAATGTACAATATAGCATATTTCCATTTCCAAGTGGAACAGTAATTCTCTTAATCTTTTCATATGATGAAATTGTGTACATGCCGTTACCGATGTAGTTTTTTACACGGGCATTTTCATCCCATGCATGCAAAGCCCTCAAAAGTGTTTGTTTGGTTTCTTCAAAAGGCACCAAATTTTTTAGTCCTTCTCTTTGACTCCACCATAAAATTTCACCTTTGTCATTAGATACGGCTGCAAATCTTATGTCCTTATTAAAATCCATTAACATGTTAAGTAGTTTTTCTAGTTTATCCACAAAACAAGATATTTTTTTCTGTTAATAAATTTTTTAAATTATTTATTTAGTGGCAAAATTCACAAATTCATGAACTTGTAATCACTCAAATGTGTTGACAAAATCAACTATTGATAGAATCTTTCCCATCTCTACTAATTTGCCGTAGCTATGTTTTTTGGTATTTTTCATGGGTGTGTTATCTACGCTCAAAAACAACATATGAAATGCGTCAACTGGAAGAGTGACTCTTTTTGTTTTTTCAAATGAAGTAATATGGTATAATGGTTGGCCTAATGGTGTTCGATCTGCAGCTTTACATCTATCTATCCAATCATCGGATTCACGTTTTAAAGCTCTTTTGGTCTCAGCCAATGGAACTTGTAATTTGTTAGATGACCTTTTAGAACTCCACAAAATCTCCCCATTGGTATTACTGATAATCGCCAGTCTGATGTTTTCATCAAAATCCATTAGCATATTGAGAACTTTCTCATAACGAGCCATATGGGTCCTATGATTTTAGATAATAAAAAGAATTTGATATCATATTACACGTGACAAAAATTTTTCCAAGAAAGATTAACTTATATCTTATTTTGAAAAACGTTTCTTATGGGTAAACATTTTGCAGGATTCGTAGGCAAAGTTTGGGATGAGTTTCCTCAGCTTGCAGAATGGCATGATGATGATCCAAAATTACTCCAATTATGGGATTTAGACACCTTCATTGAAGCAGGCTACCATAATTTTCATGCACAAAGAAAGCAATTATACCATATTAGTAAACTAATTGAGCACTATGCAAGGGATAATGGGCAACCACTGCTTGCAACTTTTGAAAAAATAGCTCGTTACAAATTTGTTGAAAAGAGATATCAGAAATTAATTGAACAAATTCCAAAAATTTGGGTTGTTGCAGATTATGGAAAAACAAGCCTTAAGACCCCTCCTAAAATTGAAGTCATTAATTGCAAGGATACTCCTCTATATGATGTTTGGAGTGTGATTACAAGAGGCCCATATGGCCCATTCGGCTTAATTGCAGAGGAATATGAAGATGGAAAATTTAGAGGATTTTTTACTCTAAATCAGACAGTCTGTAGACATGCGTTAAAAGAAATGGGCAAGGCTCTCGGAAGAACTTTCAATATTCAGTAATTTACAAATTACTTAATCTAGTGGTAATTCATTTTTTTTAAAATCTTCTTTTTATAGAAATTTCTTGTACAAACATTGATTGTAATGAAATTTAAAATTACAAATAAATGTGCCACATGCAAAAAAGAATTTACAAAGAGACAAAGTCAGTATTGTTCAATTGATTGTGAACTCTTGGATTTTTCTTGTAAAATATACCAGTACACAGTTTAAAGGATCTATGCCCACGAAACAATTTTTTGTTTTTTCTTTGAAATTCCAATGAACATCCCTAAAGATATTCTTGGAGTTGCTCCCTGAATTTTGGTGACTTGATGAAAATAATTTGGATTGATAATCACAAGATCTCCCCTTTTAATATCTGAAATCCTGCAGAATTTTGATGTGCATACCAGTTTAGCAGAATACCCAAACTCTATTTGACGAAATTTCTCATCTTCTTTTTTCCAGTTTTTATCATAAATTATCAAATCCCCTCCATCATCAGATTCCTGCAGATGTAATACACACGATAGCTGATAGTCAATTTCTGAAAGATTGTAATCTGTACCCTCATACTTTACATTATCTTTGTGAATTGGAATGGATTTTCCATTTTCATGAATTCTGATGATTAGTGAAGAATATTTTTGCTTATTTTCTTCTGCTAGAGATATTGAATAGTTTGAAAATAGATTTTTAAACAAAGAATGAATTTTTCCTGAAGGCTCTGGCTGATTTAAAAAAATATTGTTAAAAATTTTTTGAAATTTTTTTGCACTTTCAAAATAACTTTTTTTTCTAGTTGAATAGGCCATCAAAAACGGACCAATGTGTTTTAATTTTTTATCTTGAAATCTTTCATGCTCAATAGTACCAATCTTTTTAGTTATTTCTTCACACTGATTTTTTTTAAAAAAATTTTGAATAATTATTGCTGGAATTTTTCCTGAAATTAATGATTCTATGTCTTTTTTGGAAATTTCTGATTCAACACAGTATTTTGGTGACCACATTAGTAGCCTCCTACTCCAGAATGAGAAACTTTAGCTAACAATATGCCCGATTCATCTCTTGATTTAATCTCACATTTAAGAAATGCATCTAAAATGGATGTTTTAAGAGATTCCTCAGTCCATTCTGATTGATTCTGAGAAAGTCCTGGAAGATCAGCTTCAGTAATTTTGACTTTTTCTACTTGATTGTACTTTGCTTTATTTCCATCTTTTTGGTGTGTCACATTAATTTCAAGGGAATCCTTTGATAACACACTTGCGCCATTTCCCCAAATAATATCCAAGATTTATTCCTCATATGATTTTGTAAGGTCTATTTTTGCTCTTAATGATTTCTCAGTACTGCTGATTGCTTTCCCAATAATTGCTGGACTACTTGAAAAGAATCCTCTATACATTCCATCTCCAATGTTCTCAGCTACTAGACCAAATGGTCCCTTCTCTCCCTGTGTGACAACCATCCAAATTTCTTCTAAATTTGTTCCGTCACAACTTATTACTTCTGCATTTTTTGGTGGATGTGGAGCCAAATATGGATTGTTAAAGTTTCCAATAATCCATGCCTTTGGAATTTCTTCTAGAAGCTCAATGTATCTATCTTGAACATACTTGTATCTCTTGTCTGTCTCAAAAGTAGCAAGTAGTGGCACATTGTGTTTTGACGCATAATTTTCGATAAGAATGCTCAGTCTATAAAGCTCTTTTCTGCCTGTTTCGAAGTTAACATGTCCTGCCTTGATATAGTCAGAAAGATGCCAAAGTAGGTTGTGATCTGTAATGTCCGTATTTTCTACTTCTCTAAGTTTTGGAAATTGTGTCAGGAGTTCATCTACCAAACTTTTGTACTGCATTTGCATGGTTTTACTAGGTAAAAGTGGTATATAACTAGTGATAAGAATTTTTCTAGTGCTAATTACCACTAGGAAATATTTTTTTTGCTCATTAAATATCATAAAATCTATGACAAACTATGAGATTAAAAACGATTTTTAAATGCAAAAATTGTGGAAATGGATTTGAAGATTGGTCATGTGATTTTTGTTATACTAAATCTGTTTTTATGAAAGTTGGGGAATGACTATGCAAAAAATTGATGAAGCAAATTTTCGACGAATAATTTCTGATGAAAAAATTCCAATCAGAATTGCATTTTTAAAGCCTGATGGTGTTCCCAACATTATTTCTCTTTGGTATGAACAAATCGAAGGAAAGATTTACTGTGCAACTCAAAAATCTGCAAAAATTGTCTCATATTTGGAAAAAAATCCTATATGTGGGTTTGAAATTGCGACTGATAAACCTCCATACAAAGGAACTCGTGGGAGTGGAACTGCAAAAATAATTGATCAAAAGGGTGAAGAGATTCTCAAGATTTTAATGACAAAATATCTTGGTGATAAGGAATCTGTTTTGTCCAAAATTCTGAGAAAAAATGCAAAAACAGAGGTTGCCATTGAGATTACTCCTGAAAAAATTTTTCATTATGATTACTCTGTGAGAATGAGGGATGTCTAGTATGACAAATGAAGATGAATGCCCAACATGTGGTTCAAAAAATTTTGAGATTCAAAAATCTAATGAATCTCAAAGTCCTGAAAAGATTTTTTTAAAATGTAATAATTGTAAGAAATTTTGGTATTCAAATTAGCCGTTAAGTTGGCACTAGAGTAAAAAATACCTTGTGGATTAAATTCTAAAAAAGATAACATACATCGAGGAGAAATGCAACAAACAACATACAAAAAAACACCACAGCTAAAATTCGTACTAATTTTGGCTGCCGCAACTTCAGTAATACTAGTTTTCACAATAACTCCTTGGAATGTTGTTCCAACTCTAGTTACTGAGGATGTAGCCGTCATTGCAGTTACTGACTATGGCTGTGTTGGAGAATCTACTTTGGGGCATTCTGTTATAGTTTCAGAATGTGATGCAAAAGCTGGAGATGTAATCTCTGCAACATTTTACGTTCCAGCAATGGACCAAAATGGATACTATGACAAAATTAAGGGTAAACTAGCAATGGTGAATCCTTAATCCTTTTTATTTTTCAGATTTTATTTTCTCTTTTCTGATCCAAATGGTTTTTCCCTTATGATCTACCAATTCTATGTTCATTTGATTTAATTTATCTCGAATTTTATCAGCTTCCTCAAAATGCTTTTCTTTTCTCAATTGTTCTCTTTTAGAAATTAGAGAATTGATTTCTTCTTTTTCTTCTAAAGATATTTCTGGAATATCTAATCCTAAAATTTTGGCCATTCTTCTAAATTCAGGTAAAATTTTTTCTGAATCTGATTTTGTCAAATTGCCTTCAGCGGCTAGCCTATTGGTATCTTTTACAAGTTTGAAAAATGCAGAAAGTGCAAGATGAGTATTCAAATCTGCATCTAGTGCTTTGTCAAACTCTTCTCTTTGATTAATAATTTCATCAATATTGTTTTGCTCTGAACCCTCAGCATGAATTAGTTCAAAGTAACATGTTTCAGCCTGCCTCCACTTTATGAGATCCTCCTTTAGTATATCTTCAGAATAGTCGATTGGTTTTGAATAATGCCCTGATAAGCAAAACAATCTAATAATATTTGGTCCCCAAAATTCCAAGACATGCTTTATTGATTTTATGTTTCCCAGTGATTTTGACATCTTTTCACCGTTAATTGTAACCATTCCTACGTGCATCCAGATTTTTGCAAATTGTGAATTAGTGCATGACTCTGATTGGGCAATTTCATTTTCGTGATGAGGAAATATCAAATCTCTGCCTCCCCCATGAATATCAAAATTTTCACCAAGATACTTTGTACTCATTACTGAACATTCAATATGCCATCCAGGCCTTCCTTTCCCCCATGGGCTGTCCCATACAGGGTCCGTATCAGATAACTTCCAAAGCGCAAAATCAAGTGGATCATTTTTTGCCTCATCTACTTCAATTCTTGCACCTGCTTGAAGCTCTTCGATTTTCTTTTTAGATAATTTTCCGTATTCCGGAAATTTTGCAACTGAAAAATACACTCCGTTTTTAGATGTGTAAGCAATATCTTTTTCAATTAATTTTTCAATGAATCTGATTATGTCTTCAATATGTTCTGTGGCCTTTGGATAGGTTGTTGCACGCTTTACATGTAACCCATCAAAATCTTTGAAATAATTTTTAATATACCTTGCACAGATTTCTTCTGCAGTTGTATTTTCATTCATTGCCCTGTTGATAATTTTATCATCGACATCTGTAAAATTTTGAATAAATTCTACTTCAATTCCTCCATCTTCAAGAAATTTTCTTAGTACGTCAAAAACAATAATGGTTCTAGCATGTCCAATATGTGACTCATCGTAGACTGTGACTCCACATAGATAGATTTTCACTTTTTTTGAAGTATCTAGCATTTGCTCTGAATTAGATAATGTATCTTGTAGATTCATTTTATTCCGTGGTTGGTTTTTGTGCAGGCAATCTTTTATGTTCACTGTTTTTGTTTAATTGAAGAATCTTCTCAATTGTTGGTTTATCAATTTTAGTCAGATTAGCAGTTTCTTCAACTGAAAATTTTTTATCAAAAATACAGTATAATATTGAATCAATATTCTCATATGTTACACCTATCTCATCTTCGGCTTCATGCCCTTTCCAAAGATACGGACTACTCTTTTTTGATATTACCTGTTCAGGAACTCCCAGATATTTTGCTATCTCTCTTACTTGCAATTTGTAAAGAGAAATTATTGGTGTAATATCTGATGCTCCATCACCAAATTTAGTAAAGTATCCAATTAGATACTCACTTTTGTCACTTGAGCCTAGAACAAGATAGTTTTTGACATTTGCATAATAGTACAGAATATTTGTTCTGATTCTTGCACGTAGATTCCCTTTTGCCCTATCATTAGGTTCTAGATACATAGAGTATTCATTTACTATGGGCTTGATATCTATCAACTTATGCTCGATTCCAGTTAGTGAAATCATTTTGAATGCATCTTCAGTTTCAGAATTTGGAGTAATTGAAGTATCTGGCATGATAATTGCCAATGTTTTGTCTTTTAATTTTCTCTTACAGAGATATGCTAATACCGCCGAATCTACTCCCCCACTTAATCCCAGGATCAAACCCTTTGCATTGTTTTTCTCAATTTGATCTAATAGAAATTTTTCAAATTCTTCAGTAATTCTTGCATAATCTTGATTTTTTATCTCATCAATAATATCCTGATTCAATACACAGATAGGATACTACTAAGAATAAAAGTTATGATGATTTTTTAAAAAAGACCCGAATCTTCAGATGATCTAATATTGAAGAAATCAATATCTGTCATCATAGTTTCATTAATTTTGTTAATGACTTCTTTGATAATTTCAGTCTTTGTTGTGAAAAATCCTCTAAACCAGTCGCCTTTTTCAACTCCTCCTACATCTTCAGCTACTAATCCAAACAAACCTTCTGAACTCTTTGATAAAACAATCCATGTATCTTGAAGATTTGTTCCAGCACAAGTTAAAATGTCAGCTTTATCCGGTGGTGTGTCTGGTGCAAAAAATGGGTTATCAAATCCCCCAATTATCCAGGCTTTAGGTACATTATTGAGAATTTTCAAATATCTTTTTTCTACATATTTGTAAAGGTGTTCTGTCTCAAAAACAGCTAAGAGAGGCTCATTTGCTTTTTGTGCATGTCCTTCAATTAACATACTCAATCTATAAAGATCTGTTCTTTTTACATTGTCATAATTCATCAGTTCGTGTTTTTGATAATCTTGTAAAGTTGGGAAATTACTGTGTTCAGTAATGTCTACTTTAGGGGCTTTTTGGAGCTCGGGAAATTTTGCTGTGATTGAGTCTAAGAACTTCTCCATAATATAACCCCCTTAATCAATTATGTCTAGGAGATGCTTTGCCTGTAATTCTTATGATGTCGGGATCCTCGGCAATTTTTTCAATATGTCTAACCCCCATTAATCCAGAGAAAATTACGGCATCTCCCCATCTGCTTGCAACAATTTCTATAGGATATTTATCGCGACCGTCTTCTTGTTTTTTCTTAAGATCAATTCCTTCCTTATATTGTACATTCAAATTCACATGAGGGATATCTGGACCCACATATCTTTTGAGATTTAATTCAAACAACAAAACTCTGACCAAAAGTTCAGGGTCAATAGTTGGGTGACTGTTCATCACATTATTCAAAAAAACTCTGAAGTGATTTTCAATTGTGACTGTTTGGCTCATGAAGGAGTTATTTCCAAGTTCTATTTAAGGAAAACGAATAGAATCATGTACTAGTGGTAAAACTAGCAAAACATTTGTTAAATTTGATTGCTAGAATAGAATCTGAATTAGTTCATTTTGAACACACATTATTCCTTATACTAAATTGTTCTAGTATTGTTACAGAATTATCTGTGCCCAACATAACCCATACCTAGCACAAGGGAAGGGCAATTTGTCCCTTCTCTTTTTCCATTATATTTTAGATTTTTCCAGTTGTTATATTACTAAGAAAAATTACTTTGTCTATAGATTCTTGATTGAATTCTCCGTCTGAAAGATTAATTCTAATTCTGTAATCTTTTTTTGCACATTCAGCAAAAAGCAGATCATTTTTAACATCATTGTTGTCTGCATAATAATCATAATATCCAATAACGCAATTTGAACTCAAATCAGAACTCTCTATGATCCTCTCTATTTTTGCGTCTGTTTGAGAGAAAATATTTTCAACTGCATCAATAGGAACCCAATCTGANNGAACCCAATGTGAAACCAACTCTCCTTTCCAAATTAATACTTGATATGTTCCATGTTTGAAATGTTCATAGTTATAGGAAGTTGAAAAAATTTCGTTTCCCGCAATTGTCTTTTTGATCATGATTGGAGATTGACCTAGTGAAAATTTGTCAGTTCCGTCTGACCACATTAAAGTCCATTCCCTTCCAAGTTCTCCTTCTCTAGGTAAAAGTTTAGTAACTTCATTTGTCCATTCAGCATCATCAAATTTTTCTTTATACACTTGAAATTTAGTTTCAGATTCTGTCTGATCTTGTGCTACTAGGACAGAACCTGTAATTATGATTGCTCCTAAAATAATAGATACATTGATCATTTTTTTCCCCATTAAATCCCAAGTAGTTTTACTGATTCTCTAGTATTTCAAATGTGGTGGATGCAATTTCTTCACCATGATAGTTCAAAATTACTTTGTGCTCTCCTATCTGTGAATCACTAGTAATGTGAAGTAGTGTGTAGATGTCTCCTTTCTTTGAAGCCATAGTGCTTAATTCTTCTGTAGACTCATCTGGATATATTATGAAAATAGAAACTTTATCTCCTCTATGATAATCTTCAATATATCCAATAATTGTAATTTCTTGATAATTGTATTTTGATTTAGGCTGTTCAAATTCTTCCTCATCAACAGCAATGAAGGTAACCTTCTCAGTTTCTTCAGCAAATGCAACTTGTGTAATTCCTATTACAAATACTCCTAGCAAAATTGGGAGGATTACTTTACTATGCATAGATTTTCTAGGGATTTTTTACATAAAAGATGAGTGCGAATATTCCAATTTTGGAAGATACATTATTTTGTATTTTCAAAACATTACAGAACTACTGCCTGAAAACCAATGTATTTTTTTTAATTGACAGTTTTTTTTACAAAATTTTTCTTCAAATATCTACGTAAATTCCATCATCTCGTAATTCTACAGGATATGTTTCAAGTTTAACATCTTTGAGATAATCAGTAAGTTCTCCTGTTTTGATATTGTAATGCCAAAAATGTAGTGGACATTCAACTATATCTCCTTCCAGTTTTCCTGGGGCAATTGAGCCATCTTGATGCACACATAGATCATCCATGGCATGATATCCATCTTGATTAAAAACTGCAATTTGTTTCCCATCAATTTTGAAAGCTTTTCCTTTACCTGTGGCAACTTCACCTTTTTCTGCAATCTTCTTCCAAGTCAATGATTCGGTGATAACTTTGTCATTTATTTAGATTCGCATGATAGAATTTTATAGTCTAATTCGAGGAGTTGGTTATTGAGTAAAGTAAAGACTAGTGGAAAACTGATCAAAGAAGGAAAGTTATCCTATGAGTGGGCAAGATCTCACATGCAAATTTTAGATAATAC
>JABAOE010002167.1_pt15 | contig 12500 bp, 14 predicted proteins | sample 7062141 | NCBI WGS metagenome assembly JABAOE01 (sample SAMN14538627, study PRJNA623070) | marine sediment metagenome | biome: marine biome [ENVO:00000428]; feature: marine pelagic biome [ENVO:01000023]; material: deep marine sediment [ENVO:00002113] | place: India: Gulf of Khambhat ...
TGCTCCAATCGTACGACTTCTTGCGGCTCTTCGAGGACTACGGCTGCCGCGTCCAGATCGGGGGCAGCGATCAGTGGGGGAACATCACGGGCGGCATCGAGCTGATCCGTAGGGTGGTCGGTGAGCGCGGCTACGGAGTCGTGTTTCCGCTCCTGACCACGACGTCCGGGGTCAAGTTCGGAAAGACCGAGGAGGGCGCAGTCTGGCTCGATCCCAGGCGCACCTCTCCCTATCGCTTCTATCAGTATTGGCTCAATGCGGAAGACGCCGATGTCGGCCGCTACCTGCGCTTTTTCACCCTCCTCGATCGAGCCGAGATCGAAGTCCTGGACGAGTCGGTCGAAAAGAGGCCGCACGAGCGCAACGCTCAGGAAGCGCTCGCGGACGACGTGACTCGCAGGGTTCATGGCGAATCCGAGCTGGAGCGAGCGAAGAAGGCCTCTCTTGCGCTGTTCGGGGGCGAAGTCACCGGGCTCAGCGCAGACGAGATCCAAGACATCTTCGCCGACGTCCCCTCGAGCTCTCTCGCGGCTGATCGGCTAGGGGGGGAGGGCGTCGATGTCGTGNNAACGAGTCACCGACACCGATCTCCGGGTCACCACGGAGCACGCGTTGAGCGGGCGCTTTCTCGTCCTACGAAGAGGGAAGAAGAACTATCACCTCGTGCGGGTCGAGCGCTGACTCATGCCGGCCCCCTCCCGGCCGGCTCCCTCTCGATCCGTCAGAAGGCCACGCCCCAAGAGATCGCGACCCCGGAATCCGGTGTGAGCTGGGGCCCGTCCAGGTCCTGGTGCACCGGAAGGATGAACTCGAAATGGATGCGGTGGCCCTCGAGTCGTCCCTCCGGGAAGCGTAGGTTCAGCCCCACGGGAATCTCGATCCGAGTGCCGCTCTGCAAGTCGGGATGGGCGAGTGGGCTGCTGAACGCGTCGATGTTCGGGTCCGATCCTTCGAGATCACCGACCTTGTGGTAGCTCACACGCGCAGACCCGCTGACCCAATCCGTGAAGCGGCGAGACAGCCAGATCTGACCATCGTAGGTGTTGCCGTGGGTCCAGCCCCGGTCGTTCTCACCGACGGGGAATCTCGCCTCGACCTGGAAACCGACGGTTCCGAACTCGTTCTCCGTTACGAACACCGCTCCGGGAATCAGGGCGAACGTTCCGTCTCCTGGCTGCATCGGGTAGGGGAGCGTGCGAGTCGGGTCGCCGACGGCGCCGTCCGGCAGCTTTCCGGTCTCTTCCATCCACCGAACCAGTGGGAAGGCTCACGCCGGCGATCAGGTGCGCTCGATAGGGCCACGTCTCGTGGAGCCCGATCAGCGCGTGGGCCTCGATGTCGCCGAATCCCGATGCGGAGGGGGTTCCCAGAAGCTGCGTGCTCGCCAACTCCGTCGACGTGTGATGGAAAGGAACCTTCAGACTGGCGCCGAACCAATCGAGGAAGCCCGCTCTCAGCTCGATCTCGTGCCGCTGCGTCGTCATGGATAGGGGGGCGAGATCCCAATCATCCAGAACGAAGAAGGCCGGGATCTCCTCGGTGCCCACCTTGAGCCCTTCGAAGCGCAAGACCTCGACGCTGTACCGAGCCTCGAAGGTCCCGGGGGCCAGCAGCGCGTCCTCGTTGACGCCTGCCGGCGCCCTGGCGTCGGGACGATCCGTCCAATCCTGAGTCCCTTGAGATACGAGCGGGCAGGCCCAGCCGAGGCCGGCCACGAGCAGAACCGCGATCAGTGTCGATTGGCGCATGGAGTGTCGGCCCTCGGGGCGGCGAGCGTGCTCCGGGGAGAACGCTCAGGGCAACGGATGTGACCAACGAAACGTAACCGAGGCCGCGCCCGCCGTGTACCCGTTTTTTTCCCCCTCCACGGAACTCGGCGACTCGGTGCAGGCAGCGTCATGCCCCGCCGGGAGGAACCTGATCGCCCCCTCGACGTAGCAGCGCAGGGGAAAGGGCAGTACTCTAGCTTGAACCGCGAAGCGAACCCATCACCCGGGGCCATGATGAATAACCGCATTGCCATCCTGCTCGGCGGCGTCGTGCTCATCGCAGTCGGAGCCGTCGGCACCCTCAGGGTCCTGTCCGCCGAATCGCCCCAAGCCTCCGTCGCTGAAGCGATACCCGCTCCCGAGGCGATGGCGTATCTGGACCAGACACCGGTCGATCCGGCCCGGGAGCCGATCCCCCTCGATCGGAGCGAGCTGATTCCGATGACGGTGTACCTGAGTCCCACCTGCGGCTGCTGCGGCGGTTGGGTCGAGCACATCAAGGAATTCGGCTTCGACGTCACTCTCGAATACCGCGTGGACCTGACGATGGTGAAGGAAGGATTCGCGGTGCGGCCGGAGCTGTCCTCGTGCCATACGGCAGTGGTGAACGGGTACATTGTCGAGGGCCACGTTCCGGGCGAGGTCGTCCGCCAATTCCTGGCCGAGGCGCCTCCGGTCCGTGGACTCACCGTCCCTGGAATGCCGATCGGCTCACCCGGGATGGAGATGGGTGGCCGAGTGGATCCCTACGACGTGCTCACATTCACGTCGACGGGACAGACCGCGGTCTATTCCAGACAGGGTCGGAGCTAGCCCCTCGAGACCCTCCGGGTTGCCGGAATCAGATCGCGGGATCCCTGAAGGCGGCCGGGGCCGCCAATACCTCGTCCGGGATTCCGAAAGCGTCGGCGAGCGCAGTCGCCGAGGTGCGGAGCTCCCTGCATAGCGTGTTGACCAGGTTCCGGATGGACTTGGTCTGACTCCCTTCCATGTATCCCGATTCCAGGAACCATGCGCGATCGCGCTCGAGCCTGGAAAGCGCGAAGAGGTCGGAGAGCAGATCGAGGACCTGGCCGACCTCCTCTCCCTCCGATTCCGCCGCCCGCTGGACCTCTGCCCGGAAGCTCTCCAGAACCGTGCGCTCGACGTGGGCCCTCGCTAGGTGGACGAGGTGGTCCTGGCACTCGTTCATCGCATGGAACGAGTCCATTCCCTGATCGATCCTGTGCTTCAGCCTTGCTGCGGCGGTGTGGAGGAGCCGTGACTCCCGGAACTGAAAGGCGTCGAGTTGCATCTCGGGGTCACGCAGGAACTCTTCGGCGGTCCGGCGGCTGCGAATCGGGTTTCGCCGGGAGACCTCCTCGCTCGCCCGCTCGCCCAGGAACTTCACGACGCCCCACAGGCGCAGGTCTCCCACGAGATCCCGGTATTCGGAGAGGAGTCCCTTCGCCACCAGTTGGAGCAGCACGACGTTCGCCCCTTCGAAGGTGGTGAAGACATCGGTGTCCTCGCGCAGGACGCCCAGCCGGTTCTCCGCGAGGTAGCCGCGTCCTCCCAGCGCTTCCCTGCAGGTCTGAATCGTCTCCTGTGCGTGTCGAGACGCGTAGGCTTTGAGCCCGGCGGCCATGACCTCGACGCGAGCGCGAGCTTCGTCGTCTCGGGCCTCGGAGAACTGAGTGATGAGCCGCCTGACGGAGAAGTGTAGGCCGTACGTAGTCGCCACCGCTGGGAGAAGGGCCCGTTGCTGGGTGAGGTAGTCCAGGATCGGAACCTCAGGCTCACCCGATGGGCCGAACTGACGCCGCCGCGCGCTGTATCGAACTGCAATCGCGACCGCGGTCTTGGCTGCCGAGACGGAGGCGGCCGCGATCGAGATACGGCCCGCTACGAGCGCGCCCAGCATCGTGAAGAAACGACGGCCCGACGAGGCGATCGGGCTCTCGTAGCGTCCCTCCGGGCTCACATCCGCGAAGCGGTTCAGGAGGTTCTCTCGCGGTATCCTGACGTGATCGAACGCGATCCTTCCGTTGTCGACCCCGTTCAACCCCACCTTCTCGCCGCAGTCCTCGATGTGGATGCCGGGCAGGGTTCGGCCACGCGCGTCGCGAACGGGAACCAGGAAGGTGTGCACTCCGTGTTCCTCCCCGTCGACCACGAGCTGTGCGAACACCGTGGCCATGGTTCCGTGGAGCGCAGCGTTTCCGAGCCAGTCCTTTCGAGCCCCGGGGGTCGGGGAGTGGATCTCGAACTCCTGGTCCTTCGGGACGTATGTCGCCGAGGTCTCGATCTCCCTCACGTTCGAGCCGTGGCTTCGCTCCGTCATGGCGAAGATGCCGGGCAAATCGAGCGAAGCAATGCTGGCCAAGAGCTTCCGGTGATGACGTTCGGTTCCGAGCTGTAGCACGCTTCCGCCGAAGAGGCCGAATTGGACCCCGAATTTCACGAGGACCGAAAGGTTTCCGAACGCCAGGGTCTCGAAGACGATGATCGAACCGGAGACGTTATCCTCCCCTCCGAACTCTTTCGGAAACGCCAGCGCACCGAGTCCCTCCGACGCGATGCGATGGGTGGCGGCGAGCACGCGCTCCCTCGCTTCCGCGCTGGGAAGTCCGTCGGGCACCCGTACCTCGGGATCTGCCAGCAGGCGGAATACCCTGATTCGCAGCTCGGCTTGTTCTCCCGCCATCACCCGCTGCAACACGGCAGGATCGAACGGTGGACGAGCAGGCGCCTCTTCTTCGACCGCCATCGGTTCGAAAGCGGTCAGCTCCCGGGCCGCTTCGCCTCCGAGGACACCGAGCAGCTCCTCGACCCCTTCCAACACCTGCTGTCCCCTTGCCGTAGCCCAACCGCCTCCATCCGTCGCCTGAGCCCGGGCGAGAGCGATGCCCAGAGATACCAGTGACTTGAGCTCCTTCCTCGACACGCGGTCCGCTACGGCCCTGATGATCTCTCGAAGCTGGGCGAGCGCCCTGGGTGACGGTGGTGCTTCGGGACGCAGCCAGCTCTCGAGAACCTCGACGGCGGCGTCCGGGAGATCCGCGGCATTCCTCAGCGCGTTGCGGATCTGCTCCATGTCNNGCGCCGTCCGACCAAGCCACGTAGACCAGCGGGAGGAACGGAGTCAGGTGGTCGTCCTGAGCAGGCCAGGGACGGGGGGACGAAGCCGGTGCGGATTTCATGGGACAGGTACCATCGGGGGTGCCGTTCGTGACGGAGTCGGGCAGGGCTTGACCGCCCCGAATCGTCGGGTCACCATGGAACCCTCGAATCTCCGGTATGCTCCGGGGATCGCTACCTCAAAGGAAAGGGAAACATGGCAGATGCGCTCGTGGGCGTGATTATGGGTTCTCGCTCTGACTGGGAGACGATGGCCCACGCGGTCGAGACCCTCGACTCCCTCGGCATTCCGAACGAGGCCCGGATCATGTCGGCCCACCGCACTCCGGACATAACCCTGGAGTACGCGGCCACAGCCGAAGACCGCGGCCTTCGCGTGATCATCGCGGGGGCGGGCGGAGCGGCTCATCTCGCCGGGGTCATCGCGAGCAAGACGCTGATCCCGGTGCTCGGTGTTCCGATCCAATCGAGGGCGCTGCAGGGACTCGACTCCCTCCTTTCGATCGTTCAGATGCCGGGTGGGGTTCCCGTCGGCACACTCGCGATCGGGAAGGCCGGTGCCGTCAATGCCGCCCTACTCGCCGCGGCGATCGTGGGCCTAGCGGACCCGCAGGTGCTCGAGCGACTGCGCGTGTACCGAAAGGCGCGCACCGACGCCGTCCTGAGAGATCAGGATCCGTCGAGGCCCCCTCCCTGATCGCCGAGAGCCTCCGGTCGGAGAGCGCGAAGAGGGTCAGGCCGCGCAGCTGCCACAGAGCCCGTAGAGGACGAGCTCGTGATCTTCCACGTGGAAGCCGACCGGCGCCACTGAGCGCACGCTCCCCGGACATCCCTCCACTTCGTACAGGCGGTCGCACTCGCGGCACAGGAAGTGGTGGTGATGGCCCTTGCCCGCCAGTTCATATCTTGGGGGCTCGCCCGGTAGCTCGACGGACGCGATGAAGCCCGTTTGGCGGAGGCGCTTGATGTTTCGGTACACCGTCGCGATGCCGAGGCCCTCGACCTCGGCCTTGGCCGCCGCGAGGATCTCGCGTGGGCTCAGAGGGTGGCCCGTGTTCTGGAGCGTTCTGCGAATCGCCCTGCTCTGAGGGGTCTCTCTTTCCATCCGGTTCCGTGGTGGATGCTGGGATGTGTCGGACGGCGGGGAGCCCTCCGAGGTAGGGTCGTCAGCGCCGGAAGGCCATTATCAAGGGTCGCCTGGTGGGGGTCAAGTCGCTCCAGCGCGCGCGCCGGCCCCTGCACCTGGTTCCCGAGCACGGTTATCTTCAGCGCCATGTTGAATGAAATCCGCGAGAAGATCGAAGGCGAGATCGAGGCCCTCGCGACGGAGCTGAAGGTCGACCTGCCGGACCGCATCGCGAAGGCCGTCGAGTTGGGCGACCTCCGAGAGAACGCCGAGTACAAATCGGCGCTGGAGCGGCAGCAATTCGTTCAGGCCCGTATCGGACATCTCTCGCAGCGAATGTCCGAGCTGTCCAAGATCGACATCGACGCGATGCCGACCCACCGGATCGGCTTCGGCTCGCGCGTCACGGTCGTCGACATCGAGCTCGAAGAAGAGATGCGACTTACACTCGTGGCCGCTGACTTCATGGACCTGGAGGCCGGGCACGTCTCGCTGGAGTCACCGATCGGCCGAGGGCTTCTGGGAGCCCAGGAGGGTGAGGACGTGACGATTCGCCTTCCCAGGGGCGAGCGTCGCTTCCAGATCAAGGTCGTGGAGACCCTGCCTCAGCAGCTCGGGCTCGTCGAATAAGGGCGCTTCCGCTCGGAACCCCCTCCGCATCCCCCTCCGTCTGCATCCCCCCCTTCGGCTGTTCAGCGCAGCGCGCTCAGGGCACACGCTTCTCGAGCCAGACCCGGAAGGCCGCCATCTCTTCGCCCGTGATCTGATGGCCGCCCGGGTGATCGATCGCCTCGAGCCGGCAGCCGGCTTCCGCCAAGGCTCGACGGCCCCGTTCCGCCAGGGAGTAGGGAATCGCGGGATCTCGTTCTCCGTGGCCCCAGAAGACGCTCAGATCCGATGCGAAGCCTTTCGAGAGGGGGACGAGGGGCGAGGCCACGAGGAAGCCAGAGAAGTTGGCCACCCCAGCAACTCGCCCCGGCCGGGTCAGCGCCCAGGCGAGGCTCGTCGTTCCTCCTTGAGAGAATCCGCCGAGCACCTTTCCACCGGGGTCGATCGGAAGCTCTCGATCGAGTCCCTCCATGAGGTCGTCCAGCGCCTCGAGACTCCGCTCGAGCGTCTCGTCCAAAACCCGATCCTCGCCTATGTAACGGTACCAGGCCCAGCCGGGGCCGTATCCCCAGGGTGCGGCGGGGAAAGGGGCCCGAGGTGCAACGAGAACGGTCTCGTCGGACAGAAAGGGGGCGAGCTCGAGGAGATCCTGCTCGTTCGAGCCGCGACCATGAAGCAGGATCACCACCGGGCTTCCGTCCCCGGCGGCGTCGGGAACCCTGGTCGCGAATGCCAGTGTCGGACGCTCTTGCTCCAAGGTGTTCTCCAGGTGATCCGTCGCTCCGATCAGCCTGCCGAAATCGGATCCTACCTGCGGCCGAAGGNNGAAGGGTAACCTCGGGCCCTTCCGGGTCAAGAGAGCCGGGATCCGCCGACACCAGATTGCCAAGACAACCGAACCCGACAACGGAGTCCCCGATGGCACGCGTCCCCTCGACCATGCTTCCCCTCGGGACGGAGGCCCCGCCCTTCTCCCTGTCCTCGACCGAGGGAGACGTGATCTCGCTCGACGACTATCGCGACACGCCGGGGATGCTCGTGATGTTTCTATGCCCCCACTGTCCCTTCGTGAAGCACATACGTCGCGGGATCGCCGACTTCGCCCGGGAGTACGAGAGCCGAGGGCTCTCGATCGTCGCGATCAACTCGAATGACATCGAGCAGTTTCCCGACGATTCTCCCGAGAAGATGGCGGAGGAGTCGCGGGACGCGGGGTACACTTTCCCCTACCTGTTCGACGAAAGCCAGAACGTGGCGAAGTCATACCGCGCCGCGTGCACGCCCGACTTCTTTCTGTTCGATCGGGCCCGTAAGCTGGTCTACCGAGGTCAGTTCGACGGGAGCCGTCCAGGCAACGAGGTTCCGGTGACGGGTCACGACCTCCGTTTTGCGGCCGACGCCCTCCTCGAGAAGCGCCCGGTGCCTGCCGAGCAGGCTCCCAGCCTCGGCTGCAACATCAAGTGGAAGCCGGGCAACGAGCCCGACTACTTCGGCTGAGGAACGGAAAAAGCCGCTGACGAGTCGAGACCCGCCAGCGGCTTTCCCGTCACGCCGTTCAGCCTAGCGCGATCGCAACGCGCGGCACCGAACAGCGATCGATCGATTCCAGCTGTTACCGACCGAAACGGCGATCGCTTGCCCGTGCTAGGCTGAGCTGGCTACTGGGAATAGACAAGGGATCACCTCCTTTTTAGGGTCGACATCGGGCGAGGCTCCGGCGGGATCCTGGTCCCGCGGTCCGCAGCCGTCCGAGTCCCTGACCCAACGACCGCAGCCCAGTCCCACCTGGGGACGCCCGGAAGCTATCCAGGCGCAACCGGTAGGTAAAGGGGTTGGGTTCCCCGCCACGTCATGCGGCCCGGTATGCCCTCATGAAGAGCCAGGCGCTGACGAGGGACGCGAGGCCGATCCAGATCAGGCCCCAGGCGAGCGTGGGCACTCCGGTCACCTCGGCGAGCATGTAGGCGTCGGACGGGAGCTCGGGTCGATCGAGGATGTCCCCCTTGATGTCCAGTACGGCGTAGAGACAGCTCGTCAGCCCGAGCACGGTCAGGAGGGTCCGGTTGAACCGCGTGGACAGTCGCACCGCCGCGTAGACCAGCCCGACCCCGAAGAGCAGCCCGAAGGCGATCCCGAAGACCCCGCGAACNNGAGCGACCGGACGATCCAATCGGCTCGTCGCCCTGAGGTTCGGCCCAGCTCGAGGATCACTCCGCCCCAGGCCAGGCTTCCCAGATACCCGGCGGACAGCGTGAGAAAGGCGTTTCCTCCCGGGCACGCACAAAGACCACCGAGCCGCGGGTCCAGGGTGATGGCCTGTATCGAGCCGCCTGTCGCGATCGACGCCATCCCGTGACTGATCTCGTGGAGAAACACGACGAACACCTTCAGCGGATAGACGACCGGAGACCACCAGAAGACCCATAGGAGGCCGAAGTAGAGGGAGAATCCTGCGATGAATGTGATACGCCTTCGCGTGACAGCCTTCACGGATTCGGGAGGGTCACGGGATAGGCCCCCAGGAGCGCCTCCCGAAAGCCGGGTAGCTCCTCCCGCGCGATTCGGGCATTCTGGTCCGTGCGGCCAAGCGCGAGGATCGCCTGCTCCGCCACTTCCTCCGGCATCATCCCGGCTTCGAACCCGAACGCGGCGGCCCAGGCTGAGAACCGGAGCTCCCAATCGCGTTGGATGCCCGCCTCCTGCGGGGCCGTGATCGTGAGCCCCCTCCGCTCGACTTCCCCAAGGAGCATGCTTCGTACACGCTCGTCACCCAGGTCCGAGGGATCGGCGAGGTCGGCACCGGCGCTCTGAGCCCACGTGGAGATCTGCCGCTCCCAGGCTCCCGGGCTTTCCACTTGAGCTGCCACCTCTGCGACGACCCGCGGGCGAGCCTCGGAGAAGGGGATCGGATCGCGTCCGTCGAGGCGCAGGACGTGAAAGCCGTACTCCGTCTCGACCACGTCGCTGATCTCTCCGACCTCGAGTGCGCTCGCTGCCTGCCAGAATTCGTCGACCCAGGTCCCCTCCCTGCCGGGCGTCAGCAGCCCTCCCCGGGCCTCCGCTCCGGGCTCCTCCGACACCTCGCCTGCCAGCTCGGGGAAGGGCTCCCCGGCCCGCGCGCGGGTGAGCGCCGCCTCCGCACGCGACCTCGCCTCGGCCCGCATCGCCTCGGGACGCCACCGCTCCGAGAGGATGACGAGATGCCGCACCGTCAGCTCGAACTGCGGATTCAGGGAGTAGCGTGCGTCGAGTGCCTGGTCGCCCACGCCGGCCTGCTCCAGAGCGACCTCCTGGCGGAGTCGCTCGATCAGGACGTCCTCGCGCCGCCGCTCGAGAATCGGCGAGCCCACCTCGGCTGCCTCCCCGCGGGCCGAGGCCAGGCCAACCGACGCGATCATGGCCAGCAGGTCCGTTTGAGTCTCGGACAGCCCCAACAGTTGGGCACGGCTGAAGGGTACGTCCCCGACCGAGAGTGCCGCCTCTTCCGCACAGCCGCCCACGGCGAGCGAGAGTACGACGGACCGGAGAAGCACGCGGATTCCTAGACGCATGTACGGAGTTCCTGCATCTCGAGTCGTTTCCTGTGCCGGTGGCCGAGGCAGGCCTGACCGGCCTTCCGGGGTCGCGCTTCCGAGCGCGTGTCGAATCTGTCCGCCCTGGCGCTCGTCCTCAACCGCTCGTTCCCGAGCCCATCGAGCGACCGGCGGAGGTGGCGGTGCCGCTAATTTCACGCCTCCCGACGGCGATGGCGCGGTTGCTCGATCCTCTTCCTCCCGCGGCTGCCGCGATGATCGAGATCGGCGAGCTCGGCGTCCCTCAGCGCTCGTAGGAACGGTGCGATCCAGCGGGGAAAGCAGGTGGGCAGGCCCCGTCTCCCCGTACCACGTCCAGCGTCGTCTGCGACGTCATTCGCAGGAAGACGTAGCTGCCGCCCGACGCGTAGCAGGTCTCGTCGGTCACGGTCTTGGGGTCCGCGCCTCCGGCCACGTCCAAGGTGCCCCCGATCCCGGCGATCCGGGCGGTCGCCCCGTCGAGGTGCGTGCCCACGGCGAACTGCCCTCCGTAGGGTCCACCGGCCACGCCGGATGCGAGAGTCCATTCTCCGGACACCGTTCCCTCTACCGATTGATCGGCGAGCTTCCTGCACGGTCCGTTCGGCACCGGCACACCACCAATGGTCCCGAATCGCGCGAGGTACGCTCCACGAACTGCGGCTGAGAAGTGGTCGTACGGACAGACACCGAACCTCTTCTGCCAGAAGGAGCCCCTCCGGTATCGCGGCGTGTTCGGAGTGATCGACTCGTTGGCGAGGTCGTAGAGGCCGAAGTCGATCCCGTTCACCTCCGACGTTCCGGAGCTGAAGCCGATGAGCTCACCTTCGGAGAACGAGATGGGACCGATGTCCGTGTAGCGCGAGCTGGGATCGTTGCGAGAGATCAGATCCACGATGTCCTGCCTGGGGTCCGTCACGTGGCCCAGCAAGAGGCGGAAGCGCGCGCTCACCTGAAAGATCAGGCCGTAATCGTCCGACTGGCCCACCCATGTGCCCTCGGTCAGTCGCATGTCGACCGGGGCGTAGATGGGCACGGACGAGCCGTCGGTGCGAAAGTGGGAGTGCGCCTTGATCTCGTCTCCGCTGAGCGCTCCGGAAGGCACCACCAGCGCGATTCGGGCCACGTCCGTCACGTCGCTCCCGAAGAGGAGCGGCCGCAGATCCTCCGGCGCGGTGCTGGAGCCGCATCCCAATAACCAGCCGAGGNNCAGCCGCTCGGTGGAGCCCGCGGCGAGGATGCGGACGAGGCTCGGCCATTTGATTATCCTACCCGAAGCCCGACACGACCGCCAAGAGATGGTGGCGCGCAGCACTCCGAGCCTCATGAGACTTCCCGTTCGCATCCTCGTGCTCTGTACGGCGAACTCCGCCCGCAGCCAGATCGCGGAGGCCCTCCTCCGCTCGAGAGGCGCGGGGCGGGTCGAAGCCCGTAGCGCCGGCTCGGCCCCCGCCGAGCGCGTGAACCCGGGAGCTCTGCGCGTACTCGCGGCCCACGGGGTGGATCACGAGGGCCATCCCCCGACGCGCACGGAGGCGGTGCTGGGGCTGGGCTGGGACGTCGTGATCACGGTGTGCGACCAAGCGCGCGAATCGTGCCCCGTGCTCCCATCCGCGACCCTCACGGCTCATTGGGACGTCGAAGATCCGGTGGGCGCGCCAGACGAAGCCGACGCCTTCGAGGAAGCCTATGAGGTGCTGAGCCGCCGAATCGACGATCTACTCGCGGTCGATCTGGGCGAGCTCGACCCGCAGGAGCTGGAGCTCGAGCTGGCGAGGATCGGGCGGGACGACCCAAGGGAGGATTGACGCAGAGCGGGCGGGGAGTTGCCCACGTGCCCAAACGGGAGTGACACGCCCCGCTGGCCCTCGTCCGGCTGCTCAGTCCCAAAACCGGATCGAGGTGCGCGCCGGTCCTCGTCCGCTGCCTAGTCTCAAGAGGGATCGACGTGCGTGCGTGCCGTTCTTGTCCGGCTGCTCAGTAACGCAGCAGGTACTGCAGCTTCACGAAGATCGCCCGATTGGTGCGGCGCTTTCCGGTCGTGAAGAAGATCTGCTCGTCGATCCCGTCTCCGTCCCTGTCTCGCTCGATCAGATCGGCTTGCTGGAAGTGATCGTCGTACCCCGCGTAGATGACGGTGCCGGCGTTCACCCGATAGTTGAATAGAACGTTGAAATCGAAGGTCTCGTCCTGGGTGTTGAACTCGGTGATGTTCCTGAGCCCCAGCCGGTCCGTGAACTGCAGGTTCGTGGTGGCCCGGAAGATCCGAATCTGGAAGATCTCCTCGTCGTTATTCGCCGGATCGGTGAAGCGGCGGTTCTCGAA
>JABAOE010018024.1_pt1 | contig 12499 bp, 13 predicted proteins | sample 7062141 | NCBI WGS metagenome assembly JABAOE01 (sample SAMN14538627, study PRJNA623070) | marine sediment metagenome | biome: marine biome [ENVO:00000428]; feature: marine pelagic biome [ENVO:01000023]; material: deep marine sediment [ENVO:00002113] | place: India: Gulf of Khambhat ...
TTAATGAAGGTGAAAGCCGGCGAAAACGTTCTGAGTTTTTGGCCGGTCCCTACGGATAAATGATCGTGCGAATACCTGTCTTGATATTGATGTGCCTGATCGTGTCAGTACCGGTTTGCGCCCAGGACAATATGCTTGCCTTCGGCAGTTTTGCCGAATCAGGTTTGATCGGATGGTCTGTAAAAAGCTTCAAGGGCCAGACGGAATACACCATCGTGGAGGACGAATCGGGCCAGGTCCTGCAGGCCCAAAGCCGGTCAGCGGCGTCTGGCCTGGTGTTTGAAACAGACTATGCTCCGAGTGATTTCCCCGTGTTGTCCTGGCGCTGGAAGATTGATGACATTGTCAACAAAGGCGACAGCCGCACCAAGGCCGGTGATGATTATGCGGCGCGGGTCTACGTGGTCTTCCCGCACTGGTTTTTCCCGAAGACCAAAACCCTCAACTACATCTGGGCCAACCGTCTGCCGAAAGAGGCTATACAGGCCAATGCCTTTACAGCCAATGCCATGATGATCGCCGTGGAAAGCGGCCCCGAAAAAGCCGGCCAATGGGTGTCCGAGCAGCGCAATATTGTCGAGGATTATCGCCGCGCCTTTGGCGAAGACCCGCCCAGGGTCGGCGCTATTGCAATTATGACTGATACCGACAACACCGGTGAATCAGCAACCGCCTGGTACGGAGATATCAGCGCCCGTCAGTAATAAGCCTGCCCCGCTATTTTTTGTCTCTCCAGGCCAAGCAATTCCGGTAATTAACGCTATAATTTAGAGCAGAGGGATATCAACCCGTATCGATCTGTTTTCCAGATCTGTTATGAGGGAGGCTGTTATGTCACTTGTGAAAACTTGGTATACCCCTGAAGCGGCGGCGGACAAGTTCGGGATTCAGCAAGACCAGTTGATGGCATGGGTCCAAGAAGGGCTGGTGCGGGTTGAGCAAGAGGATGGCAAAGTCGTGCGGGTCAACATCGATGATGTGCGCATTGAAGTCGAGTCGATGGTGAACCGGTCCTGAAAGTTGTGAAGAGAGGGACTTGTTAAAATTATAATGTTCATGATGTAAAGTCTTTCCATAAAGTCGTTGCGACGGGCCCTGCCGGGTTGTTACGCATGCGGGCGACGCAGATTTCGACCTCCATGATTGTCGCGTAGTTTTGAATTCTTAACGGGATCAGCCTCCCGTCTCTGAGCTCTTCTTCAATCATGTGTTTGTGCAGGCGCCCCCAGCCCATCCCGGCGAGAATAATCTCCTTTTTCGTCAAATGGTCGGTGACATACCAGTGTCGACCCTCTTCAAGATAGCCGAAGCTTCTTTGTGGCGGATTTCTGCTGCTGTCCCTTACCACAACCTGAACAGAATCTTTCAGGTCTTCCAGCAGAAGATATTCTTTGCCCAGGCTGCTCCTGAACTGAGGCGAGGCGACTGTCATGAGTGATGCTTTGGTCAGTAAGCACGATTCATAGGACAGGTCCTCTTCAAACCAGGGGCTGATTGCCAGATCGGCTTCCCCAAGCTTTAATCGTTCCAGGGCCCCCCATAAAGTATCTCCCATTAAGTTGAACTGGGTCCCGGGAAATTTCTTTTCGCATGTTTTCAGGACCTCGAGCACCAGGGGAAGTGGGCAGCTTGCTTCTATGGCGATGCGGACCTCCGGTTCGTTGCCTTGTGCCAGATGCTGTGCCATGCTGTTTAAGACCTGACTTTGCTTCAGAATGGTCCGGGCGTGTTGGCAGATTGCCTCGCCTGCCGGGGTGAGTCTGGCCCGATAACCGTCTCTGGAGAGGAGTTGTAATCCCAACTCGTATTCCAGCTTTTGTATCGCTACGCTGACAGTTGGCTGGGTTTTGTGCAGAGCATCGGCGGCCGCAAGGATGCTGCCGGTATCAGAAATTTTTACTAATGTTCTGAGCTGTTCAAGAGTCATGAGGGGTTGCTTTCTTTGTCATACTATAGACATGTTCTATATAAAACATCAAATATAAATATTATTAAAATATATATGACCGTGATAGTTTTTTATCACGTTGTGCAAACAGAAATGATTTCAAAAGGAGAATAATCATGTTGAATAAAGTTTTGACCCTGGTCGGGGTACTGGTTTTTGTCGCTCAATTTTCTTCTGCTGCTGTTTATCAGGTCGATCCTGTCCACTCGCAGGTGCAGTTCACTGTTGACCACCTGGTGGTTTTCAAGGTGAGTGGCTCGTTTAACGAGTATGCGGGTGAAATTGATGCGGATTCCGAGACACAAAAGCTCAACGCTGCTTCTGCGACGATCAAGGTTGCTTCGATTGACACCAGAGAGGCAAAGCGTGACGCACATCTGAAAAGTGCCGATTTCTTTGACGCGGAAAATCACCCGGAGATGATTTTTGTCAGTAAGCGAGTTGAAGGACAGGGTGATGATATTACGGTTTACGGTGATTTGACAATTCGGGGCACGACTAAAGAGGTTGCACTGAAAGGCAGTTTCCGTGGAGAGAATACCGACCCCTGGGGGAATGTCCGGGCAGGTTTCTCTGCAAGCACCGTGATCAACCGCCACGATTTCGGCCTGAGTTGGAACAAGGCGCTTGAAACCGGTGGGGTCGTTGTCGGTGATGATGTAAAAATCAGTCTCGAGGTCCAGGCAGTAAAAAAATGACCAGGGAGTCTCGTCATAAAGAAGTTAAAGCTGTGCGAGGTGACATAATGAAAATAGGCCATGTTCATCTGAAAATTCGCAACTTGCAAAAATCCATCAGCTTTTACCGGGAATTCCTCGGCATGGAGATTACGGAACAGCTTGCGGACAGCTTTGCTTTCATGTCTGCGGGAAAAATGCACCATGAACTGGCGTTGCAGCAAGTAGGTGAAGCCGCTGTAAAACCCGGACGGAACCAGGTTGGCCTGTATCATGTCGCCTTCGAGGTTCCGGATCGAAGCACTTTTGTAGAGACCTATAAAAAACTGAAGAATGGCGGCGTCAATGTCTATCCAGTTGATCATCGAATAAGCTGGGCACTGTATTTCAGCGATCCCGATGGCAATGGGCTTGAGGTGTACTGGGATACGAGAAATACGGCGCATGGCGTTGAGGTCTGGAAAGGGCTCGACCGCCCGCTTGACGAAACGCAGCTGAATTGACAAGAAGGGGGAGAAAAGCCTCAGCCAGGCTTTTCTCCCCTTCTCCTGCTAACATCGATGGGTCAATCAAACTCGAACCGATAGTAGATATCGGCGCCACTCTCAACTCCGAATTTTGATTCAGCTTCCCAGCCCTTGTAGATGTGGTAGCGAAGGCCCACTTCGCTGCGTTGCCCAAACAGGGCGTAGCCATAACTCAGGTACAGGTCCGGGGTCAGGTACTTGCCCAGGCGCAGTATGGTGTCGGTTGTCTCGCCGGTCTCGCTTTCGGCTTCCAATGTGTCTATGCCGAGTTGGCTCTGCAGGCGGTTGCGCAAAACTGCCGAGTCTCCAGCAGACAGCAGTGCTCCGGCAGCGAGCATCAGCGGATCCGTTTCTCCGCCAGCCTGGTTGAGTGGTCGGCCGAGGACGATAAGCGAAAGGATGTCTGTGTCGGCCATGGTCGGTTCAGAGTAAAGCTTGACTTCAGGCTCTTTGGCCGTTCCCCGGATCTGCACGCCGACCTTGGCATCCGCGGCNNGGGTTGTCCAGGGGGCCCCCGCCATAGCTCGCACGACCTTTGTCAATGTCCAGCTTGACGCCGTAGGTTGCAAATGTGCCTTCTTCAATAGTGATCTGCCCGGTCCCGGAAAAATGTTGCGGATCGATGCCGGTCAGTTCGACCTGGCCGCCAAGGCGTGCGTCAAGGCCGAACATTTTGACCAGGATTTTATCTCCCAGGGTTAAATTAACGCGGGTTGCGAGTCTAAACGGCATCTCACGGACTTCATCGGTTTCTCTGTCGACCACGATGACATCTGGGCTCACCTGTACCGGGCTGCGCTGCTCGCGCCCTGTTACCAGCAGGGCAGGGATATGGACGCTGCCGGTCAGGAGCAGGTTGTCATGTGTTCCGGACAGCTTCAGGTCAGGACTGATCTTTACCTGCAGCTCAGGGAGATGCATCAGGGCGAAGTCTGCGCCGCGAATTGACAGCTCTAAATGGTCCGGTTTCCATCCTTGCATCCGGAGCACACCGTCACCCGTCAAGGTCCCGGCAGGGGCCGAGCTCGCAGTCAATTTATCAAACAGGATTTGCTGACCGTCAAACCGGGCCACAAGCTCGATTCCATCCAGTTTTACCCCCGTGCCCGGCAGGTAGCCACCGCCATTTTGCAGGTGGACCAGGCCGTTGATTAGCGGCTTGTCCCAGGTCCCTTCGACAAGGGTGTCGACCTCGATGTCTCCTTGCGTCTCCTGTATGAATTCGGGCCAGAGGATGCCGGCCAGACCGTTCTCCGTGAGCCAGCCACCGAAATGCCCGTTGACCTGCCCCTGTTCTGTCGGCGCAATCGGCCACCGTGCCGGTATCGGCAGTTGCCATGCTGCAGAAAGCTGGCCGTGTTCTTCCATGACGAGAGCTAATGTTCCCTGCAGGGTGTCCTCATGCCAATTCAAGGTGGTGGCCGCTTCATTGACGGTGAAATCGATCTTCCCCGAATCTTCATCTTGCCAGGAGAAGAGGGCCCTGACGGTTTCAAACTGGCCCTGTCCGCTGAAGGTCAGGTTCTGGTTCAAGATCCCCTGTGCCTGTCCTCCCCATGTTCCCGATAAAGTGTATTTGCGAGGGATGATGAACATCTGCTCGAGTGGGATCCCCTCACAGGACAGAGACCAGCCCAACGGAAAGACGCTGAGTGCATCGCGCGGTGACGCGGAGGACAACCGTCCGATGATATGACCCTCAGCAAGCTCAAGGTTAATTTCTGCTTGCAAACCAGTGTCATCCCATAAGCCATCGAATTGCATGGCTTTGAAAATCAGGTTGCTGTCAGCCTCGCCGATCGATTCCAGCCCGCTGGCGAGCAGATGGCAGGATTTTTCAGAGCAGGACATGTCCATGTCAAGGGTGCCGGACAGTTGCCTGGGACTGACAAGATCGTTAAACAGCGACAGGGGGAGGCGACTCACTGTCATGTGCATCTGCTCGGGCAAGCCGTTATGTCTGAAACGCCCCGACAAGGAGAGGCCGCCGTTGCTGCTGTGCAGTTGCATGGGACCAAGCTCAAAATAATTCTCATTGTATTGCGCGACCAAAGGAGCGCTGAGCTGCCATAATCCGAACTGGTCGTGGTTGATGCTGAGAGCGATGATATCCCCTTGCCAAAGACCATTTTCGTGACGGCCCGTGACTTCTGCGTGAATATGCCCACCTTCGAACCCGGCAGAAAGGGTTGCTGTGTGGCGGGCAAGATCTCCATCCAGCAGGAGCTCGATGGAGTCAAGTTGCGATGTGTCGTAACCGGCCTCGTCGGCTTTGATGCGTAGTCTGGCCGGAGCCCCGGCTGCGGGGCGGTCCAGAGTCAGGTGGGCCGTCCTGAGTGAAGCCTTGTCATAGTTTAAGTTGTCGATTGTTGCAGACAGGTTGGCGATCCAGTCCTGTTCACGCAGCCCTACCCACCCGCTGCCATGCAGCTTGCCGGTGCTCTGTGGGATCATGCCACCGAGATCGGTGATGTCGAATGACAGCTTGAGGCGGTCTGCAAGTGAGCCCGCAGCATCGATCTTGAAGCCGTCGCCGTCCAGGTTAAGACCGTCCAGTTCGAGGTTGTCGTTGAACCATCGGCCACTCGCTGTCCCCTGCAGGGGGACGTTGCGAAGCTGACTGTCGAGAAAAGCTGTCTCGAACTGTACCCGAAGGCCCTTGCCGATGCCGGTGATCTCGAGATCGGTGTTGAGGTTGAGGGATCCGTTCCAATCGGCAGAAAACTGGGCCGGGTCGAGGCCCTTGATGGCCATGCTGGCCTTGACCACGGGGGCCTGGTTCAACGTGGTCGCCAGGCTGCCGCTGATGCTGCTGCCAAGCCAGCTGCCGTTCTGGACGAGGACCTGCAGGCTCTCCCGGTTGCCAGCCCAGTCCCCGGCCAGGTGCCCGCTCAGCCAGCGGGGACCGGTGGTCGTCAAATCGAACTGTCCCTGGAAAGCCTCCCGGCTGCCGGTGCCTGTAAGGCGACCGTCAAGCGCCAGGAGAGAGTCTTGTTCGAGCGGCAGTGCCCAGCGACTGACAGCCAGCTCGGAGGCTATGCTCATATCCTCTGCCAGGTTCAGCTCTAGGTTTCCTGCTATGGTGCCTTCGAGACCCACCCTGCTGACCATAAGCCCCGATATGCTCAGACGATTTTCTCCAACCTGCACGGTACCGTCGAACCTGTATTCCGGTTGGTCCTGAAGCTTAACCTTGCCTGTCAGGGGACCGACGATGATGTCGCCGGCTGTGCCTTGATCCAGATCCAACTCGATGGCAACTTCATTCACAATGCCCTGGCTGTCGAGCTGAAGCTTTGCCGCGACGCCGGGGGTCATCATGTTGAGCTCCATATTGGCACTCAGATGCTGTCCGCGGCTTTGCATCTCGACATTGTCCAGAAAGAGCCGACCCTTATCCAGACGGATCGATGCCCCAACCTGTTCCGTCACAAGGTCTTGCTCACCCGGTTTCACCAGGCGCGTACCCTCCATGCTGAGTGTGGCCAGATTGACACGCCACTCCTGCAGCCACTGCGGCATGCTCGGCCAGGCCAGACGCAGCGGTTGGCCGGGCGGGCTTTCTTCTGATGCGTCAAGTGAGAGAATTAACGATTTGGTGGTGAGGCGGTCGATGTTGACATGGCGCCATGGCAGTGACCAGGGTGACCATGCAAGGGTCAACTCTTCGATAAGCATAGAGCCCCCCTGCCAGTTTGATTCCACTTTTCGCAGTACCAGTCGATCAGACAGGCGTCCTTCAATCCCGGCTACTTGCACTGCGACCGGTGATTGCATCAGCAATCGCGAGAGCAGCCAGCGCGAACCGACTTCTGTTGCAATCAGCAGCCAGGCTGTGACCACCGCCACAATTGCCAGTCCGAGCAGTGTCAGCCCGGTATATTGCCATAAACGTTTCACCAGCCGAACCCCACGCTGAGATGAAGCCGATAATCCCGATCTCCCTCCAGTTGGCGGGCGATATCCAATTTGATGGGGCCGATCGGGGTGTGGCGCCTGATGCCCAGTCCTGCACCATGGGCCAGTTCGTAATCGTTGACACTGTCAAAGGCATTGCCGGTATCGTAGAAGAGGGCAAGGCTCCAGTCATCGTTGATAGGCATTTCAACCTCAGCACTGCCGATCATCAAATGCCGGCCACCGATGACATCGCCCTGCGCGTCCTTCGGACCGAGACTTTTGTATGCATAACCGCGCACGCTCTGGTCGCCGCCGGCAAAAAAGCGCATCGAAGGTGGCAAATCGTCAAATTCATCCTGGATGGTTGTGCCGCCTTCTGCGCGCAAAATCAACTTCAGCTCTCCCGGCAGGCTGACAACCGCGCTGCCACCCAAAATGCCTTGCAGGACACTGACGTCAGAGCCGAGTGTCACGGATGAGCCGCGAACTTCCACCTGCCATGCATAACCACGTCTAACTTTCCCCGGCTTCTCGAATTTCCACTGGCGCTGACCGATACGCAGACCTGGCATGATCAGGGTCGTGTTCTGTGAGGGTTCATTGCCGACCTCGTAATTCTCCTGGCTGAGACTGATGAAGAAGGTCGTCTTAATCTCTTTAGGCAGGCCGTGAGTGATGCTTGCTTCAGTCGACAATGAACTGGAGTCGAAGGTATCGTTGTGGTCACGGTCATAGAGCACGGAAAAAGCCATCAGGGTGTCGGCCTTGCTGGTCAGGGGCACCAGGTACTGGCCGCTCAGGGACTGACGCATCTCTGCCAGCAAAAGGTCGGCCTGGAATTCGTGGCCAAGGTGAAAGCTGTTATTGTCTTTGAATCGCAGGCTGGTGCGTGCGCCGGTGTCTGTGCCATAGCCGATCCCCGGCCGCAGTTGGTAGCGAGGCAGGGGCTCAAGCACAATACTTATCGGAACACTCTGGCTGGAGCTCGGGTCGCGACTGTCGGAAATTTTCACATGGCGAAACTTGTCCGCGTCGAGCAGGTTAGCCTGAGTCTTGGCCAGCTCGCCGGTGTCATAAGTGTCACCGGCGGCGAAGGTCAGGTATCGCTTCAGGACGGTTGTGGGGTAATCATCTGCGCCATGAAAGGTGATGTCGCCGAACAGGTATTTGGGGCCGGTGTCAAGTTGGAGTTTGATATCTGCCTGTCGTTTCCCTGAGTCGACACGGATTTCGTGTTGCAGGTAGTGAGCATCGGGATACCCCAGTGTTGTAGCGGTGGCGAGCAGCTTGCCCTTGCCCTCTTCATAAAGCTGATGCTGTAGGGGGGCACCTTTCTGCAGGGGAAAGGTCTCAACCTGTCTTAACAGTCGCCCTTCATTCTCACCTTCTCCGTGCAGAGTAATAACCAGACTCGAGACTATCACCGGTTCGCCAGGCATGATGTCGGCTCGCAGCAGGTAATAGCCGTTATCCACTCGCTCCAGCTGGGTGCTGATCCGGGGTGCATAATAACCGAAAGGTTCCAGTGCTTTTGCGATCCGGGCCGGGGCCTGCCGGGCAAAGCGCCTGGCCCAGGTCGGTTCCACCTTGCCTTCACGTATCATGCCTTGGGGGATGGCAAGGGTTGCCTCGACGTTCTCTTTCATTGGCCCCTCTACACCTGTGACAACCACCTGGAATTCTTTTTCTGTGAAGACGGGGACTGTTGCACCTTGGCCGTTGCCCGGACCGAGACACACCAGGGCCAGCATGATCAAGCTGAGCCGAGAGATGTGAATAATATGTCCGGTGAAAAAAGAAAATCTCATAGAGACAGGCCTATTCCTGGCCAGGCTTCAAAGGTATGGGGTAATGCTGACATTTTATCGGAAACAGGATGAAATAAAAGAGGGTAAAGCCGGCGGAGGCTGCGCTGTCAACAGCTGCCACCGCAATCACAATTCGGTTCTTCGCCGGTCAGCCAGCCGTTGATGATGGCACTGGCACAACCCACGCCAGCTTTGACGCTCAAGGCTTCAACCGGGCAGTTGCCGGCACAGGCGCCACATTCAATGCAGGCATCCCGGTCGACGATCTGCGCTTTACGCTCTTCGACATGCAAAACGCCGTGCGGGCACACCATGGTGCACATGCCACAGCCGATACATTTTTGCACGTCGAGTTCGAGGGTTACGACATCTTCGAGGTAACGAAGCTTTGTCATTGCAGATGCACTCCCTGTCACTAAAAGGCCGATGCGATCCAGCACAGCCCGCCCACCAGCAAGGCGGCCGCCTGGGCGGGGATCGCCTGACGCATCTCCTTCTCCACGCCCGACGGAGAAGTGAATGTTGATGAACCGGTAAAATGCATGGCGTACCACGAAGATACGGCCGCGACTGACATCATCGTGGCCAGAGAATTTAGCCAGCTGAGCGAGTTGTGAAAGAGCAACACTCCAACGCATGCGACAATCAGTCCGACAACGGCGCCTTTCATGGCAAACGCTTTGCCTGGCAGCCACGGCAGCAGGACCGGCGTGAGAACGGCTCCTGAGATGACGCCGGCCAGACCTGGTAAAATCGCAGCCCCGCCACGGGTCCAGGCACTGGCAAAAGAAAAGATTCCCGGACCGATTCCGCCGAGGATAAAGAGTACGAGCAGGCTCCACAGAAACTGCTTGCGCATGTTGACCAGTTCAACCGGGGTCAGGACCAGGCGATCGACGAGAGCAAAATTGACCCGGCGCATGGCGTCGGTTGCAGTGTTGTTGCCGGCGAGGAAACGGGGCAGGTCAGCACTGCGCACCGGTCCATAGACAACCTTGAAGCCACACGCCTTGCTGACTTTGTGTGCGGCAACCCCCGGAGCGCCCAGTTGGGGGACAAGCAGGGTGCGATGGCTGACGACCTGGTCGAGTTTTACCCTTTTGACCTGGCGGATGATTTCCTCTGTGCCAAAAGTCCCCTTGCCGGCGGCACACCAGACGTTGATCCCCTTGGTGTCAAGCACCAATAGCCAGACATCATGATCGTGCATGTCGCGACGCACGATATCGAAGGTCATCTTGTAGTTGGCCGTGACCAGGACCGGACTGTCCTCGTTGGGCCTGCCGATCGCATAGAGACCTGCGGCAATGCTGTAGCGATCGCGCCCCATGCCCCAGCGCATCTGCCAGCGGCCGAAGATATCCGTCTTGGTCAGTCGCGTTGCGATCTGCGGGACCGGCCCGGCCGGTGTTTTGAGCCAGTCGCATACGAACGGCCAGATTTTGTAGCCTGGGCGGTCATCCGTGACGCCCGGGCAACACGATGCTTTGCTGTCCTTCGGGGGGCAGCAAGCGCTTGCATCTGTTGATGGCGGACAACAGCCTGCCGGGGGCTCCTCTGGGGGAGGGCAGCAGCCGGTGGTTTGTTCAGGTGGTGGACAGCAGGAGCTGCTCATTATTTTCCCTGGATGTTACGTCCGCCGCACTCCTTGAGTTTGGCGTGAGCATGACGCAAGATGCGCTCGGTGGTTTCCCAGTTGATACATTTGTCAGTAATCGAGACGCCGTATTCCAGGTCCTCAAGCTTGTCGGCCATCTTCTGGTTGCCTTCCTTGAGAAAACTTTCGATCATCAGTGAGCCGATACAGCCATTGCCGGCGGCAACCTGTTCCATGACATCATTCAGGACGCCCTCCTGGCGGGTGTGGTCCTTGAGAGAGTTGGCGTGGCTGCAGTCGACCATGATGGATGTTTTGATACCGGATTGATCGAGCTTTGCCTGGGTGGAGGCAATGTCTTCGGCTGCGTAGTTCGGCTTGTCATTGCCGCCGCGCAAAACGATGTGAACATCTGAGTTGCCCGTTGTCCTGACAATAGAGATGCGACCTTCACGGTTAATGCCCAAAAAGCTGTGCGGATGACAGGCTGCGCCCATGGCGTCGATGGCAATCTGCAGGTTGCCGTCAGTTCCGTTTTTAAACCCGACCGGGAAAGAAAGCCCGCTGGACATTTCACGGTGAGTCTGGCTTTCGGTGGTTCGGGCGCCGATTGCACCCCAGCTTATTGTGTCTGCGAAGTATTGCGGAGTGAAAGGGTCAAGCATCTCTGTGGCTACCGGCAGCCCCATGTCAGTGATGTCGAGCATCAACCTGCGTCCGATGCCGAGTCCTTTGGAAATCTGGTGAGTTCCATTGAGGTCCGGATCGTTGATCAGGCCTTTCCAACCGATTGTTGTCCGGGGCTTTTCAAAGTAAACGCGCATCACCAGCAACAACTGGTCCTTGAGTTCGTGGTTCAGTTTGGCGAGTTTCTCAGCGTACTCCAGGGCCGCCTTCGGGTCGTGAATCGAGCATGGGCCGACCACGACCATCATGCGCGGATCACGATTCCAGAGAATGTCCTTGACCTGATCTCGCGAGCTGGTTACGAATTCGGCATTTGCTTCCGAAAGAGGAAGGACCTGCTTGAGATCAGCGGGGGCGATGAGTGGTGTCAAGCCGCTGACGTTGAGGTTGTTGGTGCGGACCATTGCGCTTCTCCTTATGCAAAAATGAATGAATGTGTTAAAGTTCGCCATTATGGCCTCAAGATGCTGAGAAATCAACGTTTTTTCCGGGAAAGGGTTTGACTGTTCCGGGCGTGATAAGATATATAGTGGTCAGGATAAATACTCATTATCGTTGCTGTTTCGGCGATATCCAAAGAGGTGGGCATGCAAGTTCTCTGGTCAGCGCTTTACCAGGTCATCAGCCTGGTGTTTCAGATTTATATTTTTATCGTGATTGCCCGTGCCCTGGTCTCATGGGTGAATCCCGATCCGTATAACCCGATTGTTCGGTTCTTATACAATGCCACCGAGCCTGTTCTGTCGAAGATGAGACGCTATCTGCCGCTGCAGTTCAGTGGCATTGATTTGTCGCCAATAGCGCTGTTACTGCTTCTGTCGGTTGTCCAGCAGTTGCTGCTCTCGGTCATCGTCCAGATGAGCCGGAGTTTCTGAGGTCGCTATGCGCATCAGCCCGATCGACATCCAGCAGCAGAAGTTCAAGACCAGGGCGTTTGGTTATGATAAGGCCGGGGTTGACCGTTTTCTGGAAACGCTTGCCGAAGAACTGGAGCGATTGATTCGCAAGAACCAAGACCTGCAGGAAGAGCTGGACCGCGCCACCGCCTCTTTGGCCGAGATGAAGGAGCGCGAAGAGACGCTGAAGCAGACATTGGTGACGACCCAGAAGGTGACTGACGAGTTGAAATCGACGGCCCGCCGTGAGGTCGATGTGATGATGGCGGAGGCCGAAATCAAGGCCGAACGCCTGATGCAGAATGCCGAAGAGCGGCGGCTGCAGTTGATCGAGGAAATCCAGGAGATCAAGCGCCAGAAGATCGATTTTGAAGTCAGTCTGCGCGGGCTTCTGGAAAAACATATCCGGATGCTTGATCTCAACGCTGTCGCTATCGAGCAGAAGGACGCCGACGCGAG
>JABAOE010008100.1_pt5 | contig 12495 bp, 11 predicted proteins | sample 7062141 | NCBI WGS metagenome assembly JABAOE01 (sample SAMN14538627, study PRJNA623070) | marine sediment metagenome | biome: marine biome [ENVO:00000428]; feature: marine pelagic biome [ENVO:01000023]; material: deep marine sediment [ENVO:00002113] | place: India: Gulf of Khambhat ...
ACCACGGATCCCGGCGTCAGCGCCCGGACCAGCTCCCAGGCGCGAGCTTCGTCGATCAAGTGGCTGCCCCGCCCGGGATCGGGCCCGTCAGGCGATCGAGCGGGAAGTCGCGCGCGTCGAGGAGCACGTCGGCCAACGCCCGTCCGTAGTGCTCGAGCAGCGCCCGGCCCAGCTCCGCGGTCGCGAGGCGGGCGTCGCCCGTGACGCCGTCCGGGTTCAGGTCGGTGGCCAGCCAGGCGAAGGAGGCCTCGCCCTCGGGACCGAGGCGCCTCATCGCGCCCTCGAGCTCGGCGCCGAGCGAGGGGAAGTCGGCGATCGCCCCCCTGCGCACGCGCTCGGGGTGCAGGTGCAGCATGATCGAGGTCTCGAGGGCTCCGCCGTGCAGCCCGTGGCGCCACTCCTTCTCGGGCAGGTCGAGGCCCTCGGGCCGACCGAGCCGGAAGTACGAGGCCTTGACGACGAGCATGCCGAGCGCGCGACGCAGCTCGAGCGCGGCGGCCTCCATCGCGTACCGGTTGCCCCCGTGACTGTTGGCGAGCACGAGCCGACGCACACCCGAGCGTGCGAGCGACGCGCCGTGGGCTCGGATCAGACCGACCAGCTCCGCGGGCGCGAGGCTCAGCGTGCCCGGCGAGCCCTCGTGCTCCGCGCTGGCCCCGACGGCGACCGGGGGAAGCGTCCATACCGGGACGTCGTCCGGAAGGTCGGCCAGCGCACGGTCGAGCACGCCCAGGCCGATGTCGAGATCCGTGGAGAGCGGGAGGTGGGGACCGTGCTGCTCGATGGCGGCCAGCGGCAGCACGACGACCGGGTCACGCTCCGCGGCCGCGGCCGCCTCGACCGAGGTCAGGGACTGCCAGCGCCGCGCGCCCACGTCACCCATCGCTCCGTGCCTCCGCCGCGCGCCCGCGTCACCCATCGCTCCGTGCCTCCGCCGACCGGCCGAGGTCGTGCCCGCCGTCGTCTCGGGCGTCCCGGTCCAGCCTGGCGTACACGTCGCCCGAGGACGCGCCGCCCTCCGCCCCGGACTCCAGCCAGGCGGCCATGGACGCCGCGTCCCTCCACGACGCGAAGACGAACGCCCGGCCCTCACCCAGCACCGCGTTGAACCGGTAGGACCCGAGCGCGGCCAACCGGCGGACGCATCGCACCGCGGCCTCCAGATCGCCCGCCACGAACTCGAACGACAGCCCCGGCAGGGGGCGGCTGAGGCCCAGGAGGACCTCCGGCTCGTACCCCTCGACGTCGATCTTGCAGAAGCTCGGGGGCCCGTACGCATCGATCAGCGCGTCCAGCGTGACCATGGGAACGTCGACCGAGTCCTCCCAGCGCACGGATCGAAATCCGGGGTTGCCGTCCCGGACGCGCTGCCGCCACGCCGGCGACACCGTGGAGACCGTCGGCGTCCTTCGGCTGATCGCCAGCCTGGCGACCCCCGCCTCGGCCCCGACCGCTTCGGTGCGCACCGTGATCAGCTCGTTGCGCCCGACCAGGCGGCGCAGCCACCGCGCCACGGCCGGCTGCGGCTCGATCGCCACGACCCGCGCGCCGAGCGACGCGAAGGCGGCCGCGCGGTCACCGAGGTGCGCGCCCACGTCGAAGACCAGATCGCCGGCGCCCACGAACGGCGCATACAGGCGCCGCAGGCCCTCGCGGCGGCCCGGCCGCCAGTAGACGAGCAGGGACCGCATGAGACCGAGCCATCCCGACACGCGCCCCCGCCGGCTCCTGCTCACGGGCCGCTGAACGCCTTGACGAACCAGTCGCGGAAGTGATCCATGCCGAGCGTGGCCAGCTCGGGATCCGGATCGGGCCAGGCACCCTCCTCGAAGCCCCAGGCCAGGAACGGCTCGAGCAGGGCCGGGTCCCCGCTGATCACGTGCACGGGCACGTCCCACACGGCTCCCTCCCCCGTGATCAGCGGAGCCGGCTGGTGGTCGCCCATGACGATCAGGAGCGTCCGGTCGTCGACGTACCGCTCCGCGTACGCGGTCATCGCGTGCAGCGCGTACTCGACCGAGCGCGCGTAGTGCTGGCGCACGCGGTCCGCGTCCTTCCACAGCTCCTCCGGTCGCTCGCCCGCGCCCTCGAAGCGGGAGAAGACCGAGCCGTCGCCGATGCCGTCCCAGTCCTCCAGGACCGGCAGGATCGGCGTCCACGGCGCGTGGCTGCTGATGAGACCCAGCTCCGCGAAGAGCGGGCCGGAGCCCGCCTCCCGGATCCGCTCCTGAAAGAACGACCAGGTGAACTGGTCGGGCATCGTCACCCAATTCAGCGGCGGGCCGGCGTACTCGATGTCCCGGAAGGCGTAGATCTCGTCGTAGCCCAGCCGCTCCCCTTCGGGCCACGGCATCGTGATCGCCGGCATGAGCGCGACCGTCCGGTACCCCGCGCGGCGGAAGTCGTCGATCAGGGTCTCCCGTCCGCTGGCCAGCATCATGTCGTAGCGGAGCTGGTTGCCGAGCCAGAGCCCGCTCAGCAGCGAGCCGTGCCCGAGCCAGGACAGGCCGCCCTGGCTCGCCGCCACGAGGCGGCCCGAGGCGAGGTGGAGCCCCGCCTCCGCCACGCGCCGCTCCATGTCGTCGAGACGGGGCCCGACCACCGGCGAGTAGCGGGGATCGTGCAGCGCGGTGAGCCCGTACGACTCGACGAAGCCGAGGATCACGTCGCGCCCCGAGAGCCGCGCGAGCAGCTCCGGGACGTCCTCGTAGCTGCCGGGATAGAGCGCGAGCGCGTCGGCGAACTCCGCCCGCTCCCGCCTGGTCTCGGCGAAGCGACGGGCCTGGTCCCGAACGAGGCGGACGGTCGGCAGGTCCACGTGCGGCGCCAGGGCCGGCACGCGCTCGACGGTGAGTCCGGCGCTGACGAAGGCCACGAGGGCGAGCACGCCGATACGCGTCGACAGCACGCTTCGCCCGACACGGATCGAGACGAGCAGGTAGGCCAGGCCCAGCGCCAGCGAGGCGACCGCCGCCGCGACCGCGACGCCGGCCAGGAGCGCCAACCCAGGTCCGAGCACGCCCACCAGGAGGTTCCGGGCAGCCCCGAGGAGCCAGAAGTCCAGATAGAGGTTGAGCGGGCGCCCGAGGCTCATGCGCATCGCGGTGTCGCCGAGCCCGACCACGGAGAAGAGGATCACCAGGGCGGCGGTCGCGCCCGCCGCCACCACCGAAGCGCGTCCCCGGGGCAGGAGCGCGAACGCCCCGCCGATCACGCCCGCCTCGAGCGCCACCCACGGCGGAGTCGGGCCACCCCTCAGCACCCACCAGGGCGCCAGGAGCAGACAGTTGACAAGGACCACACCGGCAATCAGCCTGAGGGCTCTCGTTTCGTCCCGTTCGTGTCCGGCGCCCCCGGAGTCGGTGCCGGTCCGCTTGCTCATCTGACCCGTCGTAGTCCTCTGGAGTCGCATGTCAGGTTCGGAGCCTCGACGCCTGATCGCTCCCCTGGCTCTTCTCCTTGTCCCGCTGGCGGGGTGCGGAGCCTCGGAGCCGGCGTCCATGCTACCCTCGGATGGCGCCGAGGCCAACCCGAGGGCGTCGACGCACGTCGACGTGGAGCCCGCAACGCCCGGCACGCTCGCCTCCCACGTCGAGGCGAGAGCGCGCGCCCTGGCGCGCGCGCCCTACGTCCACCCGGACACTGCGCTCGCCCCGGAGATGGCCGAGCTCGACTACGACGGGTACCGCTCGATCCGCTTCCGTCCCGAGGCGGCCCTGTGGGCCGGGGAGAGCCCGTTCGAGATCCAGCTCCTGCACCGGGGCTTCCTCTTCCGGTCGCCCGTGCGGGTGCACATGGTCGACGCGGAGGGCGTCGCGGAGGTCCCCTTCGACGCGGAGCTCTTCTCCTACGACGGCCCCGCGGGCCGTCTCGGGCGCACCGTCGAGCCGGGGCTCGGGTTCAGCGGCTTCCGCGTGCACTACCCCCTCAACCTGCCGGGGGTCGCCGACGAGGTCGTGGTCTTCCAGGGAGCATCGTACTTCCGGCTGGTGGGCCCCGGGCAGGTCCACGGTCTGTCGTCGAGGGGGCTGGCGGTCGGGCTCGGCTCGCCGGAGGGCGAGGAGTTTCCCACGTTCACGGACTTCTGGCTCGTGCGCCCGGACCCCGACGACGACGTGCTCGAGCTCCACGCCCTGCTCGACGGCCCGTCGGTGACCGGAGCCTACCGCTTCGAGCTCGAGCCGGGCGACCACACCGAGCTCAGGGTCGACGCCCGGCTCTTCGCGCGCGAGGACGTCCGCAAGCTCGGGGTGGCCCCGCTCAGCAGCATGTTCCTGTACGGGCCGAACCGGTCGAGCGAGTTCGACGACTTTCGGCCGGAGGTGCACGACTCGGACGGGCTGATGATGCTCACCCGCGTCGGAGAGTGGCTCTGGAGGCCGCTCTCGAACCGGCGCATCGTTCGCGGAAGCGCGCTGCGTGACGGGGAGCCGCAGGGGTTCGGCCTCGCCCAGCGTGCCCGCGACTTCGGCCGCTATCTGGATCTCGAGGCCCTGTACCACAGACGGCCGAGCGCGTGGGTCGCGCTCGAAGAGGGGGACTGGGGCGTCGGCGGGGTCGAGCTGCTCGAGATCCCGACCGACTCGGAGTTCAGCGACAACATCGCCGTCGCCTGGGTTCCCGACGCGCCGTTCGCGGCGGGCGAGGAGCGCCGCTTCCGCTACCGGCTGATCACCTTCGACGAGAGGGTGGAGGCGCAGACGCTCGCGCAGGTCCGGCGCACGGGAATCGGTCGCGACGCGCTCCCGGGAGCCGCCGTCGCGATCAAGGGCGCCCGGCGCTTCATCGTCGACTTCACCGACGGGCCGCTCGACGGCCTGGCGCGGGACGCGGGGCCGGAGGCGGTGCTCGCTACCTCGTCCGGCTCGATCTCCGACGTCCGGGTCGACCCCCTTCCCCCCGGGCTGGGCTGGCGCGTCTCCTTCCGGCTGGAGCCGGACGGCGACCGTCCCGCCGACATGAGGCTGCACCTGGCCCTCGGCGGCGCGCGGCTCAGCGAGACGTGGACCTACGTCTGGTACCCCGATGAGCTCGGGTGACGGCGCGGTAGCGGGGTCGCGCCCGGCGAGCCGCGTGCTCCGAGCACCGGGCCTCGCCGGCCGACGCGCGGCCTACTTCGGCGCCGTGGGGGCGACGACGCTCCTGGGGACGGCGATGATGCTCGACATCGTCGGCGCGGCCGGCCTGACCGCCCTCGAGGTCGGCATCCTGATCCTCTTCGTGCCCACCTTCGCGTGGATCGCGCTCTCCTTCTGGAACGCCGTGATCGGGTTCACGCTCGGCGTCCTGGGCCGCGATCCGTTGTCGCTCGAGCGGACGGTGGGGCGTGCGCGCTCGCGCGCGCCGATCGTGACCCGAACGGCGCTGGTCATGCCCGCCCACAACGAGGAGCCCGGACGGCTGATGGAGGGGCTGTCCGCGATGATCGGATCGCTCGAGGCCACGGGGCAGGCCGGCCACTTCGACGTGCACCTCCTGAGCGACACGACCGACGCCGGCATCGCGGCCGCCGAGGAGGCCGCCTGGCAGGCCCTGCGCGCGAGCGTGCCCCGACCGGGACGGCTGCATTACCGGCGCCGGCCGTCGAACGTCGGCCGCAAGGCGGGCAACATCGCCGACTTCTGCGAGCGCTGGGGCGAGCGCTACGACTTCATGGTCGTGCTCGACGCGGACAGCGTGATGAGCGGGGACACGCTGGTCGAGCTCGTGCTGACGATGCAGGCGAACCCCCTGGTGGGCCTCCTGCAGACCGTCCCCGTGCCCGCCCGCCAGAGCTCCCTCTTCGGCCGCTTCGTGCAGTTCGCCGGTGCGCTGTACTCGCCGATGCTCGCCTCCGGCCAGGCGTTCTGGCAGGGGGACTCCGCCAACTACTGGGGCCACAACGCGATCGTGCGCGTCCGCCCCTTCGTCGAGCACGCGCGGCTGCCGACGCTTCCCGGTCGCCCCCCGCTGGGCGGGCCCATCCTCAGCCATGACTTCGTCGAGGCCGCCCTCCTGCGCAGAGCGGGGTGGCGGGTGTTCCTCCTCGCCTCGCTGGACGGCAGCCACGAGGAGGTCCCGGCCAACCTCCTGGACTTCGCCAAGCGGGACCGGCGCTGGGCGCAGGGCAGCCTCCAGCACCTGCGGCTGCTGGGAGAGCCCGGGCTGCACCCGCTGAGCCGGGTCCACTTCGTGCTGGGGGCGATGGGCTACGTCGCCTCGGTGCTCTGGCTCCTGCTGCTTCTCGCCAGCACCGCGTACGTGCTCGTGCCCGGCCTGAGCGCGACCCCGCTCCTCGGCGAGACCGAGGTCAGGGGCCTGGCCGGCCCGCTCTCCGGGACCGGCGCGCTGGTGCCGCTGCTCGCCCTCACCGCCGTCGTGCTCTTCCTCCCCAAGGCGCTCGGCGTGATCCTGGCGCTGGCGCGGCGGCGCCCGGCCTTCGGCGGCGCGCTTCCTCTCGTCGCGAGCGCGGTCCTCGAGGGAGTCTTCTCGATCCTGATCGCGCCGCTGATGATGATGTACCACACCGCCTTCGTGCTCGGCATCCTGGCGGGACGCGACGTGCAGTGGGGCGCGCAGGCGCGGGCCGGGAGGGACATCCCCTGGAGGGAGGCCGCAGCGCGCACCGGCACGGTGACGGCGGTCGGCGCGGCGTGGGCCGGCCTCACGCTGGCCGAGAGCCCCCCGTTCTTCCTGTGGCTCGCCCCCATCTTCATCGGGCTCGTGCTCGCCGCGCCTCTCGTTCGGTCGACCAGTCGGGCCCGGTGGGGGCAGGCGCTGCGCTCTCGTGGTATACTACTCGTCCCCTCGGAGGCTCGGCCGCTTCCGGAGCTGGAGCTCGAAGGCGCCGCGGTGGCGGAGTCGCGACGCGGTGGGGGGCAGGCCCGAGGCTGGACAGAGAACATGGCGACAGGCAGCATGCACGAGGTTGAGCGCGGTCTCTTCGATCTGCGGCGGGGCCGTCCCCTGTGTGTCCTCCCGTCCTCTCCGCAGGCCGGGGGCGCGGTCCTGTGCGCGCCCGTGGAAGGTCTCGACGCGTCCGGGCTGAGCGCGCTCAAGCGCCTGGGAAGCGGGCCGATCCGCCTCGTGGTGACGCCGCAGCGGGCGAGGACCATCGGGCTCTCCATCGCCGCGACCGGCCGGGAGTCGCCGGGGTTCAGCCTCGGCCTGAACGGCGAGACCGCGGCCGACGTGTACCGTCTCTCCGGAGCGGTGGGCAGCTTCGACGCGGCCCGCCTCGATCCGCGCCCGGCCACCGAGTCCGAGGCGGCCGCCCTCGCGCTCGTGCGGGTCGGTCGCCTCCTGCCCGCGGTCGTGTGCGCCCCCGCGGACCCCGAGCGCGTCCCGGAGCTGTGCGCCCAGCTCGAGAGCGGCGCGCTGCTCAAGGTCGGGGCCGCGGACGTGCGTCAGCTCACCGAGAGCCACGGCGGAGGCGTCGTGGTGACGCACGTCAGCGAAGCGCCGGTGCCCCTCGAGGAGGCGGAGCATGCGCACTTCATGCTGTTCCGCGAGGCGAACGGGCTTCTCGAGCACGTCGCGATCCTCATCGGGGAGCGGGAGCGGTGGCCCGACCCCGTCCCGGTCCGGCTCCACTCCGCGTGCCTGACCGGCGATCTCTTCGGCAGCCTGCGCTGCGACTGCGGCGAGCAGCTCCGCGGCAGCCTCCGGTCCTTCGCGGAGAGCGGCGGCGGCGTCCTCCTCTACCTGCACCAGGAGGGGCGCGGGATCGGGCTGGCCAACAAGCTGCGCGCGTACTCGCTGCAGCAGAGCGGGCTGGACACGGTGGACGCGGACCGCGTGCTGGGGTTCGGAGCGGACGAGCGTCGCTACGACGCCGCGGTCGGCATGCTCCGCCATCTCGGCGTCGAGCGCGTGCGGATCCTGACCAACAACCCGGAGAAGGTTCGGGCGCTCGAGGAGGGCGGCATCCGGGTCATGCATCGCGAGCCCCTGCACGGCACGCTCAACCGGCACAACCTGCCGTACGTGCGGGCGAAGGTGCAGCGGGCGGGGCACTGGCTGGGCGACATGCTCCGCGGCGCGGTCCCGGAGGTCTAGGCTTCCACCCCGTCCGGGCTCGAGGGGGTTCCGCCAGGGGGGGGCGCCTCGCGTCGACGCGCACCGGTTGGCGACGCTCCCTCCTCGCTCGGGCGACCCTCCGCCTCTCAGCTTCCCGCGGGGCCCGTACGCGGTTCCCGCAGCGCCAGCACCAGAGCCCCCAGCCCCGCGAAGGCGGCGAGGGCCCTGGCGGGCAGGCCGACCCACGGCAGGAGCATCGCGAAGGCGACGATCACGCCGCCCGTCAGGAATCGCAGGACCGCGTCGCCCCGTTCCGGCGAATCCCGCCCTCGGAGGATCTCTCCGCCGACCCACACGGCGGGGACCACCGGAGCCACATAGAGCGACACGCCGTACAGCACCGCCAGGACGATCGCCAGGGGAAGGCCGACCAGCGTGACCGCCGTGAGCACCGCCGCGATCGGGACGAGCACGACCCACAGGAGGCCGAAGCCGAGCGCGGCCGCGGGACGCCTGTCGATCTCTTCCGCGATCCCATGCGTCACGCCCGGCAGGACGGCCACGACGACCGTGCCGCACACGAGGAAGCCGAGCATGCGGAGCACGTACACGACCACGCCTCCCCCCTCCTCCCGGCGGGGCTCCAGCACCTCGACGCCCTCACCGATGGTCGCGCCCGCCGCGATCGCCGCCGACCCGCCCTCGGCCAGCCGATAGCGGAGCTCCCCGTCGATGCGCGCTCCCGGGCCCACCGTGAGCGTGGCGCCCTCGACCCGCAGGTCGCCGCCGACGAAGCCGTCGACGAGCACGTCCCCGGCCCCCGCGTACACGTCTCCGAGGACCGAGCCGAGGAGGCGAACGCTGCCGCCGGCGACGTAGGCGTTCCCTCGCACGTCCGCGTCGCCGGCGAGCTCGACGCTGCCCCCGACCGCGGTGACGTTGCGGCCGACCGACGCCCCGACCCGCACCGAGCCGCCGGCGGCGCGCACGCTTCCGTCGATCCGTCCGCCCACGCTCTGCTCGGCGCCGGCGCCGAGATAGGAGCCCCCGGCGTGCCCGTCGAACCCCAGGATCCGCCCCGCCATCATCACGTCGCCCGGAACCGTGTCGGAGCGCGCGACGACCCCACCGGCCGCCACGACGTCCCCGCCGGGCCGCAGCAACAGCTCCTCGCCCTGCCAGGGCGACTCGTCCGCGCATGCGACGAGGCCGAGCAGCGCCACCCCGACACCGAGGCCGGACGAGCGGGCTACGGCCGCTCGCGTGCGGGACACTCCCCGAGGCAGGTGATGCCGATCGGTCATGCGGACCTCCCCGTGCGACACCGCGACCGCGGCCGCACCGTAGCCGAGCGCCACTCCCTGGCGGCAGGCGCCTCGAAGTCCAATGAAACGGAGGCGCTCGGGAGGCTCCATCGGGCATCGGATGAAAGGCGGGTGGGGATTTCCCCGAGGCTGCGGACCCGCGCCTCGGCCTGTCCGACAACCCGGCCGGCGGCGCCGTGCGCCGCGTCCTACCCGGGGACGTGCTCCGTCAGGAACTCCCGGATGACTTGGTAGATCTCCTGGTACTCCTCGACCCGGAAGTTGCCGTGGCCTCCCCCGCGAACCGTGTGCAGCCGGTTCGGGACGCCCGCCCGGTCGAGGGACTCGCGGAGGCGCACGGCGTGCTCGTACGGCACGGTCGGATCGGCGTCGCCATGAATCGTCAGGACCGGGGGAAGCCCGGGTCGCACGTGGGTCAGCGGCGAGACGCGCTCCGCGATCTCCTGCCGGTCCGGCATGCTTCCCATCCACTGGACGGCGTAGGACTTCATGTTCTCGCCCTCCAGCAGGTCGCCGACGTCGGTGATCCCGTACCAGTTGACGATCGCCGCGACGTCCAGCGCCTCGGGGCCGGGACAGCGGCGGTCGAGCCCGGCGGACGGCGGCACGAGCCCGGTCGTCAGCGCCAGGTGGCCTCCAGCGGAGTATCCGGTCACCACCAGCCGATCCGTGTCGATTCCGTAGCGATCGGCGTTTCGGAGGACCCAGCGCAGGGCGCAGAGGCAGTCCTCGACGGCGGCCGGCGCGAGCGCCACGCGACCCAGGCGGTACTCCACGTTGACCACCGCCCAGCCCATCTCGAGATAGGGGAGGAAGGTGAGGGAGTTGGCCTCCTTGGAGCCACCGACCCATCCGCCCCCGTGGATCTGGATGAGCGTGGCGTGTGGGCCGTCCTGGCCGCGGGGCACGTAGAGGTCGAGCTTGGCCTCGAAGCCGTCGGCGACCTGATACACGACGTTGGGCACCACCCGGTAGCCGGCCGCCATGCGGACCGCGGCCCGCGCCTCGGGCGTGGCCTGGCCTTCGCAGACACCCGCGAGCGCCGCGCACAGCGCGAGGGGCACGGTCCACGTGAAGAGCGCCTTCATGGTCGGATCACCTCCCGCTCGAGACACACGGAACGGAAGAGTACGCGCCTCCGTTGGGCGCGCCAACTCCGTGTCGGGCGTCGCCGGGGTGGTCCGGCCATGGGCCCGGAGCGGCCCGCGCCGTGGGCCTGGACCGGCGAAGGTCGAGCGCTGGACCGCCCCTACTCCGTGTGGGGCCGCCTGAGGGCGGCTCGCACGACGATGAAGAGGGCGACGACGAGGAAGGGGAGCGCCGCGGCCAGGATGAAGCCGGGGCCGATGGCGTCGTACAACGCTCCCACCAGGGACAGGGTCTGGATGATCATGGCTCACCGATCTATTCGAAAGTCCGCGTCGCGGACCGTGCTCTCATCTTGCGCCCGGAATCTCGCCCTCCCGGACGCGGCTCGATGTCGGGTGCGCGCTGAGGCGCGTGTGGGGCGATTCCCCGCCCCTACGGACCCTCGCAGCGATTGCCCGACAGACGGCAGGGCACCCCCGGCGGTAGCCTTGGTTCACGAGGAGACGGAACGGACGGCTCGGTCAGGAGGCGAGGGATGAGCGACTCGGGAAGGAAGCCACTCACGACGCATCGCCTCGACTCCGTGCCCCGCGGCTTGGCCGAGGCCCTTCGCGAGGCCACCGAGGACCAGGACCTGGACCGGCTCCACGATCTCATCGACGGAGTCGCCGAGCACGACGCCGAGGTCGCGGAGTACCTTCGTCGACTCGTGTCCGACGTGGCCTTCGACGCCCTCGAGGAGTTCTTCGACGTGCACGGGCGCTGACCCGTCGGCGACGGCGCCTACGCCCGTCCGGCTCGCGCCGGGCGCGGACATGCTCGGTCAGCACGCGGCGGCACTGCGGCGTGAGCCCTGGGGCCGGCTCCGGGGCCGCCCGCCCGGGCACCCGGCACGGGTCCGAGTCCGGGGGCGCTCGTCCGGTGAGGGCGGATGCGGTTATCGTTAGGGCCGTCGATTCGCGGCCCCGGGCCGCGTGAGCCGCAACCGCCGACCGAGAGGAACGAGCGCTGCCGAACCCGAGCCCGCCAGCCCTGCTGCTCACCGCGCTGTGGATCGCGGCGGGGTGCGCCGCACCCGGCCCGCCCGCCGCGGGGCCGACCTCTCCTCCCGCATCCGAGGATCGCGGCGACGCCGAGCTGGAGGCCCTGTTCTACGCCCGCGCCGACAGCGCGCGCATGCGCTTCACCGAGGCCGACGTCCACTTCATGACCGGGATGATCGGCCACCACGCGCAGGCGCTCGTGATGGCGCGGCTGGCCCCGGCGAACGGCGCGAGCCCCTCCATCCGCACGCTCTCCGCCCGGATCGTCAACGCCCAGAACGACGAGATCGCGCTGATGGAGCAGTGGCTGCGCGACCGGAGCCAGCCCGTTCCGGAGCTCGAGATCTCCGGCCTCGACGTGGTGGCGCCCGGGGCCGAGCACGCGATGCGGATGCCCGGCATGCTGACCCGGGCGCAGCTCGAGGAGCTGGCCGCGGCGGTCGGACCCGACTTCGACCGCCTCTTCCTGACGTACATGATCCAGCACCACCAGGGCGCCGTCGACATGGTCCACGACTGGTTCGCGACCGACGCCGCCGGGCAGGACGAGATGGTCTTCAAGCTCGCCTCCGACATCCAGGTCGATCAGCTCACGGAGATCGAGCGCATGGAACTGATGCTGCAACACAGGAGCCCACGATGAGCCGCTATCCGATCGCGCTGCTTTGCACCCTCATCTCCGCGGCGGGCTGCGCGTCTTCGATGGCGTCCCCCGGTGCGCCGGCCCCCGAGGACGACCCCGGAGCCCGGATCCGCGCGGAAGCGGCCGCGTCCGTACCGAGCCCCGATCCCCGCGTGGGCCTGGCTCCCGGCCTGACGGGGGCGGGAGAGGCTCTGTGGAACATGAGGCTCCTGTCCAGCACCCGGCCTCCGGACGACTTCGTGGGGGTGACGAACTCCGACCTGGCCTTCTCCGGGCCGTACGTGTTCCAGGGCAACTACAACGGCTATCAGGTCTGGGACATCTCCGATCCGCGCGCGCCGACGCTGACGGACTCCTACCTGTGCCCCGCGTCGCAGAGCGACGTCTCGTTCTACGA
>JABAOE010001986.1_pt2 | contig 12491 bp, 10 predicted proteins | sample 7062141 | NCBI WGS metagenome assembly JABAOE01 (sample SAMN14538627, study PRJNA623070) | marine sediment metagenome | biome: marine biome [ENVO:00000428]; feature: marine pelagic biome [ENVO:01000023]; material: deep marine sediment [ENVO:00002113] | place: India: Gulf of Khambhat ...
GAGCGCTCTGCCGATCCCCGCAAGCTCGCCGTCCAGATCACACGCCGAGTTCGGTCAGGTCAGCGCGGCGACGAGGGCGCCGGTCGATGTGTCGACCGCAGTCCTCATGCCTCTGCCGAGGGCGGCGAGCGTGGGAATTCTCGTCGGATGTCGGACCACGTAGCGCGCGATCGCAGCGGGGACAGGGGTTCCGTCGGGTCTGCTCATGGCGAGAAGCGCCGGGTCGGTCGTGGAGTCACCGGCTCGGTCGCTCACTGCCCGGAACACGGACCATGGAACACCCCGGTCTTCGCATACCGCACCGATCGCCCCGGTTTCCATGTCCACCGCGATGAACCCATCGGCGTGCAGGGCGCGAACGTGTTCGGGGTCGGTGTGGAGCGTGTCGGTGGTGAGCAGCCGCCCGGCCGGGCGGTGCGGGGGCAGTGGGGAGGGGCGGTATGTCCGCGCCGTGTCCTCCATCACGACTTCGTCAGGGACCACGAGAGATCCGATCGGAAGTTCGGGGTCGATCGCTCCGCAGATGCCGATCACGATCACGTGATCGACCTCGCGATGGTCGAAGACGGATTCGGTCACTGTCGTGGCGGCGCGCGTCCCCATCGATGTCACGGCTGCCACGACGCGGCGGCCGGAAACGATGCCCTCGCGGGTGGCGTGGTGACCGACCGCGCCTGGTCGCAAGCCGAACTCGCGAACGATCGGGCGGATCTCCTGGACCATCGCCGCGATGACCGCGACGCACGCGGCGTCGTCGAGACCCGGCACGTCGGGGAGCCTCAGGCCTCTCGATGTCGGCGGCGCACGGCGCGACCCGGGCGTCGCCCTGTGTCCTCGCCGACTCGGAACACGACCTCGCCGGCGACCACCGTGGCGTGGTATCCGTCGGCTCGCTGAATGATCCGCTTCGCCCCACGAGGGAGATCGCGGACCACCTCGACGTCTCGAGCTGCGATCCGCTCGGGTTCCAAAACGCCGAGGTCGCCCCGCCGCAGCGGCCCACCGGTCCCATCGGCGAGCGCACCGCCCCGAACCACCAGATCATGCATCACGATGCCCCCGGCGCCAGAGCGTACCCGCGGGCGATACCTTCTCTCTGCGGCGTGGACAAGACCAGAGGCAGGAACCCGTGAAGGCGATCACCCACCGAGCGTTCGGAGCTCCTGCCGATGTGCTCCGGTTGGACGCCACCGAGGGGATCTGCTTCACCGACACGCCGTCATGACGCCAACCCGAGACGAGCAACGAATCTCGCCGAGGACGTCGATGACCGCCACACGGTCGGGCCGAGCGGTGGCCGGCTAGGGCGACACTGGTTCGGTCCCCGGCTCCGCCGAACGGATCTGTTCGGGGTCGAGCCCGATCAGGTAGGCGTTCTCGGCGTCGTACATGCTGAACGACGAGATGTAGAAGTTCCCGTCGTCGTCCCACGAGTCGTACCCCGTGATGAAGGCCTCTCGCCCGGCGAGTGCGTCGAGGTCGGGTAGCACCGCCAGCACCGACGAGCTGCCGGTGTCGATGTCGAACTCCCAGATCTCATTGGGTCGACCGGCGTTGTCGCTGCGACCGAGATAGATCGTCTCCTCACCGGGATCGAGCTGGAACACCCACACCTTGTTGAGGCCCGAGGAGGTCTCCCCGGCCGGGAAGTCCGGCCGGCCGAGATACTCCCAGGTCGCGGTGGCGTCGGTGAACCGGTAGATGTGACCCATGTCGTCGCTGACGTACAACGTGTCGTGCGCGGAGTTCCACTGGCCGACCTCGATCGCGGCCAGGGTCTGGAGCGCGAATCCGGTGTCCTCGAATCCGGAGTCCGGCGTGTAGCGCCAGACGGAATCGAGCACGGAATGGTCCTCGTTCCGGTTCCACTGTGACCGTTCGGTCCCACCGGTCACGTACACGTTGCCGCGGGAGTCCGTCCACATGAAGCGGTTGCTGTAGAAGTAGCCCTGCCACTCGTCGGGGGTGCCGATCACGGTGGTTCGCCCCTCCGGGACGTCGTAGTAGAGCAGTTGGTTGTCGGGAATCGTCATGCCGTACACGCGGTCGTTGACCGGGTCGGCCGAGATCGTGACGACCTGGAGGTGGGCGGCGCCGACGCCGCCGGGTTCGTCGGCGCTGAGGTCGACGAAGTCGCCCGATTCCAGGTCGTACCCGTACCAGTGGAAGCCGCGGGTGGACAGGAAGGCATCATCGATCGACGACTTGTCGAGGGTGGCGACGTACAGCCTGCCGTCGTGATGCGTCGGCCGGGTATGGAACTTCTCCGCGGTTTCGCCCGGCGCCCAGTTGTCGGCCGCGGTCGACGCCGTGCGGGCGTCCCCCACCCACGTGAGGGAGCCCGTCTCCGGGTCGAGCCGGTAGAGCATCGAGTTCAGCCGGTGATCGTGGCCGGAGATGTAGATGTTCCCGTCGGGGTCCGATCCGACCGCCAGCCATGATTGGTCCGGCCGGTCTCCGCCGGGAGCATCGGGGAGCTGCCACACCCGCACGCCCGGCACGTCTCCTTCGCGGAAGGACGCGCTCGACACATCAGCCTGCGTGTGGGCGACCCACGCGAACCCCTCGCAGTCGTACGCGACATCGACACCGGCGTCGTCGGCGAGCGTCTGCGCCTCGAAGCAGATGGCGCGGAAGCGGTCGAACGCCTCCCGGGTGGCACCCCCTGCGAGGACCGCCTCCAACCCGCCTCCGGTCGAGACGTCGCCCAACGCAGTCGTGATGTCGTTCAGCGAATCGCCTGCCGCACGCCCCGCGCTGACCGCACGGTCCTGGAGATCCGCCAGCTCCGCGGGCGCGTTCAACTCGGCCAGCCCGTCGACGAAGACCCGAAGCGCCGCCGAGCCGTTCTCGGTGCGAACCACGAAGGCCGCGACGCGCTCCTCCTCGGAGGTTGCCGTCCCCATCGCTCGCTCCAGGTCGGCCGCCTGTTCGTCGGTCGCCGCCTCGTACTCGTCGTCCAGGACCTCGAGCGCGACGAAGAACTCCTCCACGGTCAGCCGTCCGCCGCCGTTGTCGTCCCCGCAGCCGGCGACGAGCAGAGCGAGCGCGCTGGTCACGCAGGCAATCGACCACCGCGTCCGTCGCATGACCCACCGCCCCTCTCCCACTTCCCGCGTGCGGGTGACGAGCCGCGCTGCCGAGGGGACAAGGTATCCAACCCCGGCGGTTGTCGGAGCACCGATACAGGCACCGGTGAACACCGCACCGACACGAGTGCCGGCCAGCGCCCCCGCTCTGCCCGAAGGCCACCATCGATGCATCGCCAGCTTCGAAGGCATCCCCGGCGGCCACCAGCGCCGCGAGCAGCGACCTCGTCCTTCTCCGACGTCGTCGAGACCACGGTGGATCGGGTGCCTAGGGCCTGATCCCTGGACAGTCGCTGCAGCTGTCGTGGTGCAGGCCCGGTCGGGCGAGGCTCCAGATGGCCACGACGAGACTCGCGCCGATGAGGAACCCGGCGAGCTGGTCGCTCGGCCAGTGCCCGCCGGTGATGAACGTGTCGGTGTTGACCACGACGAGCAGCGCAGCCGACAGCACAGCCGCGATCACCTGCACCCAGCGCCGTCGGGTGACGATGTAGGCGACGAGCGGGATCACGCCGAACAGCAGCGTCATCTGCATGAAGTGGCCGCCCGGGAACGAGGTGACCTCGCCGAGGTTGGCGCTGAACGGGGGACGGTCGCGGCGCACGGTCCACCCGAACAACACGTTGGAGACTCCCGCGGCGACCACTGCCGACGGGAAGGCGAGTGCAACCACGCGGCAGCGAACCGTGCCGAGTCCGATCGCCACGGCCAGCGGGATGATCACGATGGGCCGGCCGAGCCACACCAGGAAGTCGGGTCCGTACCGGTTGCGGTCCTCGCGCAGATCCCAGTCCTGGTAGAGCTGCTCATCGACCTCGAGGAGCACGCGCTCGGCCACCGCCGCCAGCACTGCCAGGATTGCGACGGCGCCGAGCATCAGCGCGATGACCACCTTGGTCGACTTCGGGATGGCGCCCGCCCACGATCCCTCCACACGCGGCCGGGCGGGTAGGAGCTGGCGAACGGTCGGCAGCACATAGGGCCACTTCACCGCCGCGTTGCCGACGTAGATGGCCAGCATCCCGAGCGTGGCCGAGCCGCTCATGCTGAGCGCCCAGAACACGACGTTGGCTTCGTTGCCGCTGTTGTTCGCCTGGTAGGCGTTGGTCGCGATGGTGGCCAACGCGATCGCGACGGCGGCCAGCACGATCGTGGCGAGCGCATAGTGGCTGCGGGGGCGGATCCCCAGGGTGAGGACGTGGCTGTCGTGGAACCCGCGATTTGTACCGAGGCTCACGGTGTCGGCGATCGGCACAGCCTTGCGGCGGAGGCGGTTGCGCCCGCGGCGGCTGCTCATCGACTCGGTGAGCGCGATGGCAGTGGAGAACAGCGCACCGGCACCGATCAGGCCGGTCACGAACACGTTCATCCCGCCGCTGATGTCGACGTCCGGCTCGACCGGCTGCCTCAGCGGGGCGACGCCCGCTCCCAGCGCAGGCTCGTTGCGGAGGTCGGTCCGATCGCCCTCAGAGCCGTGGATGATGACCTCGCCGCTACTGCCGTCGACCCGCAGGATCACGCCGTCGGGTTCGGAGTCGATCCGGTCCATGATGCCGGGCACGTTGAGCACGGCCGGCATGCCGAGCTCACGGGCCACGATGGCAGCGTGCGAGAGCGGGCCACCGTCTTCGACGACGATGGCGCCGGCCAGCAGGAAAAGTGGCGCCCACGAGGCGTCAGTCGACTGGGCGATGAGTATGTCGCCACGGCGCAGTGAGCCCTCGGTGATCGAGCGGACCACCCGTGCCGGACCCTCGTAGCGTCCCGGGCTGGCGCCCCAGCCCTCGACCCGCTGACCCTCGAGCCGGGCGGCCGAGGCCGACCCGGGCGTGCCGGTGAACACGCGGGGAAGGGGACCGTCGAGGTCGGCCTCGTCGAGGCGGCGCCGGCGGATGGCAACGGTGTCGAGGGTCGGTCCGCCGCCACGCACGGACTCGATCAGCTCGGCGTTGGACAGGAAGCGGACATCTTCGACGTCCTCCAGGCGGCCGGCTTCGACGAGACGCTGGCCGAACTCGAGGTTGAGCCGTCGCACGGCGCCGCCGAGCTTGAGCATCGCGGCCTTGGCCCGCTCGCGCCGGTCCAGGAACTCCGCAGCGTCGGCGGCTTCACGCCGGAAGAATCTGCGTCGGATGTCGAAGAGCTGGCCGCTGTTCCAGCGCGTGTAGGACCAGTCCGATCCGCTCATCAAGCGCTGTTCGATCTCGTCGCGTGCTTCCTGTCGGGCGGCGTCGTCATCGCGGCCCGGGGACTCGATCTCCTGCCGGAACGTGAGCCACGCGAGCTGGGGTACTTCGGCCCAGGTCGGCCCGCCGAAGTACGACGTCGAGCCGGCCCGGTCGAGCGCGTCCCGGAACCGTCGGATGAACTCACGTCCGCTCGGGAACTTGGACAACGCGGCCTCGGCGTCGGTCCACTGGTCATGGCCGGTGGCGTCGGCCAGCTCAGGCCGCGACTGCGCCTCCTCGACGAGATCGCTCATGGCCAGGGCGATGATGGCCCGCCGGGTGCCGCCGCTGCCCGAGGTCATGAGCTGGGCGGCACGGCTGGCCTCGGCGTCACCGAGCTGTGCGCTGAGGAACACCTCGATGCTGCGATAGGCGGCCGTCGCCATGGCGGCGATTGCCACCTCGGCGACGATCACCCGGCCGGCCAGGTGGAGCAGTCGTCCCCGGTAGGCCAACAGGTCCTCGTCCTCGCGGATGCGCAGGTCGATCTCCATGTCGAGCAGCTCGTCGACCGCCAGGCAGACGATCTCGGATTCCTGGGCGGCGGTCTGGCGGGCCCGCAGAGTCCGCAGGCCCTGGGCCGCGCCCGCTCTGGGCGGTGTCGGTGCCGGCTCGGCGTCGTCGCCGCGAACGGCCTCACCGAAGTACTGGTGCTCGAGCTCCTCGGGTGACGCGCCGGGGATGCTGCTGGCGGCCAGGAGCATCCGGTCGAGGTTGAGCGCGGCGCGGCCCCGGAAGCGACCGATGAGCGCGTGGGGGTCGGCCAGTCCGGTCGGACACCCGCCGAGCCGATGGAAGAGGTTCCGGAAGCCGTTCTCGAGACCCCACGATGCGGTCGTCCAGTCGATGGGCGGCACCACCCCGGGCAGCGACTCGCCGATGCCGGCGGTGGTGAAGGTGGCGGATTCCTCCGTGCTCACGTCGAAACCGTCGTCGGTGCCGACATCCGCCGCGCCGGTGGTGATGGGTCGGGCCTGCACCAGATAGAGCTCACCGTGGTCGACGGCCCACTCGATGTCCTGGGGCTTCCCCAGCTCGCTCTCGATGCGCAGGCACTCCCGCACGAGGTCTCCGAACACGGGCTGGACCGCAGCGAGGAGCTCGATGCTCTCGGCGCGGGGCACGACGAACGCGTCGGGGGTGGCCTCGCCCGACACGAGTGCCTCGCCCAACCCCTCGACGATCTCCAGGCGAAGGTGGTCGGCGGCCCCGCCGGGATCGGTGGTGAACATGACCCCGGCATGGCTCGGATCGAGCATGGCCATGAGCACCACCGCCATCGAGAGGTCGTCCTCGGGGATGCCGCGGAAGCGCCGGTAGCTGCGGGGTGCGGGATGCCACAGCGACGACCACACCAACCGCACGGCCCGGGTCAGCTCGTCGGGGCCGACGTCGAGGTAGGAGCGGTACTGGCCCGCGAACGACGCTGCCGCGGTGTCCTCGGCGGTGGCGGAGGAGCGCACGGCGAGGGTGGCACCACCGCCGACCGGAGGGCCGTGCTCGACCATCGCCTCGATGATCGGCGCGGGGAGCTCGACCGCCAGGAAGGCGTCGTCGACCCGCTGCTGCTCGCGCTCGTGGTGCTCGGGGTCGGGCAGCTCGCCGGCGCGGAGCTCGTCCAGGAGGGCGGCGATGGCCGGGTCGGACGTGAAGAGCCGGTAGGCGGCGGTGGTGACGACGCTGGTCTGGGGGACCTTCGCCCCCAGCGAGACGAGGACGTCCAGCGAAGAGCCCTTCCCGCCGGCGGCTTCGTTCGTGAGGCCGGATCCGTCGACCCGCGCGACGAGCGGTTCCCGCTCAGCCATCGCGGCTCGTGTGCAACCCGGCCCGATAGCTGCTGAGCGCGGCGTTGCTGATCTCGTCGATCGACTCCCCGGTGACCGAGGCGGTGTCGTCGAGCCACTCGCGCAGGTCGGGTCGAACCCTGATCGGTCGATCAGCGGCGCGGTCTCGGGCGATCGCGGCCCCGACGAGCAGGGTCAGCCCGAACAGGATCGCGACGCTCGGATGGTCGATCCGGATCCCCTCGATGATCCCTGCCAGACAGAACACGGCCGCCGTCAGGACCACCGTGCGCTGGGTCAAGCGTTCCAGCATCTCGCCCACCTCCCGGCGCGATCGTAGGCATGCTCCTCAACATGAGCGAGGATCGGACGAGCCGGCACGCGGCCTTCGACGACCCGAGGGCGGGGTCATGCGGCCTGCGGGCTCGGGCATCGGCGACTCCCGAGGCAGGACGTGACGTGTGGCCCTCCCCCCTCGTCGCTCGCTTCGACCAGCGCGTGTGCTCGTCACCAATGGCCGTGCGCGCCGGAAGCGAGGTCGAGCACGACAGCACCGGGCTGCCGATCGGGGTACAAGTCGTCGGACCGCACTGGCGCGACGACACCGTCCTCGCCGTGATGGACGCACTCGAACAGCACTTCGAACAGGGCGACGACTACCCCACCACACCCGTGACTCTCCTCTGAGCCATCACCATCCCGCCACGGATACACCCGTCGCACGCGTCCCATGTCGCAGAACGAGCACCCTGTTGTCGTTTCGACAACGGCGGTGACCGCGCGAGGCTTGGAAGAACGCCATGAGTCGTTTCGCGGATGANNGCGTACGCGGCTGCTTCGTTGCTCGTCATGGCTGATCCGATGCGGAACAACTCGTCATACCCGGCGTCGCCCAGCTGAGCCCGGGCGCCGGCTTCGGCGGGGGCGAGTTCCTCCTGCTGGAACGGCGCGATCTGCATCCCGAAATGGGTTTCGCCGGCGCCGAACAACGTCGCCGCGCGCTCGGCTTCGCCAGACTCACCCGCGAACCGGGCCGCCTGCATCAGACCGAGTCCCAGATCGATCGCTGCTCCGGTCGCGATCGCCGACCGGATGCAGACGCGGTTCAGCCCTTCCGCCCGTTCTCGCTCGCCTGCTTCCCACACCGGATAGGCGAGGTTGTGGAACGCGATGGGGCGCATGAGGCTCTCGCCTCCAGAGCGCTGCGAGATCTCGACCATTTCGGTGGCGAACCGGAGACGCTCCTCTCTGGAGAACTCCCGAAATGACGTCAGGATCATGTCGGCGTGGATCTGCCCGTAGGGCTCGCCCATCTCGATGAATCGCCTTCGGGCCTCGAGAAACAGGTCGCGTATCTCAGGGTCCGTGTCGCCGGACCAGCGCCTCGCCTGAGCGATCAGCGCGGTCGGCCACGCCCTGCCCTCCTCGTAGTCGATGCGGTCGCAGATCTCGAGGCTCTCGTGAAGCATCTCCATCGCCGCTTGGCCGTCACCGGTGGCAAAGGCCCAGTGCCCGCCTCGGGCCAGACCGTATGCGAGCCGCTTCTCGTCCTCGGCTTCCCGATAGGCGCCGATCGCCTCCGCAGTCAACACCACCGACTGATCCATGCGGTTGCGGTACGCCAGGAGAAAGCCGGCGATCGTGAGTGCGTCAGCCCGCGCCAGCGAGTCATCCTCNNTTCACCAGCCGGCCCTCGCCCTCGCCGAGCCGGCCGCCGAACAGCCAATAGTTGCCGAGGGGCCATGCCAGGGGCAGCACCGACGTCGGATCATCGAGCATTCCTCGATCCCAGACCGCGAGGAAATCCACCAGCTCCTGAGCGATGCGATCGGTGGCGGCGACTCGACCGGCACCGAGGAACTCCTCACGCAGGCCAGCGCACACGGCGAGATAGTGCTCGTCATGTCGACCGACCGCCTCCGGCCACCGTCCGGACTCGCGCAGCCGATCCCGGGCGTAGGCCCGCAGCGTCTCGAGGAGCCGAAACGTGGTTCGGTCCGACTCGCCCGATGCCACGGTGACGAGTGATGCCGTCACGAGGCGCTCGAGTCTCGACACGGCATCGCCCACGTCGTCCACCCCGAGTACGGCGGCCGCCGCATCGATCGTGAACGGCCCCTCGAACACGCCCAACGCGGCGTACGCCGACCGCTCGTCGGGGTCGAGCAGTCCATAGCTCCATCCGACGGTCGCCTCGAGCGAGCGGTGGATGTCCCGAGGCTGTCGCTCGTCGACGAGGATCGCGAACCGGCGGGACAAGAGGGCCGAGATCTCCGGTGGGGAGAGCACGTCGCTGCGGCCTGCAGCGAGCTCCAGAGCCAGGGGCAGGCCGTCGAGATGTTCACAGATCGCCCGGATGGCACGGAGGGGTCTGTCCCCGCCACCCTGCGTGGGTTCGATCTCCGAGCATCGCTCGATGAACAGGCGCTCCGCGTCGCCGATCGTCTCTTCGTCGGTACCCACAGGGAGACCCTCGAGGGCATATCGTTGCTCACCGGCGATCTTCAACGGTCGACGGCTTGTGGCCAGGATCGTGAGGCCGGGAGCGCGCGAGAGCAGCGTCTCGACCACATCCGCGGCCGCCTGTCGGAGGTGCTCGCAGTTGTCCAGCACGACGAGGACGGACTTCGTCGCCAGTGCGGCGGCGACGTGTTCGAGGGTGTCGGCAGCCGCGGCACCCGGGATGTGCACCGCCGCCCCGATCGTCGACCCGATCTGAGTTGGATCCGAGCACGACGCGAGATCGACGTGCCAGACGCCGTCGGGGAACCTCGCGCGGCTCGCCGATGCCAGCTCGACGCCCAAGCGGGTCTTCCCGACGCCGCCTGGGCCGGTGATCGTGATCAGGCGATGATCCAGGAGCAGTTCCGCGAGGTGCTGTTGCTCGTCGGTTCGACCGACGAAGCTCGTCAGATGGGAGGGGAGGCTCGCCGGGGCGTCGAACGTGCCCGCATCCAGAGCTGGATCGTGCAGGAGGATCTGTTCTTCCAGACCCGTCAGCAACGGGGACGGCTCGATTCCCAGTTCCCGGCCGAGGAGTTCCCGAACCCGGGTGCAGGTTCGGAGGGCGTCTGCTTGGCGGCCGTCGCGGTACAGGGAGCGCATCAGCAGCGACCATGGTCGTTCGTCCAGGGGTCGACGATCACAGATCGCTTCCACCTCGACCGCTGCGGGCGTGGCCCCTGACTGGAGCAGCGCTTCGATCCGGTCCATCTCCGCTGCAGCGTGGATGCCCTCGAGGCGCGAGATCTCGGCGGCCAGGGACGGAACGTCCTCGAGTCCCTCGTAGGGCCGGCCCCGCCATCGGCTCAACGCCGTGTCGAACATCTCCACCGCTCCGGCCGCATCCGCCACGGCCACGCGTCGGGCCTCTCCCACCTCCCGTTCGAAGACCTGAGCGTCGATCTCGTCTCCGTCCCGGAGCACCAACCGATAACCCGAGGAGTCCCGGTCGATGCGGTCCTTCCCCAGCAACCGCCGAAGTGTCGAGACATGGGTGTAGAGCGAGTCGACCGCACCGGTACCCGCCCCCTCACCCCAGATCTCGGTCACCATTCGGTCGGCCGTCACAGCCCGCGCCGGATCAGAGAGCAGAAGGGCCAGCACCGCTCGCTGGCGGGGGCCGCGCAGCTGCTGTGACTGTTCACCGTCGCCGACGGTGACCGGGCCCAGCACCGCGAACCGCACGACACCAACAGTACGCGCCGCGACCCGGCATGCGACCAGGGTCCTTCGAACCGGTCTTTGGAACGGCTTCAGGCCCGGGGCGGACGCTGCGCGAAGAGTGGACTGTCACGGAGGAGGCGCCATGCCAGCACTCGATGCGGTCACGATCATGGTGGCGGACATGGACCGGACCCTCCGCTTCTACCGTCTGCTCGGGCTCGAGACACCACAGGTGGCGCCCGGCGAGGTCTACGCCACGGCCAGACAACCGGTCGGAGTGCGCGTCGACTGGACCGCTGACGCCACGGAGCACCACACCGCGAGCCCAGACCCTCCCCCGGTCAACCCTCGGATCGCCATCGCGGTCCGCTGCGCCGACGCCGCCGAAGTCGATGCCACTCACCGCGCGATCGTGGACGCGGGATACGAGTCGAGTCGGGAGCCATGGGACGCCCCCTGGGGATCGCGTCACAGCTGCGTGTTGGATCCGAGCGGCAACCCGATCGAGTTGTTCGCCCCGCTCCCGTGACCACCGGGCGGATTCGAAAAGGCCGCCTTCAGGTGCCGTTGAGACGCGACTCCGACACTGACTCCATGCGATGAGGAGTACATCGCTGATTCGAGAGCGAGTCGTACGGAGGTGTGCGATGGGAAGGACCACAAGGACGAGGGTCGCGACGAGAGCAGTGTCCCTTCTTGCCACGGTGTTGCTGGTGGCTGCCGCCTGTTCCTCGGACGGATCCGACGCGGACATCGTTGCCGAGAGCAGCACCGCGTCGACCGCCGGCCCAGCCACCACCGACGACCAGCCCGAAGGTTCGTCTGGCGAGCGCAACGACCAGGAGGCAGGAGAAGGAGAAGAGGACGACGGGGGGGTTGATCTCGAGGACCTCGCGAGGGCCCGCGACGCGGTGATGCCCGACCCTGATGTGATCGAGGCCGTTGCCCGCGCCTACTGCGAAGCGTGGAACGCACCTCGCGACGTCGACGCGATGGTGGCGATGATGACCGATGACGTCGTGATCTACGACGTGCGGACAGCCGAGCGTCACGAAGGCCCCGAGGCGGCGCGCACCTATGTCGAGACCACCGCAGCAGCGATCGACACGAGCGAGTGCGGGCCCGCCATCGTCGGCGGCGACTGGGTCGCCGGCACCTACACCCTGTCGTCGAGCGAGACCGGGGCGGGGGCCGAAGGGATCTCCGCCGTCCGGGTGCTCGACGGCAAGGTCGACTGGCATCTCGCCTTCTACACGCCGACCGACTCCCCGCGGTCGCCGGGTGACCACTCGCTACGCGAGGACCTGACCGCCTCGCTGGAGTACTGCCTGGCGTTCGCAGACCCCGCGCACGACCCCGACACGATCCTCGCCACGATGACAGCGGAACCCGAGATCTACGGAATCCCGAACGGCTTCTCGGCGGTGGGCGCGGACCGGGTGAGGACGATGATTCTGAACCTGGTGGTTCCCACCGACGTCAACACATGCGGCGACCGAGGCAGCGACGGGCCGCCGGCCACACTCGATCACGGCGGTTGGCAGGCGGGGACGTCGGCCACGATCAACGAAGGGTTCGGCCTGTGGCTCGAAGGCGTGAGCGTGCTGGAGATCGTCGACGACAAGGTGAACCGCCACTTCCTCAACACGACGACCTTCGACGGCGCTGAACAGTTCGGTGAGCTCTGGGGCGTCGCCGACTGACGGGATCACACACTGGAGGTA
>JABAOE010004359.1_pt2 | contig 12488 bp, 13 predicted proteins | sample 7062141 | NCBI WGS metagenome assembly JABAOE01 (sample SAMN14538627, study PRJNA623070) | marine sediment metagenome | biome: marine biome [ENVO:00000428]; feature: marine pelagic biome [ENVO:01000023]; material: deep marine sediment [ENVO:00002113] | place: India: Gulf of Khambhat ...
ATTGCTGCTGTTAGCTCACCTGCATATCCTTCATATGTTTCTGGAGTTGCAACAGGTACTGCATTTGGTCCAATCTCAGTTGTCCCATTTGATCGTTTAATCCAATGAGGATCTAAAAATGGAAATTCTGGAAACTTTGCAACTGTATAGATATTGGTTTTTACCAAATCCTTGTGTGCACTATCTGCAACCCAGTATTCTCCTCTAAAATGAAGATCGTCGTATTGTTTTGCAAGACCAAATTTTTTTGCAATATCTAGCGAATTGCCACCTGAGCAGTTGATAACAAATTTTGTTGTAATTGATGTTCCGCCTGAAAAGGTCAGAGTAGTTTCAGAGTTTTCATCAATCTCTTCAACCTGGTGATTAAACAAGAATTTTGTTCCATTGTTTTGAGATTCCTTTTGTAGCTCTTTTGTAAAAATTCCGTAATCAGTTGAAACATCTCGACTGCAAAAAAGACCAGAAGCTGCTTCAAGATTTGGTTCTTTTTTTGTTAGTTCATTAGAATCAAGTAATTCTACTTGTTCCTCAGGAATTCCGTTTGCTGCAGACCATTTCATGTATTTTTCAAGAGTTTTGTGCTGGTATTCTTCTACTGCTACCTCGATTGTTCCTACCTCAAACCAAGGCAGATTCTTCTTTTTAGCTAAAATTTCCCACAAATCATGGGAGATTAGAGATGAGATAGCAGAAGTTCTTCTTTTTTTAGGATCTAAGTAAAAGGGGGAGTGAACTACCCCAGTATTTCTACTGCTCGTATGTTTTGCAACTTCAGACTCTTTTTCAACTACACTGATTTGTATATCGTATAGGCTTGACAGCCAATAAGAGATGGTAGTTCCTAAAATCCCACCTCCAATAATGGTTATATCAAATTTAGACATAGATAATGAGTAAAATAGTTCTCATTAAATTATTTGTATTTATGAAATAATAATTCAGTTATATTCCGCGTCCCACATTTTTTTAGGTAGTATCAAACCTTCACTAGGATCTTCAAAAAATGATGTGATGTTTTCTTGTTTACACCACCATCTAAAATCTTTCCATCTTTCATTAGCCAAATAATATCTAATGAAATTTTTAAGGTCTGACTCTATTATTTCAGGGCTCAAATCTACAGTAAATTGATTTACAATATTATCAGTTTGTCTTTTTTTCCAATTATCTTTACGTCTTTTTGACCAATTACTGTTTGGTCTATTTACTTTAAAAAATTCATCGATTAATGGTTTTACTTGCTCATAAGTTACTAACTTTTTGATATCAGGATCTTCAGCTTGGAAAATTGTTTTAAGGTGTGCCAATCGGTTGTTTTCTTCATTAGCTAAATTGTATCTGCTTAAGAAAGTATCAATTTTTTTCGTTATTTCCTCATCTTTTAATTCTATAATTTTAGTAATTAGTCTTTGACAAATTTCCTCATCAGATGCTTTTTTAGAATTTTTTCTTGCTTTTTCCATCAAAAAATCAAAAGAGTCACCTCCTTTTTCAACAATGTAATCACGGTTTGTTCTGATAATTTCGTTCAAAATGTTGTCTAAATCATTTAAAGGGACTGAATCAGGTTTTGGTCTTTGTCGTATTTCTTGTTTATACTTTAATTCCATGAATTTGTCTCTTATGGAACTATCAGACATTGAATCTATAGCATGCTGAATTGGCAGTTCCCATAATGCATCAGCAAAATTTTTCTTAAATTTAAGAACTATCAAGTGATACCAATCCCATAAATTGTGGCCATAAGCGAATTTGTTTTCAAAATATGACGATTCTTTAGTAGGCAAAACACCATGTTTGTATAAAGTAGCAATTTGCTCAAGTGTTTCTAGATATTGTTCCGCATATACTTCATAATCACCATTATTATCCAATTCTTTTTCTTTTTCAACAAAGCCTGAAAGATCGTTTGCAAATTCTCGGAGAATTTCAACATATTCAGCTTTGCTTAACCCATCTTCGTCTGGAATCTTATCAAATTCATAATACATCAGGTCAGGCAATACACGCCAATTTTTCTTTGAATCATCGTTTCCATCAATCCCTTTGTAATTATACTTGAACTCCTCAATTTTACGTTCTATACATAATCTTCTAAAATCAGGCCATCTATCATCCCTGTGAAATGCAATCAAAGATTCTCGAATCTCGGATTTATCTTCCTCTGACATAGAGTTGATTTCTTCGTCACGATAAATTTCTCTAAGTTTGGCATATTCTGGTTCATCTAATTTGGGAACAATCCACAACCGTTCTTGCATGTCATCATCAAATCCATGAATATATTTGTGATACCACCACCATAGATCATAACCATATGCAAAATTATTGTTAAAATAATTCGTTACATGTTCATAAGATTTGTTGAATAGTCCCTTTCTGAAATTTCCTGCAAGAGCAAGAGTGGCTATTTCTTCCAATGTATCAAGATATTGTTCTGCGTATAATGCACAATCTTGTTTTGTTTTCAAATTACTTTCCTTATTGGAAATTTCATTAATTTTTGAAGAATATGATTGAATAATCTCATGAGTTCGTTTTTTAGATTCAATTGATTGTTGATAGAGAGTTATACCAATTCCAATTCCTGCAATTATACCAGCAAGAAGAACACCCCATCCTATCCATGCATTATCAGTTAAATCTAAAAATCCTGCCGGGATAATACACTCGTTATTTACAAGAGTTAAACCTGGTGGACAGATGAATTCACAAGACTTGGTGGTATTGTTATAATATGTCCCTTCACCACAAGCATATTCTTTACCATCTACTTTCATTTGTGCAAAAGCATCAAAAGAAGATAAATCAGAAATAGACGTTATGAAAAATACAGGAATTATAACGAATAGAAAAATCGAGTATTGTTTTCCCATATCCCCATTTCCAAAAGTAGTAATAGTATATTTCTATTATGAAGAGAGTAAAATATTACAAGATTTTATTCGTAATTTTAAAAAAAAATTATGGCGCCGGGAGAGAGATTTGAACTCTCGATCCCTTGCGAGAACGCGCTTTATGGTATGTTATTTCCAGGCGCGCGCCATACCAGGCTAGGCGACCCCGGCACTGTCTTTACGACAAAATAACTCCGGATAATTTGATTATATAATACGTTACTCTGTTTGAAAATTATTTGAAGATGTTAATTGTAATGGATTTTTTGATGGTTTTTTGATCTGGGTCAAGACCGCTTGATGAAATCTTGTAAACTCCTTGTATTGCTTGATCACCATCATTTTTTATTTGATCCCAGACAAATGTAATCTCATCTTTTGGTTCAAGTACGGAAATTACTTGTGCAGAAACAGGAGAAAAAGTTTCAATTCCATCAAGTTGAGTAATTCTCAAACCATATGATGCATCAGAAAAAGTTAGTGGAACGGTCCCAGAGTTTACAATTCTAATTGAGATGTCTTCTCCTTTCTTAAAATCAGTCTTTTCTGTAACTATAGAAATGGAAGGACCTTCAACAAATATTAGCTGACTAGTATTTTTCATCTCAATAATTGCAATTCCTAAAACTGCTCCAGCTGCTACACCTACACAAATTGCAATAATTAATCCACGTGGGTACAAGATTCTAACCGCTTGATTTTGCAATTGCTGGTTTTGAGCGCCAGTTTTTTGGATATGTATTTGGTGCCATGATGATTCTTTTTGTTTGAAAAGCATAGCCTTTTGTTTGCTCCATGATATCAGCTTCTTCTAGCATTGTTTCTGCAAGGGCTACTGCTTCTCCTTTTTGAGTATAGATTGCAACAAGATCACCTTTCTTTAGGTTTGGCGAAATCTCCAAGATTCCCGGAATTGCTAACTGTGCACCATGACATAATGCATCTACTGCAGAATCACGAATTACAACAGATTTGATTTCACTGAGTGCATGTTCTATTGGTTGAATCATCTTCAATAGTTTAGAGTCATCTTTTTTCTCTTCCCAAACTGCAAATGCATTTGCCAGCTCATGTAAAGTAACAAGATTGGATTTTTCATTGAATTGATCAACTCGTGTTCTTCGAAGCTCAATCATTGAAGCACCAGGTCCTAAAATCTCACCCATGTCGTAGAATAATTTTCTGATATAGGTTCCAGCCTCACATAATACTCTCATAAGTACCAGTCTCTCTTTTTGTTCTAAGAGTTCAAGTTCATAGATTGTTCTTGTTCTTGTTCTTCTAAGGACTGAAGAACGTTGAGGAGGTTTTTGGTAGATTTCCCCTCGAAACATTTGGAGAACATCTTCTAGTTTTTCTTTTGATGGTAATGAGTGAAAACGACCTAAAGCATGATACTCTTTTGGCCCCAAAAGCAAAACACCAAGTGCCTTTGTTGCTTCTCCCAATCCCAATGGAAGAATTCCAGAAACTTGAGGGTCTAGAGTTCCGCTGTGACCAATTTTTGGAATCTTTAGAATTCTTTTTGTCCATGCTACAGTTTCATGGCTTGTGGGTCCCGGAGGTTTATCTAAAATTATGAGACCGTAATTGAGTAGCTGCTCAATTGTTCTCTGATCATAGTATATGCCATACTCATTATCAGTAAGGTCCTGATCGATTACTGTTAGATTTTCTAATTGTTTTAGCTTCAAAGCAGTTCTTTTACTGTAGATTTGGCTATTTCAATTACTTGTTCTGCATTCAGATTATCTGTGTTTATTGTAATATCAAAGACTGACTGGTCTTCTCCAAAATCAAAGTTGTAGAGTTTTTTGTAGAGAATTTTGTTTTCATCATATCTCTTTTTTGTAATCTCCATTGCCTCTTCTTTGGTCATGTTATCTCGTGTCTTCATTCTTTTTGCACTGTTCTCATGCGTACCATCTAGCCAGATTTTGATTCCATTTTCTACAAGCCAAGGAAGAGTATAACTGGTAATTACCTTCCCACCTTGGTAAAAGAGCTCTTTTAGTTTCTCGTCTACTTTTTTATCAAATTCATCATTCTCAGCTCTTTGAGCTAAAAACTTCATTCCATCTGGTGTGTCCCACCAGTCATCGCCTTCTGAATCAAATCCTTGTTCTTTTGCTAACTCTTTTAGAACATCTCCACCACTAAGATACTTGAGATCAAATTCTTTTGCTAATCCTAATGCTACCGTTGTTTTGCCCACTGCAGGTGGACCAGAAATGATTACTGATTTGGTCAACCCAGATCCATTTGGGTTTTAGTAAACTTCATTATAATGCCACTAAATGCAATGGATGACAAGAAATACCAAGCCCAAAGATAAAGCTCGTTTTCTTGATTACAGTAATCTTCTTCTGCAACTTTTTCAGCAGTACAAGTAAGATCAAACCAGCCACCAGGAATTACATTGAGTGGAATTGGAGATATTGCAACGGTATATGTAAAAAAGAAAGGCAAGACAAAGTAGAAAATTAGAATCAATGGAACAAATGTAATCATCATTGGTCTCATGTTCATCTGCATCATCTCCATACTCATTTTGTTCATGTATGCAGATTTTTTGCTAAGATCATTGATCTTTTCTTGGTCTTTTGCTCTAAATGCTGCCATTCTTTCTTTTTGCCAAGCTCGTGTTTCTTTCATTATTCGTTTTAGTTTGTCTTGATCAACTAGCTTCTTTCTGACTGCAGCATTAAACAAGTTTAGAACAATTCCAAAAGCTGTAACGCCAAACATTGATGCAATCATTCCTTTGATAAATGGGTCATCACTTCCAAGAGCACCTCGGTCTCCAAATAAGTCAAAGCCACCTTCTTGCAAAAATATCGACTGTAAGAAAATTAAGATAAATTCGATTTCCATTTTACAACCCTATAGCCTTAATTACTTTCTCTGCTGCTTCATCAACCTTTCCCTCTCGGTTTAGGATTTGCTTCATAGGAGAGCCAGATAATACAGAACATGCAGATAATATGGCTTCTTGTACGGCTACTTCTTTTTTGATTCCATCAATTGTGATTTTGTCTCGTTTTCTAGTCTCGTCTTTCATTCTTCGGTTGTAGATTTCCTCAGGTTTTGCAGAGACTGAGATAAAATTAGCCGGCTTGATAATCTTGAGAACATGTTCTGGCAGTCCTGGATAAAATCCAGATGGGGTGGAAATGAATGCATGAGTATCAATGATAACAATATCATCATTGAGTTTAGAAATTGTCTCACCAGCTTTCTTCTGTAGTTCTTGCTGTTGCTCCATTGGTAACTTTCTTAGCTCATCTCTATCATGGATTCCTTTTTTCTTTGCTTCCTCAAACATTACAGTTCCAAAACTAACTACTGTAACTGTCTTGTTATGATCTTTTAGAATCTCAACTAGTTTTGTAACTAGTGTAGTTTTTCCTACTCCAGGAATTCCAACGATAACTATTTTCTTACTTTCTGCCAAGCAAAGCACCCAACCGCGGCATTACAACTTCTACTTGTTCGCGCACTAGTTGGTTATAGTAATTAATCAAAATGTCTACCATGAGCAAGACTCCGATTCCAGAACCAAACACTCCTAAGACATCTGACATTCCCGCCAACCCACCTAGAATCATCGAACCAATTATTGTTACAGATGGTATGTACTTGTTTAGTAAAACTTCGATAGGCTGGTTAGATCTTCTAAATCCAGGTATTTGCACATCTGCATCTAGTAAGTTCTTTGCTGCACTCTTTGGTGAGAGTCCACCAAGCTCAACCCATAGTCTTCCAAACAAAACAACAATTCCTATCATAAATAACACATAGAGAACAGCTCTCATTGGATCAAGTGCAGCAACATCTAATCCTCGTGGTGGTGTTACATAGTAAACGATACCACCAATTGGCGTAGACGGACTCGTCGGATCAAACTGCGCTAAAATATTCATAAACACGTTGTTATTTCGCGGGTTAAGATTTGCCCAAAGCATCTGCCCTATGAAGACAGCGTTTGCAGTAAGTGCAGAAGCCAAGATAACTGGAATGTTAGAAACGTACATGAGCTTGATTGGGTATGTTGCCGAAAATCCTCTGTACTTTGTTGATACAATTGGGATCTCTACTTTCATTCCTTGAGTATAGACTAGAATTAGCAATACTCCACCCGTCAGCAATAATCCAAATATGCTAGGTAATTGATTCGACCGGAAGAAGACATTTGAGAGGTCACCACCCATAATTGACTGGCCAATATATGGAATAATTCCTATTGTTCCACCATCACCTGCCGGTAACGGGCTGAATAAACTCCATAGAATCTGTTGGGCAACACCTGCCATGATAAAGAGACTGATTCCACTTCCTAATCCCCAGCCTTTTTGGATAAGCTCATCTAAGAACATGACAATAATTGACGCTGCCATAAGCTGGCCAATTAGAATATACAATACGTTTGGATCTGTGATTCCTGGACCGTAAACTGCGATTCCATAAACTGCAGATTCCACTACTATGACAATGTACGTGACTAGTTTTGTTGCAGTCTGAAAGATTCCACGCTCTTCAGGTTTCTTAAAGTCAAATTTTAGAATCTCAGAACCTCTAAGCAACTGCATCAAGAGTCCAGCTGTTACTATCGGCCCTATTCCAAGCTCTACTAGGGTTCCTTGTTGTGATGCAAAGATGACTCTTGCAAAGGCCAAAAAGTCAAACTCTGGAGTTGTTGCTCCAAAGAGAGGAGTCTGGCCCATAATCATGTAGATTAGTAGTGCAAGACCACACCACATCAGACGAACTTGGAGAGTTAATTTCTTTTTTGGTTTTGGAACTTGAGGAAGATATGGTTCTGCTTTGAAAACGATTTTTCTAATAAAGGCAGTTAGTGTTCCTTGTTGTTCAACCATCGTTACTTAGCACCTCGCCCCCAGCTTGTTTCACTTTCTCTTGAGCTGAAGATGTGGACTGTTTTATTTTAACAGTGTAGGCGTTAGAAATTTTACCTCCGCCTAGAAGTTTGTCAAATCCATTGCCGCTTAGATCTATTACTTTTTTCTCCCCTTCTTTTTTGCCAAACTTGGCGAATAGATCATCGAGATCGCGTACACTAGCCCATTTTTTTGTAACATTTGGGTGAGGTGGATGAGTAGAATCATGACCAAAGTGATCTGGGTCATCTTTTAACATGGAACTAAAGTGGTGTTTTAATTGTCCTGAAATTCCTAAACCACCTTTGTGTCCACTAGCTCTATGTTGGCCGACTTGCCCCCAACCATGTGTTCTAGAGCCTCTAAATTTTCTAGTCTTTCGTAATCTAGTTGCCATCTTACATCATATTCCTCACTAGTGTACCAAGATCTTTGTTTTGTCCCAAGACACCTTTTTGTCCATACATTCTCTTTGTACTTCTTTTGAATCCGTGTCTTGGTGGAGATAAGGCAAACCATGGCTTCAATGGTTTTAGTTTTGTAAGTGAAGTCTTTCCTTCTGCTAATGATGCAGCAAGCTCATCAGTTGTTTTGAATCCGATTTCATCTAAGACTTGTTGTGTAATCTTTTGGTATCCAGATTTTCGTCCCTTTTTGTCTAGGAGTTCTTTTGCCAAGGCAGAATCTACTTCATGCCAAGATACATAGTGCTTTACCTTATTTAGCATTCCCAGAGTATTGTCTTTTGCAGGAATTATTGTGGCACGGTATTTTTTTTCTAATTTGAGTAGTTTGAGGGTAGTTTGTGCCCAGTGTGGGACATCGACTTGACCTTTAATTCTTACAACAAGATATGCTTTAACCAAATTTTCTCAACCCTGACTAAATGTTTGCCTGAGGCATTGTAGAACAGCTTTTGAAGTAGAGTTCATTGTAGCAGTAGAGCCTTTAGCAGTTGTCCATGCATCTTTGAGTCCTGCAAGCTCCAAAAGACGTCTAATCTTTCCGCCAGCAACTAAACCTAAACCACGTGGTGCAGGTAAAATTTCAATTTCAACACTGCCACCTTTTCCTTTTACTTTGAATGGAACAGAATGTTTTTGATCACATCTGCATTCCCAACTTCCACATCCAAGTTTAACAGGATTTACATTAAGATATGCAGCATTGTTTGCTTTTTCAATTGCAATTCTCATTTGTCTTGACTTGCCTTGACCAATTCCTAACCAACCGTTTTCATTTCCTGCTGCAACAATTGCTTTGAATCTAGTTGACTGTCCGTTAGCTGTCATCTTTTGAATTAAACCAACATCAATTACTTCTGTTTTTAAATCTGGAAGAAGTTTTTTGATAATTCCTGCTTCTTGAATTCTTTGTCCACTTTCAAGAATTTCTTCCATTGATGTAATTTCACCAGAAGCTACTTTTTTACCAAGAATAGTTTTTGGAATCCAAGGAGCTTCTACTTTTTCTCGTCTTTGTCTTTGAGGTCTTTCAGGAGTTGCGGTCGTTTGACTCATGCTTTAACCTCGCCATCAATTGTTGATTTCATTTGTGAAACATCATTTTTTACTTTGAGATGTTCTCCGTTAATTCTCTCATCTGCTGGAAAAGTTTCAGGATCTGCAGGAATTTGTAGACCTGCATCAATTACACCTTTGAGTGCAGCTGCCATTCTTTGAGTGTATTTTCTTGTGCCACTATACATGATTGCATCTTTAGCACCCTTGCTGATTGCTTTTTTCCCAGCCAAGTAACCGGTAAGATAAGCGGCTGGGACATTTTTACGAGAACCCTTCCAGCCTTTTGAAAGTAGATATCTAGAATGAGCAGAAGCTATGACTTTATCTCCTAATAGCTCCGGCTTGTGAATTTGGACTTGAGTATTTTCATTTGAGATACTTACAGTAACAAAGTCTCTCTTTCCTGCCAACATAGTCTTACGTTTTCTGTAGTTGGTCTTCTCATCTCTAAGTCTTCTCAATATTTGCGAATAGGCCATCTATAGGGCACGAATTTGAAAATGCTCTTATAAACGTTAGATGCCTTTTAGCGAAACTAACAAAGCTTTCTGAGTATGCAAACGATTTTCTGCTTCATCCCAAACTACTGATTGGGGGCCATCAATAACTGAAGCAGAAACTTCGTTACCACGTTTTGCAGGAAGACAATGCATGAAGATTGCATTTTTCTTTGCTTTTTTCATTAAAGAAGAGGTTACTTGGTACTTTGGAAGAAACTTTTTGATTCGTTTAGGATCTTTGTTATGAATTGAGGAAAAAGTATCAGTCATTACAACATCAGCATTTTTTACAGCAGCTAATGGATCAGTTATCACCTCAACTGTTGTATTTTTTTTAGAATCTTTTACAACTTTGGGATCGGGTCCAAATCCTTTCGGTGTTGCAATTGAAATTTTTATGCCAGTCTTTGCACATCCATAGATCAAGGAATTACAAACATTGTTTCCATCTCCTACCCAAGCAATCTTTAGTCCTTTGAGCTTTCCTTTCTTTTCTTTAATGGTCATAAGGTCTGCTAGAATTTGACATGGATGAAATGAGTCAGATAATCCATTTATGACTGGAATTGATGAATTTTTTGCAAGTTTTTCTATAGTTTTATGATCAAAAACTCGTGCCATTATTGCATTGACGTATCCAGAAAGTGTTTTTGCAGTATCTTCTATTGTTTCACCACGAGATAATTGCATATCATTTGGTGAGAGGTTCAAAGCATATCCACCCAACTGGTACATTCCTGTTTCAAAGCTGATTCGTGTTCGAGTAGAAGGCTTTTCAAAGATCATTGCAAGTGTCTTGTTTTTCAAAACTGGCTTGTTCCCATTCTTTTTGGTTTCTTTTTTGAGTTTAATTGCAAGATCAATTAGTTGAGCTACTTCTTTTTTGTCAAGCTCATCAAATGTAAGTAGGTCTTTTGTCTTTAGTTTCATTTCCTAAATCTTCCAAACATAGAGCGTTTTTTAGGTTTTTCAGACTCTTCCTCAGGTTCTTTAGTTACTGATTCACCAGGTTTTGGTCTTCCGCTTGAAACCCATTTCCTAATTTTATTGGCAAGCTGAATTGCTTGCTGATCATTTTCAGGTGGTGGTACATCATACCAGTCAGAATATTTTTCGATATCATCTGTATCAATTCCTTCAAAAGGATCACCAGTAGGTGATGTTTCAATTGCTGGCTCTTCTTCAACTTCAATCTCTTTTACTTCGGGTTCTTCAGTTACTTCTGGTTCTTTCACTTCAACAGGTTCTTCAATTTTTGGTTCTTCTTTTTCTTCTTCAACTTCAATCTCTTTAGTTTCAGGTTCTTCTGTTACTGGTGTTTGAGGTTCTTCTTTTGCTTCTAATGAGATTCCTTCTAGAGACCCAAAGACAGTTTCTAGGAATGTATTCTTGTCAAAGGGTTTGAGGTCTTCATATTCTTGACCCACTCCAACAAAAATTACAGGAGTTGATGTAACCTTGACAATTGATAATGCCGCACCACCCCTTGCATCTGCGTCGCTTTTGGTAAGAATTGATGCATTAAACTTTGTATGTTCATGGAATTCTTTTGCCTGATTAACAGTATCATTTCCCGCTAGAGAATCTCCAACAAAGATTTTGAAATCAGGTTTTACCACATTAGTAATTTTTTCAATTTGATCCATCAGGTTCTTGCTAGTCTGCATTCGTCCTGCAGTATCAATTAAAACACAATCCACTTTGTGAGACTTTGCATAAAGTACTGCATCTCTTGCAACTGCAGCTGGATCTGAACCATAATTTTGTGCAACTAGTTTTAGATTAAGTCGATTAGTGTGTTCTCGTAATTGTTCAATTGCTCCTGCTCGAAAAGTATCCGAAGCTGCCACAACTAATGAAAATTTAGATTTTTGAAGTAAATGTGCAAGCTTTGCTAAAGATGTAGTCTTCCCTGTTCCGTTAATTCCAACAAATAAGATGATGTATGGTTCTTCAGATTCTTTTTTTGCAGATATATTTGCCAAAAGATCAATTGCTCCAGCGTCATCAAAGAGCTTGGAGATTGATTGAATCAGACTCTCTTTGACAAAAGCCTCTATAGCATTTTTTTCGACTTTGGCACCAACTAATTTTTCTTTAAGATCAGACTTTATTGCATCTATTACTTCTGTTGCAACATCTGATTCTAAAAGTGAGATTTCTAATTCAAATAAGATATCTTCAATGTCTTTTTCTTTGAGTTCTTTTTCGCCAAGGCTTTTTGCTGCATTTGAAAAAGCATTGCGTAGTTTATCGAACATCGTATTTCCCTAGGTGCTAGGTTGTTGAGATTGCATCATGCGGTTGATTTCTTGCTTGCCTTGTTCTAAGCGTGCAACTGCATCTTGTTTTTTTGCTGCAGTATCTTGCAGGGCAACTTCAACTTCTTTAATTCTTGATTCTAGAAAATTAATTGCGGCATCAGGCTCTTTTTCTATTGCAACACCTGCGCCAATATTTAGAACGATTTTTTCTTTTGAAGAAATTTGTGATTTTGCAAAAGTTCCCATCCCAAGAGGAATCAAAGTGTTAGAATTCGGATTATCTTTAAGAGCTTTAATTGATTCAATGGCAGATACTGCTTCTCGCAGAACTGTCATTAGAGTAGATTCACGATTTGCTAAATCATTAAGATAGCTCTCAAGCATTTGCATTTGATACATTAGT
>JABAOE010000123.1_pt1 | contig 12484 bp, 10 predicted proteins | sample 7062141 | NCBI WGS metagenome assembly JABAOE01 (sample SAMN14538627, study PRJNA623070) | marine sediment metagenome | biome: marine biome [ENVO:00000428]; feature: marine pelagic biome [ENVO:01000023]; material: deep marine sediment [ENVO:00002113] | place: India: Gulf of Khambhat ...
TAAGGGGACATATTGCCTGAACTACAACACATTCGTACTTCAGGAGACGTAACCCCTCGATATTCTTGCGCAGAAAGATGAAATGAGATAGGCTCCGCGAGGAGTTGGGCAGCACAAAAATCATAGAAAAAAGGAATTAAATATGAGGTGGATCCAATATATTTCCATGATGGTTGCCCTAGCCTTCTGCCATCCCGCCTCGGCTCAGACAAAGGCCAAGATCACAGAGCTTATAAAAAAGGATAGAGTTATTCAGAAGGGCGGAAAATTTCGTATCCAAGGGTATCATATTTGCAAATTGCACCGGCCAAAGCACCTGGGTGGCGGCGTAAGCAAACCCTTTCAGGTGAGTGCGCGTGCCGAAGCACCCGACCGGGGAGTCGTCAGCCGGGACAATTTCCTGGTCCTTTATACCGAGATCGCCCTCGGACTGCGGGTAAAATTTGCCGCCGACTTTATCAAGGGATTGACTCCCGTCCAAGCCCTCGATGCGTTGCAGTGCGAACCTCTGGAAGCGGCCTCCGGACCCGTGGATCTCAAAGTGGCCATCACGATGAACCAAAAAGGCATCAAGATCCAAGTAGAGAAACCTGGAACCGACAATAAACAATCCCAGATGAATTCCTGGCAGGACCTGTTCGGCTCACAACTTTAAGAAAGAAACCCCTTCACCCTCTAAAGCTATGGCAGAACGAAAACAGATTGTAACCGACGTGGCTATCATCGGCACGGGTGGAGCGGGTCTGGCGGCCGCCATCGAGGCCCGAAGAGCCGGTGCTCTTGTGACCCTGGTGGAAAAAGCAGATAGCCTTGGAGGGGCGTCTATCATTTCCGGCGGCGGCTGCTGCATTGCGGGCACTCCTCTGCAGGAAAGCAGCGGAATCCACGATGACCCGGATCAGGCCTTTGAGGACTGGGTCAAGTGGGGGGGAGGCTCAGCTGATGAACTCTGGGCGAGGTTCTACCTCGAACAATCGCGCAACGAACTTTACCTTTGGGCGGAAAAGCTGGGTGTCGAATGGGTCGGCCTGCAGCACCAGGAGGGTAATCGTGTGCCCCGCTGGCACCGACCCAAGGGGGGTGGCCTGGGACTAACCACAGTTCTCATCCAAGCAGTTAAGGCACACGGCGTTGCCGACATCCTCACATCCGCTGAGGTCAAAAAAATCCTTACGCAAAATGGCAAGGTTTGCGGCTTAAACGCCATCAACACTAAAAGCGGTGACCCGGTAGAGATTCAGAGCAAAAACGTGGTGGTGGCTACGGGTGGTTTCAATTCGAATCTGAACATGATCCGAGAGGTTCGGCCGGATCTCAAGGATTTCAAAATCATGGAGGGGGCCGGCCGCGGAGCCACAGGAGCTGGTCACCAGATGGCGCGGGAACTCGGCGCCTATTTAACTCATATGGGCGATATCTGGTTTTATATCTTTGCAACTCCGGATTATCTCGATCCTAGCGGCAAACGGGGATTGGTCTTCCGTGGGACTCCGGGCTACATCTGGGTGAACCAGCAGGGCCGGCGCTTCCACGACGAGTCCCGGAGCGGCGGGGCCACGGGCTCACCCGCGGTGATGGCTCAAGACCCACCCCACGCATGGGCGATTATCGACACCGTTATGGCCGACACACTCAACATCGCCGATCCTCATTACCGGCAGGGCGACAAGGACATAAAAGAAAACCTTCAGGCCTTGTTGGACAATTCTCCTTACGTCCGCAAGGCTGACTCCCTTGCAGAACTCGGGCGGAAGATGGAAGTGGATCTCACAAACTTTCAACCCGCGGTGGAGAAGTACAATCACGCCTGTGAGAGCGGGCTGGAACGAGAACCGGAATTCGGAAAGCAATTGAAAAATTCGAAAAAATTCGACACCCCTCCTTACTATGCCATTCAGATGTTTCCCCTGGCGCGAAAGAACTTCGGGGGCATCAAAACAGACCTCCGATGCCACGCATTGGATAAACACTTCGATGTCATTCCGGGATTAATTGCCGCAGGTGAGGTGTCCGGCATGGCTGGCGGTCATATCAACGGACGTGCGGGCCTGGAAGGCACCATGCTTGGGCCGTCCATCTTTAGCGGGCGTGTGGCCGGGGCGACGGCGGCCCAGGAGGCAGGCTTTGGGCCTGGGTTTGTGGGGACACCTCATCGCCCATAGGTCAGTAACGACTGATGATCGAAACCTAAGATTGACGATTGAAGATCGAGGATCGATATCAATCCTCGATCCGCCATCCTCTATCCTCAACGCTGATGGGTTAGGCTGAATCCTTCTTGGACGAATGGGCGATATGCAATCCCACGAGGCGGGCGATCATAACCGCCACAAAGATCTGTCCAACAACTGCTTCTAAAAAGGAAAAGGCCCTTGCCGGTGGAGACAGAGGAGTAATATCTCCATAACCCAAGGTCGTTAACGTTACGAAACTATAATAAAGAAACAATGGATTTTGATGTTGCGGATTATACCCAGGTGCATCCGGTAAAAATTTCTGTATCGTAAACGAACCAGGCTGAATAAATTCTATCAGGGAGTAGAGCTCGGCCCACATCAATCCTATCAATAGGTAGATGCATATTGCACCGGAAATAGTGTCCACGGTGACAATTTCTTGTTCGAATACGTCCGTTGCAATGAGAATCAGAATAAAGCCGAGAAAGGAAACTTTAAACACCGTGCCGCCGAGGTCAATGATCGGGCGGTCAGCAATGTAACCAAACCAGGTTCCAATCAACGCGCAAACTAAAAGGACAAGAGCGATAATCCGCATTACTCCCTTATGACTTACCGAAAAAACCGCGAAAAGAAGAACTACGGAAAAGAAGATGTGCAAGATTGCACGGTCAGAAATAGTATCTAGCAAAAGTGGATGGATTAAAAATAGAACCGACAAAGATACTAACAGGTAAATGAACTTGTGCCTGACTATCAAGTTGATTGTACTGTCAGCCATATACCTCACCGGTGATTAAAAAGCTGAACCCAACTTCCGTCGAAGGAGTCTAAACGTAACGCGAAATCTGATTGTAAACAACCCAACGCCATGCTAGGTAAGTCTGCAACCTAGGGGCACTTTTACGCAACTTCCCCGTGACGTCAGCCGCTTGGAAATCATGAATCGTTTGAGAACAAATGCTGAGCAGTTAAATTTCCCCGGCCTTGGAAATCCTGGGCCCGGGCATTGGACAGCACATTGTGGCGGTAGCAGGTTATTGGCAGGAGTGGCGCTGCTTTGCCTCATTTTTGCGGGTTGTATCAAAGTGGGGCCGAACTTTGCAAAGCCAAAAGCTTCATTGGAGGAGAAATGGAGTGAGACCACCAGTCCACAGGTCAAACCGGAGCCAGCAGAGAAGATTGACTGGTGGAGCGTCTTCGCTGACCCCGATCTGAACTCCCTAGTGGAGACCGGTTACAGGCAGAATCTACCTCTACAGATCGCCGGCATTCGAATTCTTCAATCACGCGCGCGTTTAGGCATTTCCGTGGGCGCCCAATACCCTCAGCAACAAGAATTGTTTGGCGGCTACTCCCGAGAGCAGTTGAGCGACAACACGGCCATCAGCCGCATCGACGAGGGATTCGATCTCTGGTCCACGGGTTTTGACACCGCGTGGGAAATGGATATTTGGGGACGCTTCCGTCGAGGTGTGGAGTCAGCTACGGCCGAGCTGGGCTCCTCCATCGCAAATTATGACGATTTACTCCTGTCCCTGGTCGCTGAAATCGCTTCCACTTACGTTCAGATCCGTACTTTCGAGCGGCGCTTGGATGTCGCCGAGGAGAACGTTGACCTCCAGCAGCGAAGCCTGGAGATCGCCAACGCGCGATTTCAGGCGGGAGCGGTGACAGAACTCGACGTATCCCAGGCCACTGCACTCTTACGCGATACACAGTCCACGATTCCCCCCCTGCAGGCGGGCCTTGAACAGTCGCGTAATGCGTTGAGTATCCTGCTCGGCAGACCACCGGGGGAAATCCGGAAGTTATTACAAACTCGGCGACCCATCCCCACGGCCCCGGCCGAAGTCGCGGTGGGTATCCCTGCAGAGCTGTTGCGTCGCCGCCCTGATATTCGGAGTGCTGAACTGCAAGCTGCGGCCCAGAGCGCCCAGATCGGCGTGGCACGGGCCGACCTTTTCCCCGCGTTTGCCCTCACTGGGACCATTGCCTTCGAGGCGTCGGACGCGGCTAAACTCTTCTGGGGCAGCAGCCTGGCGGGGTCCATCGGCCCCTCCTTCCGTTGGCCCATTCTGAACTACGGCCGGTTACGCAATAACGTTCGTGTTCAAGATGCGCAGTTTCAAGAACTCATCGTTACGTATCAAGACACCGTGCTTCAAGCGCAACGGGAGGTTGAAGATGCGCTGGCCGCTTTCCTGAGGTCCCGGGAGCAGGTAAGCTTCCTAACGGATAGCGTGGATGCTTCCAAGCGTTCCGTGGAGCTCGCACTCATTCAGTACCGTGAAGGGCAATCGGATTACCAGCGAGTCATCGATACGCAAAAGACACTTGTCGAGCGTCAGGACTCCCTGATCACCAGCAAGGGGGAGGTTCCCCGAAACTTGATCGCGGTCTACAAGGCTCTGGGGGGAGGTTGGGAAATCCGCCGGGGTAAAGAGTTCGTTTCCGAGGAGACCAAACAGGAGATGAGGGAACGGACCAACTGGGGAAAACTGTTGTCCCGGGAACAAGCGGAGTCTCCACCCAAATTCAAACCCGATTTTTAACATCCATTCCGTTATCGCGATCCATTCGGGTTGACCTTCAGGATCATACAGGCGATACCAACGTTTTCGTGACCGTTCCCTGCCAAGTCACCGGGGTGATTTAACATCAACCATCCTGGCGTTTAACAGCAATTATCAGCGCACGAGAGCGGCAATCGCTCCAATTGCCTCCATCACCGCAGGAATCGCCTGGAAAACTAGTAAATTTACTAGTTGTAAGGGTTTCCCTACTGTGTTAACCCCTCCCCTCAATTACCGCCGCATACGACCTACGGACACGGTTAAGCCTAACGACGACGGGCATTGAGTCACAATGCTTTTTAAGATCAGAAAAGGGCTCGACATCCCCTTGGCAGGTGAGCCCGAGCAAGCCATCGACGATAAACCTTCCGTACGATCCGTGGCTCTTTTAGGCCATGACTACGTTGGATTGAAACCGACATTGCAAGTGGCCGAAGGAGACAGGGTCAAGCTCGGCCAAACCCTTTTCACGGATAAGACAACTGGGGTTCGCTTTACGTCGCCGGGTTGCGGTGTTGTCAGGGTGATAAATCGCGGTGAGAAACGAGTGCTGCAATCCGTCGTGATTGACTTGGACGGAGACGAGGAGGATCAGTTTACCGCCTACCCCCGGCAGGAAATCCCTCAATTGAGCCGCGATGAGATTCAAGACAACCTTGTGAGGTCAGGTCTGTGGACCTCCTTCCGAACCCGCCCTTACAGTAAAATTCCGGCACCGGACTCCACACCGCATTCCATTTTTGTCACCGCCATGGACAGCAATCCTCTCGCGGTGGATGCAAAGGTCGTGATCAACGCGTATCAAGAAGACTTTCAAATCGGATTATCTGCCGTTGCCCGGATGACTGACGGAAAAGTGTTCCTTTGCAAATACGCTGGGGGGAACGTTCCTGCCAACGGTAACAGTCAGGTAACGGTGGCCGAGTTTCAAGGGCCCCACCCAGCAGGACTCGTGGGAACTCACATTCATCTTCTGGATCCAGTGGGTGCGGCAAAAACCGTTTGGTCTTTGAACTACCAGGACGTGATCGCCATTGGCAAACTATTCACCACCGGGAGACTATGGACGGAGCGTACCATCTCCCTGGCGGGTCCTCTGGTCAGCAATCCCCGGCTTATCCGAACCCGTTTAGGCGCCAACACGGAGGATTTGGTGGAGGGAGAGCTGCCTCCTCTCTACAGCCGGATCGTCTCAGGCTCCATCCTTTCCGGGCATCGTGCGGCGGGTTGGGCAACTTACCTTGGTCGTTACCACTCACAGGTTACCGTCGTGCCCGAAGGTGGTCGAAGGCAACTCCGCGCGTTCCTGGGATGGCTGCTCCCCGGTCTCAACCATTATTCTGCCATCAATGTCTTCTGGTCCAGCTTTGCCAGGAAAAGACGGTTTGGTCTCACCACTCTGTTAAACGGTAGCCCCAGGGCCATGGTACCCATCGGGAGCTACGAAGAAGTCATGCCTCTGGACATTTTGCCGACGCAGTTGTTGCGGGCCCTGGTGGTCCAGGACACGGACGCGGCCCAAGCGTTGGGCTGTTTGGAGCTGGACGAAGAAGATCTGGCACTGTGCACCTTTGTGTGCCCAAGCAAATATGATTACGGCCCCGTTCTCAGGATGAACCTCGAGCGTATTGAGAGGGAAGGTTGACCTCATGGACTGGCTACGGCGCTGGCTCGAAGGAAAACACGCACAATTTGCCAAGGGCGGTCGCTACGAGAGGTTTTACGTCCTCTATGAGATGCTGGACGGATTCCTTTTCTCTCCTCCTGATGTGACCGGTGAGGCTCCCCACGTGCGCGATGGGATCGATCTCAAAAGGGTCATGGTCTATGTCGTTTGGGCCCTGGGTCCCTGTATCCTGGTGTGCCTTTGGAATACCGGTTATCAGGCAAACACGGCCATGGCCGCTCTAGGTATCGATTCAGCACCAGGCTGGCGTGGCGCGTTACTGGATCGATTGGGTATCGGTTACGACCCGGCCAGTCTCTGGGCCAACCTGTGGCACGGTCTCGTATACTTTTTGCCTATCTATATTGTTACTCTGGTCGTCGGTGGATTCTGGGAGGCTCTCTTTGCCGGCATTCGTAACCATGAAATCAACGAAGGATTTCTCGTTACCTCCATTTTGTTTCTGCTGACGTTACCGCCTGCTACTCCTCTATGGCAGGTGGCGCTAGGGATTTCCTTCGGTGTCGTCATCGGTAAAGAGATCTTTGGCGGGACGGGAAAGAACTTTTTGAACCCGGCGCTGACCGGCCGAGCCTTTCTCTTCTTTGCTTTCCCGGCGCAGATGTCCGGAGACGCCGTATGGACGGCCGTGGACGGGTTCAGCGGTGCCACGGCTCTGGGCCTGGCCGCCTTTGGCGGCATGGATGCCATTCACGGGGCGGGTATCACCTGGACCCAATCCTTTTTTGGTCAAGTTCAAGGGTCTCTGGGGGAGACATCGACTCTGGCCTGTCTTCTCGGAGCCGCCTTTCTGCTCTACACCCGGGTCGCCTCCTGGCGCATCGTCGCCGGGGTCACATTGGGGATGATTCTCACCGCACTCTTGTTTAATTTGATCGGCGGTGCATCCAATCCGATGTTTGCCATGCCGTGGTACTGGCATCTCGTGTTGGGAGGTTTCGCGTTTGGTACGGTGTTCATGGCCACGGATCCCGTCAGCGCGTCCATGACCAGCGCGGGAAGGTGGATCTTTGGTCTTCTGGTGGGCTCCATGACCGTCGTCATTCGGAGCGCAAACCCGGCTTTTCCGGAAGGAATGATGCTGGCAATCCTGTTTGCCAATATCTTCGCTCCCATGATCGATTACGCGGTGGTTCAGTTAAATATTCGTCGGAGGAGGCTCCGCAATGCCTAGCGAGCCGGCCGCCGGTCACGCACGAAAGGGATGGTTCGAATCCTTTCGTTCGATGCCGAACGATAGCAAGCCGAAGACGTTAATCGTCGCACTGGCCCTTTGCGTCGTATGCTCGGTTCTCGTGTCTACGGCGGCGGTCAAGCTCCAACCCTTACAGAAACGCAACCAGGAGCTCGACAGAAAAAAGATCGTCTTGGAGGTGGCGGGTTTATTCAAACCTGGAGCGAACATTGACGACCTCTTTAAGCAAATTGAACCCAAAGTCGTGGATCTAGCCACTGGCGAGTACGTGGATAGTATCGATCCGAATCAATTCGACGCACGGGCGGCGGCAAAGGATCCGGAACAAAACTTCAAGATCCCTCCCGAGAAGGACATCGCCCAAATTCGCAAACGGGCGAAGCACGCGGTTGTTTATCTCGTCAAAGAAGGGGGAAATATTAAAAAGATTATCCTCCCGGTGCATGGCTATGGCGCATGGTCGACTATGTACGCCTACCTGGCGCTGGAGAAAGACGCGAACACCGTGTTTGGCCTCCGGTTTTATGAACAGGGGGAAACCGCCGGTTTGGGGGCGGAAATTGACAACCCGCGTTGGCGCGCCGGATGGAAAGGTAAAGTCGTCTTCGAAGAACCCGGCAAGCCCAAGATTCGAGTCATCAAAGGCACCGTCTCGCCAGAGGATCCTGAGGCAAAGTTCAAAGTGGACGGCCTGGCCGGGGCTACCCTGACGGCTAACGGAGTCACCCATCTGATCCACTACTGGCTGGGTCCCGAGGGATTTGGACCCTTTTTAGAAAGACTGAGCACTGCTGGTTGATCGTAACGAGGTGAAAAATGGCAAGCGATGTGAAAAAGGTCGTCACCGATCCGCTGTTTAACAACAATCCCATTGCCCTGCAGATCCTGGGAGTCTGCTCGGCCTTGGCAGTGACGTCTAAATTGGAAACCTCTTTGATGATGTCCTTGGCCCTGACTGCCGTCCTGGTCTGTTCCAACGCGGCCATCAGCCTTATCAGAAATCATATCCCGAGCAGCATTCGTATCATTGTCCAGATGACCATCATCGCATCACTGGTGATCGTGGTGGATCAGTTGCTAAAGGCCTTTGCCTTTGAAATCAGCAAACAGCTGTCGGTGTTTGTGGGTCTCATTATCACCAACTGCATCGTCCTGGGGAGGGCTGAGGCCTTCGCCATGAAAAACTCGGTGGGGATGAGTTTTTTGGACGGACTGGGAAATGCATTGGGTTACAGTTTGATCTTGATTGTTGTGGGCACGGTAAGAGAGCTGTTTGGATCGGGAACTTTATTGGGACACACGATTTTCCCGCTGGCGAGCGCGGGGGGCTGGTTTTACCCCATAGGCATCATGCTCCTGCCCCCCAGCGCCTTTTTTATTATTGGCCTGTTCATCTGGTGGCTACGATCCTGGAAAACTGAGCAGGTGGAACAACGCGAGTATCAGATTCACGTTGTCCACCGAACTGAGGTGATGTAATGGAAGGCCATTTGAGTCTTTTCGTCAGATCGATCTTCGCGGAGAACCTTGCCCTGGCATTTTTTCTGGGCATGTGTACGTTCTTAGCGGTCTCCAAGAAAATCGAAACGGCATTGGGTTTGGGAGTGGCGGTTATCGTAGTCCAGGGGATTACTGTTCCAACCAATAACCTGATCTACCAGTATCTTCTCAGGGACGGCGCTTTGGCCTGGGCCGGCCTGCCGCATGTTAATCTCAGCTTTCTTGGCCTCATCAGTTACATCGGTGTCATTGCAGCAATGGTGCAGATACTGGAGATGGCTCTGGATCGCTTCTTCCCTGCCCTTTACAATGCTCTGGGTATCTTCCTCCCGTTAATAACGGTTAACTGCGCCATTCTGGGAGGCACGCTTTTTATGGTCCAGCGCGATTATGTATTTGCCGAGAGTGTGGTTTACGGCCTCGGCACCGGGGTCGGATGGAGTCTCGCCATCGTCGCCCTGGCCGGCATCCGTGAAAAACTTAAATACAGCGACGTCCCCGAGGGACTGCAAGGCCTGGGGATTACCTTTATTATCGTCGGTCTGATGGCTATGGGGTTCATGGCCTTCTCCGGAATTTAAACATTTATTTTTACCGCAGATTATCGCAGATGCACGCAGACAAAGAACTTTTAAGATTTTCACCGCAGAGACGCAGAGTACGCAAAGGGAAGAAATTTTGCCCAATCGGGAGACGGCGATTGGGCAAAACCTATTGGCTTCAATAGAGATGAATAAATCCTCGGTCAGCGTTAATCGACGGAAATCTGCGGTTAAGAATCTTACTCTCGTTATTGTCCGCAATAGAGATGTATTTTTGTTTGTCGTCGTCTCCCGACAAACAAAAAAGTCCGGTCTCTGCGACCTCTGCGTCTCTGCGGTGAGTTTTTCGAATCCCTATTTGCGAAAGTCTGTGTGGGTCTGCGGTTAAGTAGCTTCTGAGTTTCTTTTGTTGGAAGGCTAATACGATGCTTGAAATTGGACTCGGTGTCACTCTCTTTACCGTCATTGTCATGCTGTTGGTCTTCGGCATCATTGCGGCCCGATCCAAACTGGTGCCGAGCGGTGAGGTCTCCCTCACCATCAACGACGAAAAAACGGTTAAAACGCCCGTGGGCGGCAAATTACTGGGCGCTCTAGCAGACGCTCGACTTTTTCTGGCCTCCGCTTGTGGAGGACAGGGCACCTGCGGTCAATGTCGGATTACGACGTTCGAAGGGGGCGGTGTGATATTGCCCACGGAACTCTCTTTCATCACCAAACGGGAGGCTGCCGATGGTGACCGCCTGGCGTGTCAGGTCGCGGTCAAGCAGGACATGCGGATCCGGATCCCGGATGAGGTCTTTGGGGTGAGAAAGTGGGAATGCACGGTACGCTCCAATCCTAATGTCGCAACCTTTATCAAAGAGCTTACCCTGGAACTCCCCCCGGGAGAGCATGTTGATTTTAGAGCGGGCGGTTATATTCAAATTGAGTGTCCGCCCTACCATCTCAAATACGGGGACTTCGACATCCAGGAGGAATATCGCGAGGACTGGGACAAATACAACCTATGGCGCTATGAGTCGAGGGTAGAAGAGCCGGTGATGCGCGCTTACTCCATGGCCAATTATCCGGAAGAAAAAGGTATCATCATGCTCAATGTTCGAATTTGTCCGCCTCCACCCGAAGCTCCCGCCTCCGTGCCGCCGGGTAAGATGTCCTCGTACATTTTTAATCTGCGACCGGGAGACAAGGTCACTATTTCTGGGCCGTTCGGAGAGTTTTTTGCCCGCGACACGCAAAACGAAATGATTTTTGTTGGCGGCGGCGCCGGAATGGCACCGTTGCGCTCCCATATCTTTGACCAGCTGCGTCGGCTCAAAACTCAACGAAAAATCACCTTCTGGTACGGCGCACGCAGCCGACGAGAAATCTTTTACGAAGAGGATTTCAACCGGCTCCAGACTGAGAATGAAAACTTTAAATGGTTTGTGGCCCTATCCGATCCCCAACCACAGGACAACTGGACCGGTCACACCGGGTTCATTCACCAGGTGCTCTACGACAACTACATCAAAGACCACCCCGCCCCGGAGGACTGTGAGTATTACATGTGCGGCCCTCCGGTGATGAACGCAGCGGTAGTCAAAATGCTGGAAAGTCAGGGAGTCGAGCGCGAACAGATCCTGTTTGACGATTTCGGTATCTAAATGAGTTACCCCGCGGTGCTAATTCCCCATCGTTTTGTCACGGCAAGAACTCTTACGACCCTGATTGCCGTGATGCTCCTAGTATCCTGTAATCAGCAGGCGGGTACAGGGGAGCTGATAAGGATCAGCGGCCCCACTATGGGAACAACCTACTCGGTTAAACTGAGAAACTTGCCAAGCGGGCTAGACCCGGACTCGCTGCAACGACAAATAGAGCGGATCCTAGAGCGTATCAACGGCAGCATGTCGACCTATCTTGAGGATTCCGAACTGTCCCGATTCAACCGGCAGGTGTCCACGGATTGGATTGAAGTCTCCAGTGAAACCCTCGAGGTCATCAACGCCGCCATGCAAACCAGCAAAATGACAGATGGAGCCTTTGACATCACCGTGGGGCCGCTGGTCAATCTATGGGGTTTCGGCCCCCATCGAAGGGACAACGGGATTCCATCGGAGGCACACATCCGTGCGGCCTTAAATAAAGTTGGCTACGATAAGATTCACACCCGGACAACGGCTCCCGCGATAAGAAAAGACCATCCAAAAACAGAGGTTGACCTCTCGGCCATCGCTAAAGGATACGCCGTGGATCAGATCACAGAGCACTTGGAAAAAACCGGGGTTTTCGACTACCTAGTGGAGATCGGTGGCGAGTTAAGGGCACATGGTATGAATGCTAATGGGACTCCCTGGACCGTGGGCATCGAAAAGCCGATATCCAGCCAGAAGGTCCTCCATAAAGTTGTTCAACTGACGGATCAGGCCATGGCTACGTCCGGCGACTATCGTAATTTTTTCAAGTATAAAGGGAATCGATTTTCGCACACGATCCACCCGCGAACAGGAAGGCCCGTCGAACATCAACTCGCATCGGTTACAGTTATCGGTCCGTCGTCGATGATCGCCGATGCATTGGCCACGGGGCTAAACGTCATGGGGCCGGAGATCGGTTTTGAATTGGCGGAACGAGAAAAGATCGCGGCTCTTTTTATCATCAGAGAGGGTGATTCCTTTCGAACGAGGGCGACTCTGCAGCATTTGCGGAGGTCATCTCACAATAGAAGTGAGCATGACAGGCAAAATACAAAGCACGAAATCCGAAATTCGAAACAAACATGCACCAATTCCGAAAATCTAAAATCCTCAATCCAAAATCTA
>JABAOE010003807.1_pt3 | contig 12472 bp, 13 predicted proteins | sample 7062141 | NCBI WGS metagenome assembly JABAOE01 (sample SAMN14538627, study PRJNA623070) | marine sediment metagenome | biome: marine biome [ENVO:00000428]; feature: marine pelagic biome [ENVO:01000023]; material: deep marine sediment [ENVO:00002113] | place: India: Gulf of Khambhat ...
TGCAATACGACTGAGGAAACTTCGTGCAGGCCTCACAACCCTTGGCGTGGTTATTGGTATTGCAGCTATTGTTGCTTTGCTTTCAATTACGCAGGGTCTCCAAACCACCATAAGTTCCCAGCTGCAAGCAGGATTCGCCACCGACACGCTAATTGTTTCCACAGGGAGAGGTTTCGGCATGAATCCGGGCGCGATTGTTTCAGCGGAATCTGATTTCGAGCTGCGGGTGAACTATACGCAAATAGTCGACGAAATAGAAGATGTTGACCTGTCGGTTGCCGTAATCAGGAAGCCCGGCTTCATCAAATCCGGAGAACGAGAGTTCCTGCTCGCAGTAGTAGGTGTAGATTTCGCCAAGTATGCAGAAATTTACAGCAGAACCTTTGTAGCTGAAGACGGAGACGTACCCCTCAGTCCAGAAAACAAGACAGTCGTAGTTGGAAAACGGATCCATGATCCCTGGAAGAACGGCACAACATTTACCAGCGTCGATGACATCGTCGAGATCAAATGGACCAACGCAAGCACACTACCGCCGAAAAACGAAACCTATAGTGGCCAAGTTGAAGCTGTTCTCAAGGAGATAGGAGGCTTCGGCTTCGGCGGACCTTCAGATACCAATATCTACATTCCAATCGTCCAAGCTCAAAGTTTCTTCGGAACTGACGAATGCGACACAATAGTTGTGAAGTTGGAAAACGACGATAGCGCTACGATTGAGAGTGTGTCGGAGGCTATAGAAGAAGCCTTTGGCGGTCAAGTCAATGTAATCTCTTCAACAGCTGTGCTTGACACCGTATCAACAATTTTCTCAACCGTCGAGCTCTTCTTGGCGGGAATTGCGGCCATCTCGCTATTAGTAGCGGGAATAGGTATAATGAATATTATGATCGTCTCGTTGATGGAACGGACAAGAGAGATTGGGATACTGAAAGCTCTAGGCATGAAAAATCGAACAGTGCTTTCGATTTTCCTGAGTGAAGCAGTTATCGTTGGCTTGATGGGGGCAGCAGTGGGCATAGCTTCAGGTTGGGTTTTGGCAAACGTAGTTGCAAGAGTGTTTACCGGAGGAGGCTTCATGGCAGCAGAAAATCAAGCGATCGCAAATGATGGAATGACCATAACTCCTGTCCTCACTCCCTCGGTGATTCTAGGCGCCTTCGCCTTCGGTCTGCTGATCAGTGTCATCTTCGCTCTTTATCCAGCTTGGCGAGCTTCAAGACTCAAACCCGTCGATGCACTTCGATACGAATAGATGGAAGCCTCATCAGCTTCTTGTTTCTTTTCTTTCTTCGCGCACTATTTTCATTCGAAGTTGAATTACTAGTTGAAGCGACCACTCGCGAAAAGAGCTTTGGGAAAGAACAGATAAAGAAAAACGGCTTGAGGAGCAGACGAGTTTTGAGAGACGGAGAACCTCTCGCGCGCAGCCCAAGTTGCAAGTGACTTGGAAGATTCTTGGGAAAAATGAGTGGGAGAAGTAGAACACGCCGCGTTTGCGTCAACCGTGCTTGCATTCGGGAACTTGTTTGAGTTCCTGCAAAGCTTTGCCTAGCGTAACAACATCTCCAAACGCTTTGACCAGTGTGACGGGTAGACATATTGTCAAGTGACCTAGAAACGGCTTCTTGAAACCCAGTTCCTTCGTCGCTTCATCCGTTAGTTTGACATGCATGTGCGTGATCTGCCAGGAATTCGTGTCGACTTCAGCTCCGGCGACCTCGCCCAGTGTGAAGGCGTCTTCGGTTATCACTTTTCTTCCCATCAATTTGCCAGTCGTTACCACAAAACCACCAGACAAAGAGTTCTCCTAGAAATATTAAAGATTTTTGACGCAAGAATTGACCTCTGCATTGCTACACAGAGCATGCTACACGCGCATTTCCTCAAGACCTCCAGGCTAGGCTCTACTCGCCCGCTACTAGTTTACGATTGTTTCGGAAGTCTTGTTGTAGAGACGGAGAGAAAGAGACAAGGTTATGGCCAGGACGGCAGCTCCGCCTATGTTGAAGCTCACATCAGGGAATGGATCAAGGAGTACCGAGATGTTATTGGTGAAATGCAGAGCCGCAGCAACGACATAGAACCGGACAGGTTGCTTCGTGGCTACACCGTAAGCCGTGATGGATGTGCTTCCCGCGTGAAAAACCAGCCCGGGCAACCTGACATAGAAGGGTGTTCCAAACGCAATTACATATAAGAGAAATTCGGAAACGCCGAATCCCAGTCCAACCAAGAGTCCCAAAGTAAAGATGGACTTTTCTGTTTCACCATGACGATAAAAAAGGGGATAGGCTTTCGCGAATTCCTCAACAAAAGGCGTGAATATCGCCAAGGAACACAACGTCGCATAGAGCGCTGGCAAAACGACGCAAAGGGAGTCTGTGAAGGTTCCAACAAAGAGGGTTAGGGGGACGCTGGTTACTATTCCAGAGGCAAAAAAGAAAAACTTCTCAGTCAAGCTCGGTCTATGCAACGGGATCAGCACTGTCGTGTCTTGCACACAATCACCCATATCGAGAATGCTTGTTCTGAGCGCATTCTCGCATTGTCAACTTATTTGTCTTTTTGCACTACCAACGATTCAATAGCATTCCAGGTTCACGCACGCCCAAACTCTTTACGTGCAGCTGCGGAGTATCCATTCCCTGGGTTCATTTCATGGGCGTGTAGATTTCTTCCTAGCGTAATCCGTATTCTGCAATCGCCAAATCGTGCATCAGGAAAAAATGACGTACTGAAGCTAACTCAAATCTGATGCTGGACGAAGGTCGCAAGGTCGTCAAATTTCTCGTCGTTGACGGGATTGGATGACTTCAAGGCGATCATTTTGCCGTCGATTTGTCCTATACCAATTTCCGCTGCTCTTTTCAGCTGCTCATGGTCTTTCACCCTAACGTCACCAATGCCTTCCGCCTCGTGGAATTTCAGAATCGCAACGCCGACTGCGTCCACAGCTACTCTGTCACTTCCAGCCACTATAACACCTGACGTCACCGTCTTTCCATGCGCTGGACCTCCAGAAACAAAGCATTGCAGTCCATCGAGAATGATTAGATCCGTCGTGTAAGCAAGGTTTATTTCCGCTATCCGCGATCCCGGCTTTTTATGAAGAATCGTTCTATCTGCAGGGTTGATCAAACCGACGCTGTTCTTGAGGCTGAGCGTGAAGATTCCGCCAAATTGATGTGTCTTAAGACAGGGAAGCGAGATAATCCTTGAAGCGTCGTAAGCCTTCTTGGCAATTCTGAACCCTTCAGACCAGGAGGAAGCTTTCTCCGGCTTGACCCACACCCATGCGTCGTTTTCAAAAGAGACCACTTCTACTCCGAGTTCTCCAGCAACATCGAAAATTCCATTTTTTTTCATGGTAGCTTCAGTCGGAAGCCAAGCAGGTCCAGACATGTCACCTATGACGATCTGCTCACTCAGCAATCCATTTCGTTTCAGAAGTTTGACGATAAATCTGACTGTGTCAGGATGTGTACTTGCAGGAAAAGGATCATGACTGTTGCAGTTGGGTTTGATCAAAACGTGTCCTTTGACATTTTTGATCGCAAGCTCTATTCCACCGATAAGATGTAGCGCCTCGGTTATTCCACGTTCTCGGTCGTCGGCTCGAACCAACGCAACCAAACTTCGGTGATTATCGACGTAGACATTGGCTCTTGCAGGGTTGCACTCGACTTTCGAAGCGTACGCAGCCTCCATGGCAGCTGTCTGAAAAAGCTCTCTCGATTTTTGTTTGCCACTCATTTGAAGTTCCACGCTTCACTTTTTAGCACGCAATGTGCGTGACGCCCTAACACGGTCAAGCTGAACTGTGACTCGGTTATTCACGCAAGAGGATTCTAGCAACTATGTTTTTCTGAATCTCTGTGGTGCCTTCATAGATCGCTGAGATTCGAATATCACGGTAGTACCGCTCAATATCATAATCAGCCAAGTAACCGTAGCCACCGAAGACCTGCATAGCCTCACTAATTACTCTCATAGCATTGGTCGTCGCCAAGGTCTTCGCCATGCAAGCCCACTTGGGAATGATCTTTCCTTGATCTTTATGCCACGCCGCTTTGTACGTTAGAAGCCTCGCAGACTCAATATCTAAAGCCATGTCAGCCAGCTTGTGCTGAATCACCTGGAAATCAGCGAGGGGACGTCCAAACTGCTCTCTTTGCTTGGCATACTTCAGTGCCCGTTCAAGCGCTCCTTGAGCCATACCCACAGACTGAGCGGCCACGTTAATTCGACCTACATCGATGAACTCCATGAAGTGATAGAAGCCCTTGTTCTCCTCTCCTAGAAGCATCTCCTTGGGGACCCGAACGTCATTAAAGGAGTACTCGCCTAGTAGCGATGCTCGAATCCCCATTTTTCCGGTGAGTTCGTTGCTGTCAAATCCGGGTGTGCCCTTCTTCACGATGAATAGGCTTTGACCTTTGTGTCGGGCTCCAGGATCTGTCTGGCAAAGCACCACGGCGTAGTCGGCGATAGGGGCGTTGGTTATCATGGTTTTTGCGCCGTTGATTACATATTCGTCTCCGTCTTTCACAGCGACGGTGTCCATGATGGTGACGTCACTTCCATGAGCAGGCTCAGTGAACGCGCCTGCGGAGATCCATTCCCCCTGCGCCGATTTTTGCAGATACGCCTTCTTCTGCGCTTCAGTGCCGTATTCGAGTATCATGTCGCTCCCGAACAGTCCAGCAAACATGGCGGATCCCAGCGTCGAGTCGACCCGGCAGAACTCTTCTTCCATCAATACGTTTTCGAGAAGGCCTAAGCCCTGCCCACCATACTTTTCATCAAAATAGCAACCAATGAAGCCTAACTTCGCCGCTNNGGAAACTCGTGTTTCTGATCAGATTCTCTCGCTACTTCGGGTTGAAATTCTCCCTCGGCAAATTCTCGGGCGGCAGCTTTAATGTATTTTTGCTCCTCAGTCAATTCAAAATGCATTTGTTCTCTCTTCCTTTCCAGATAAACTCGTCTACTTTCCCTTCAATTCCTTTATCTTGCTTTCCAAAGGCGGAACTATCTTGAAGAGATCTTCCACAATTCCGTAATCGGCTACGCCAAAAATGGGCGCCTTTGGGTCCTTGTTTACTGCAATAACTAGGTCTGAAGTCTTCATTCCCAACACGTGCTGGAAGGCACCGCTTATGCCAAGGGCTAGGTAGAGCTTTGGTTTGACCGTTTTTCCCGAAGAGCCCACTTGGCGGTCGTTTGGAAGCCATCCTTTGTCCACGATGGGGCGTGAACATGCTAGGGCGCCTCCAAGGGTCTTTGCCAATCCTTCAACAGGGGGAATGTTGCTACCATCCTTGATTCCCCTTCCGATTCCGATCAGTACTTCTGCAGCTGAGATGTCAACACCTCCTGGAGGCGGCAATACGTACTTGACGAACCGCTTCTTCGAAATTTCCTCAGAAAGGGTAGAAGGCACTTTAACAATTTTTCCGCTCACGGGTGCCTTCTTCTCAACTGGAAACGTCGCTTGGCGTACTGTTGCAATGTAGCTTTCTGCTCTACGGAGCATTGCTTTCACGTTGACCTTGCCACCGTACATCTGACGGGTCACCGTCAACGTTTCGCCTTGAAATTCCAGGTCTATGCAATCTGTTGCCAGAGGTGTGTTCATTGAGATGGCAAGGCTTGGAGCGAGGTCTACACCGAAAGACGTGTGTCCCATTAGAGTCAGCAGCGGCTTGCGTTCCTTGATTAAGCTGGACAGCACCTTGTGGTAGGAGTCCGAGTTGAAATTCTCCAGCTTGATGTCTTCAACCAGCAGAACTGTTGTCGCGTAATCCTGAAGAGTTTCAGCATGGCTTTTAACATCTTTTCCCAAGAGCACGGCGGTCAGTTCTGTGTTCGTTTGTCCAGTTAATTCTCGTCCTTTGCTCAGCATTTCGAACGTTATATCTCTGATCTGTCCTTGCCTGTGTTCAGCCAAAACAAAGATTTCAGTCATTTAAATCAGTCCTTTAGTCTTGAGAATTTCTGCGATCTTCGCAGCCATTTCTTCAGGGCTTCCGCTCAAGAACTCCGCCTGTTTCTCTACTGGGGGCACATACATTTTTTCTATTTTTGACCAGGAACCTGCCTCACCGACTTCGTTTTCACTCAAGCCGACTTCAGCGAGACCGAGAGTCTTTATCTCCTTCTTCATGGCTTTTCTGGTTCCCATAATCGAAACGTAACGAGGCTCATTGATTCCAGTTTGAACCGAAAGCACAGCCGGTAACGGAACCTCAACGATCTCTTCCAATCCACCCTCTAATTCCCGGTTTACTAGGGCAACTCCATCGTTAAGTTCAATCTTCTTTACCATGGTTGCGTGGGGAATTCCGAGAAGTGATGCAAGTATTGGGCCCACTGTCGCGTAACCATCATCGCTTGCTTGGGCCCCGGTCAATACTAGGTTGAAAGGCAGATCTTGGATGACTCTAGATAGAATTTTGGCGATAGCACAACCATCGGAACCTTCAAACTGCAGATCGGTAAGTCTTATCGCGTCGTCTGCTCCTCGAGCCAAGCATTTTCTTAGGACGGCATCCGAATCTTCAGACCCTATTGTTAGAGCAGTAACGGTGCCAGCCACCCAGCTTCTCTTTCAAGAGGACCGCCTCCTCTAACGCATAATCATCCCACTCGTTGATGTCAAAAACCAAACCTGTCTTTTTTATGGCTCTTCCTGAGCTGTCAATTTCTATTTCTGCTTCTGCGGTTTCAGGAACGTACTTCACACAGACAATTATGTTCATGACTTCCCCTCAGAGACCTAACGTCTTTTCAACTGCTCTACGCTTTTCTATAGTGAGGGGACCGAATTTTTTAATTCTTTCTGTAAACATGGTAAACAACTCCGCGGCTTTCTTGTAGACCGGTAGGGGCACATAGCTGTAGCGAACCCTCATGCTTTTTATTCCAGCATCTTCGAGAGACCGACGCATCTCGATCATCCTCTTCTTGGTGTAACGCTCATCAATGTCTTCTTGGCCTTCAATGACCAATACACCATCGGCTCCGAAAGCAAAAGCGGAAAGAAGATGTTTCAAACCTATGATAGCTGTGGATGGAACTGCTATTATTCGAATGCTTTCAGGATAGTTGACACGATCGAGTCCTAAAAAGTCCATGCCCGTATATCCCACGCTCTTATCCACAAAAGCAACGATTCGAACCTCGCCGGGCTCCTTGTCCGTAAGAACGCCTCTGAGGTTAGAAATGATTTGCCTATTCGTTGAATTCTTGAAATCGATGGCTTCTTTCGGACAAACCGGAATGCATGCTCCACATCCGATGCAGATGAAGGGGTTGATCTTGGCTTTTCCCTTTTCCATGTTGATGGCGTTGACTGGACAAATTGGAACGCAGAGACCTGAGCCGTTGCACAAGTCTTCGATCACAAAGGCTTTTTCGGGGCTTGTCGTGATGTATTCTCCTTTGAGGAAAAGCGAGGCTTTGGCAGCCGCCCCCAAAGCGTCAGAAACTGTGTCACGCACATCTTTCGGGCTGATTGCGCACCCACAAGCGAAAACTCCAGTCACAAGGGTATCCACAGGGTCAAGCTTTGGATGTTTCTCCTGTATGAACCCGTCTTCACCCAATGAAAGCTTCATCTTGCCGGCAAGCTCTTTAAGTTCAGAAGGCGGAACCATAGGCGTAGCCAGAGCAATCAAATCGAACTCGTCTTCTCGAACTTCGCCCATTAAGGTGTCCTCCGCTAGTGCAACTAGTTTGTCGTTCTTCTTCCAAATCTCAGCAACTTTTCCTCGTATGAAGACAACCCCGGCCTCTTCATCTCGCCAATAGAGAGCCTCGTAACCCTTTCCAGTGGCCCTTATATCAGTGTAATAGATGTAAACATCGATTCCAAGCATCTTCTTGAGCACAAACGCCTGTTTCAAAGAGTACATGCAGCAAATGCGGCTGCAGTAGGGAATGTAGTTCTTGTCCCTAGATCCTGCGCAGAGAATAATCGCCATTTTTCTTACGTCGCTTCCGTCGGCTCTTCTGATGAAGCCTTCTGTGGGTCCGGAGGCGGAAGTTAGTCTTTCCAAGTCCATCATGGTGATTACATCTTTGTAAATGCCGTATCCATAATTTTGGAGCATATTCGCATCGTAAAGCTGGTAGCCGGTGGCCATAATTATGGCGCCCACGTTTCGCGTAACAATCTTCCCCTTGTCTTCAAGGTTTATAGCTTTGGCGGGACATATCTGCTCACATTTTCCACACTTCGTGCAGGCGTCAAAATCTATCGTATAGGTGGATGGGACTGCTTGCGGAAATTCTATGTATGCAGCCTTTCTTTGAGATAAGCCTTCGTTATATTCATCTATCGCAGTTACCGGACAGACCTTGGTACACACCCCGCAGCTTCGGCATTTCTCAGTGTCGACGCCTCTCGGTTTCATGAAGACGTTTACGGTATAATTGCCCGGACGCCCACTGACATCTTGCACCTCAGCGTAAGTGAGCAGATTCACGTTTGGGTTTCTCCCTATCTCTGCCATTCGCGGTGTGAGTATGCACTGGGCACAATCCAGGGTGGGAAAAACTTTCGTCAGTTTTGCCATATTCCCCCCGATGCTTGACCTTTTTTCAACAACATGGACCTTGTGACCCAAATAACCGAGCTCTAGGGCTGCAGTGATACCTGCTACCCCTCCACCTATGATGAGGATCTCCCTTGAGCTCTTTTCACTTATGCTCTCTAGGGGTTCAAGTTCCAAGCTCCGCTCATATCCGCCTCTAATTAGGGTCAGAGCTTTTTTTGTGGCTTCTGCAGACGCTTTTGGACCGTGTACCCAAGAGGCTTGCTCTCTAATGTTTACGAATTCAAGCATGTACGGGTTTAACCCAGCCCTTTCCACGACGCTTTGGAAGGTGGGAAGGTGCATTCTTGGGGTACAGCTGGCAACAACGACGCGGTCCAAGTTCTTCTTTGTGATTGCATCGATTATTGTGTCCTGTGCAGGCCGAGAACATAGGTACTTGTTGTATTTGGCGACAATGACTCCTTGCCAAGTCTTAACTGCTTCCAAAATGACCTTTACGTCTACTACATCACCTATGTTTCCGCCGCACTCGCAGACAAAAATTCCGACTCTCGGGGGACGGTTTTCCATTTCGTCAATCTTCCGTCTAAACTTGTTCGTTGGAATTGTTACACTGATACAAAACGCTTAAAAAATCTTGTGTTTCATTGTTTCCTTCTGTCGTAAACGAGACTTGGAACATGAACGCGCAAGAACTTGTTGAGAAGCATAAGTTGCTGGAGTGCATCCAATGTGGCATGTGCACTGGAAGCTGCCCTGTGGCTAGGAAAGCGAGTCTGAACGTTAGAAGATACATGCGTGAAGTTTCTGCAAGTGGCAAGGTTAGCATACATCCTCAAGACGAGTTGTGGAGCTGCACGACTTGCGCCACTTGTGGCCTTCGATGTCCAAAGGAACTGGTTCCATACGACTTTCTAATCGATATTCGAAGCCTCGTCGTTGAAAAAGGTCAAATCGCCCCGACTCTCCGAGACGCGTTAGAAGGAGTTTTCAAGAACGGCAATCCGTGGGGAAGAATAAGGGGCAAGAGGTCAGAGTGGGCGGAAGGTCTGAACATCAAACACGCGTCACAGGGCGTAGGCATCCTCTACTTTGTGGGTTGCACACCTGCCTATGACCCGCGAGTTCAAGAAGTGGCAAGGAGCTTGGTGAGATGCTTCGAAAAGGCTGGAATTGACTTCGGAACCTTGGGAAACGAGGAGAACTGTTGTGGAAACGAAGTCTACGGTATGGGCGAGAAAGGGCTGTTTGAGTTTCTCGTCGAAGAGAACACGAAGGTCCTCAACAAGTACAGCGTGAAACGGGTTGTTACAAGCTGCCCCCATTCGTATCACTCGTTCAAAAATAGGTATGGCCAGACGAGCTTCGAGGTTTTGCATCACACGCAGTTGTTCGCGGACGCAATCGACAACGGCAAAATAGCCTTTTCGAAGAAACTGAACAAGACAGTCATCTATCATGATCCTTGTTTCTTGGGTAAACAAAACGGCGTCTACAGCGAACCCCGAAGAGTCTTGGAGAGCATTCCCGGGGTGAAGCTTGTGGAATTCGATCGTTCCAAAGAGCGAAGCCTCTGCTGTGAGGGCGGCGGAGGTCGGATGTGGGTTGATATTCCAGGTGAACGTCTTGGAGAGACCCGTGTCAGAGATGCAGCCGAGGCGGGAGCTGAAGTTTTAGCAACTGCATGTCCCTTTTGCCTCTTGACTTTCGAAGACGCTGTTAAGACCACAGGTTTAGAGGGAAAAATTCAAGTCATGGACATCGCTGAACTGCTTTCACAGACCATTTGATGTTCCAAACGGAGAACTATGCATTCTTTTCTCTTCACGATATGTAGTGTTCTACTACTCTTTGGATACGCCCAGGCGTGTCTTCCTTCACAAGTCTCTTGAATTTGTTCAGAAGTTTAGGTTGAAGCCGCACAATATCCGTAAGAGTCACGAGCCCTACGAGCTTGTCATCTTGTACTACTGGAAGCTTCTTGATCTTCTGCTTCAACATGTTTTGCAGCGCGGTTTCCAGTTCAGTAGTTGGACTGGCAACCCAGACGGGTCTCGACATGATCTCCTTAACCTCCGTGTTGTCTACGTTCCTGCTGTCGCCTATCACTCGTTTCAGTATATCCCGTTCCGTGACTATTCCATCAACTCTACCCTTATTTAACACGACCAAGCATCCAATCTCGAACTTGTTCATGAACTTTACTGCTTGCTTGACTGTCACGCCTGAATCAACGGCTATGACTTCTTTGATCATTACATCCGCAACTTTGAGAGGCGATACCGAGTGTTTAGCAATCGTTTGTGTTCTCCCGTACATCTTAACAACCTTCCTTCAACGTATTTGAATGACCGCCAGCCGTCAGTGTATATCCTGACGGGCAACGGCAAAGGCTTTGTTGAATACTCATGTTGGGTATTTGTATTATTCCTTATGAACCTAGAATATGTATTCCGCGCTCGTCACTTCTATCCTCAGCACAAGCCTTAAACCGTTGTTTTATAGAATATGGTGCTCTCTTCGAATGACCAGTAGCAGGAGATTTGAATGGAAAAGCTGGCTCATGATGTTGTTATCGTCGGATCCGGATTGGCAGGCTTAAGGGCGGCTGTTGCAGCTGCAAAGCTTGGCAGTGAAATCGATGTAGCAGTGATATCAAAGGTTTACCCAGTTCGTTCGCATTCTGTGTGCGCACAAGGTGGAACGGCCGCAGTGCTAAGAAGTGGAGATTCCTTTGATTTGCACGCTTGGGACACCGTCAAGGGGTCTGATTTCCTTGCAGATCAAGATGTTGTAGAGTTTTTTGTCGAACAAGCCCCTAAGGAGATAATCATTCAAGACCACTGGGGATGTCCGTGGAGCAGGACCGACGATGGAAAGATCAATCAGCGCCCCTTCGGGGGGCACAGCTTCCCGAGGGCATGTTTCGCCGCTGACATGACGGGTTTTCACGAAATGCATACACTGTACGGAAAAGCTACAGCGTTTGACAACATAACTTTCTTTGACGAATGGTTTGTCACTTCCCTCATTGTTGAGGACAACGTTGCGGCAGGTTTGACAGCCATTAATCTGAAGACAGGGGAAATACACGTCTTCCGCTCTAAGGCCATCATAATGGCCACTGGCGGTTATGCGCGAATTTACGAATTTACAACATTTTCACACACGGCAACCGGTGACGGGATGACCATGGCCTATCGAGCTGGCGTACCTCTGAAAGACATGGAATTCATTCAGTTTCATCCTACAGGTCTTGTTCCCTCCGGAATACTGATCACTGGAGGAGCGCGCGGCGAAGGAGGGTACTTGGTCAACGCCAGAGGTGAGCGCTTTATGAAACGCTATGCGCCTGAAAAGATGGAGTTGGCTCCACGGGACATCGTAGCCAGAGCGGAGACAACAGAGATTCAGGAAGGACGCGGATTAGAAGGACCGTATGAATCTTACATAGCGTTGGACCTGAGACATCTGGGCGAGGAGAAGATAAACGAGAGGCTACCACTCATACGCGATGTCGCGGTGAAACTAAGCGGAGTGGACCCTGTCAAGGAGCCTATACCCATCAGACCGGCAGCGCACTACTCCATGGGAGGTATTCACGCTAACATGAGAACCGAAACGGCGGTCTCAGGATTCTACGCAGCTGGCGAATGCTCTTGTTTGAACGTGCATGGAGCAAACAGGCTGGGTACAAACTCCACGACGGGTTGCCTAGTTTTTGGAGCAGTTGCCGGCGAAGAAGCTGCCAAATACGCCACGTCGAACGGTTTTCGCGAAGTTCCGCGTGAGAAAGTCTTGGCAGAGGAAAGAAGAATCTTTGACGGAATCTTGGGTGGCGAGGGTGATGAAAGGGTTCCAGTGATTAGGGATGAGATGAGACGAGTCATGAGCGAGAAGGTGTGGAT
>JABAOE010000909.1_pt3 | contig 12467 bp, 9 predicted proteins | sample 7062141 | NCBI WGS metagenome assembly JABAOE01 (sample SAMN14538627, study PRJNA623070) | marine sediment metagenome | biome: marine biome [ENVO:00000428]; feature: marine pelagic biome [ENVO:01000023]; material: deep marine sediment [ENVO:00002113] | place: India: Gulf of Khambhat ...
GAGCGGCTTCGACTCGGCCGCGTGCGGCCATGAACGATAGGTAGGCTTCTTCGAGCGTCGGGTTGGTCACGACCTCGGCCCCCGCGGGCAACCGGCCGTCGCGGCTGACCCCGCGGACACGCGTGTTCTCGCCGTCCCGCAGGCGCGAGACGATCTCGTAGTCCGCCTCCAACTGCGCCCCGCCCGCCGGGCCGGCCGTGACCTCGAAGACGCGCTGCTTGGCCTGCTCCATCAGCTGCGCCGGGCTGCCGCGGAAGACGATCTTGCCCGAGTCGATCAACGCCAGGTCGTTGCAGCCCGAGCCGAGGTCGGCGACGATGTGCGTGGAGAGCACGATCGTGCGGTCCTGGCCCAGGTCGGCCATCAGCTGGCGGAAGCGCAGGCGCTCCTGCGGGTCGAGGCCGACGGTCGGCTCGTCGACGACGATCACCCGCGGCTCGTGGACCAGCGCCTGGGCCACGCCGAGGCGGCGCACCATGCCTCCCGACAGCTTCTTGACCTTGCGGTCGGCAACTTCCTCCAGGCCGACCTGCCTGAGCACGTCTCGAATCCGCGCGCGCCGGTCGACCTTGTTCCGCACACCCGACAGCAGTGCCAGTGTGTCGAGAACCTCCTCGACCCGCTGCAGGCGCCAGGCGCTGAACTCCTGCGGCAGGTAGCCCAGCAACTTGCGCACGGCCTGTCGGTCGCGGATCACGTCGTGCGCGCCCACGGTTACGGTCCCCTCGGTCGGCACGAGCAGCGTGCACATGATGCGCATCAGCGTGCTCTTGCCCGCGCCGTTGGGGCCGAGCAGCCCGAACAGGCCGGTCCCGAAGGACAGATCGACGCCATCGAGCGCGACGGTGCCTCCTTTGTAGACATGCCGTAGCCCGCTGATCTCGATCCGACCCTCGCGAGTGGATTGCGGATTCTGCGCTGCGGCTTCCATGACGCCCCTCCTCCGGACCCGTCCGGATGCTGTCCTGCCAACATCACTATACGAGCCGGCCGCGCTTTTCCTCGGTGCCCGGAGGCCTGCGGCAGCCCTGGAGCGCCGAACGGTCCGGCGGGCCTGTTGGGTGGCCTTCACCCCACCACCGAATGGTAGATACGACGCCGGAAACCCCTGGGTTTTGGGGCGACCGCTATAATCCTCGCCATGGTCAAGACGGTGTATCTGGCAAAGCCGCGGGGGTTCTGTGCGGGAGTCGTGATGGCGATCGAGGCCGTCGAGAAGGCTGCCGAGCGGATGCGCGGCGGCGGCCAGGGCGACCTAGCCGTGTACCACGCGATCGTGCACAACGACACGGTCGTCCGGCGGCTCGAAGAAGGCCACGGCGTCCATTTCGTCGAGGATCTCGACGAGATGAAGGTCCTGGAAGAACGCGCCAGGGCGGAGGGCGGGAGCCTCGCCGACACCGTCGTGTTCTCGGCCCACGGGGTCAGCCCGGCGGTACGCGAGCGCGCCGACGCACTGCGGCTGCACACCATCGACGCCACCTGCCCGCTCGTCACCAAGGTGCACAGCGAGGCCAAGAAATACGCGCGACTGGGCTACCACATCCTGTTGATCGGCGATTCGACACACCACCAGGAAGTCGTCGGCACTTACGGCGAGGCACCGGAGAGCACCACCGTCGTCAGCGTGGTCGGCAACCGCAAGCACGATCCGGAGTTGGCCAGCCCCGACACGGTCAAAGTACCGGACCCCGACAAGGTGGTGGTGTTGACCCAGACGACGCTGTCCGTTGACGACACGGCGAAGACCGTGGAGATCCTGCGCAGGCGTTTTCCGCGGCTGGTGGTCCCGTCGCGAGACGACCTGTGCTACGCCACCAAGAACCGCCAGGACGCAGTCAAGGAGATCGCGCCACACGTCGACCTGTTCCTGGTAGTCACCAGCGACTACTCCAGCAACGGGATGCGTCTGCTGGAACTGGCCGACGAGCTGACCGGCAACGCCAAACGTATCGAGGGCGTCGCGGACATCGACGACGCCTGGCTCGAAGGCGTCCACTCCGTCGGCATCACCTCCGCGGCGTCGACCCCCGACGACTTGGTCCAAGAGATGCTCGTCTACTTCCGCCAACGCAACGCGGACCTCGAGGTCGTCGAGGAGGGCGAGTGGGAGGACATCACCTTCCGCGAGCCCAAACGAGTGGCCCCGAGTTCGATTTGACGGTGATCGGCCGGGTCAGAAGCTCGCGCCGCAGCGCTCGATGAGGAAGGCGTACTCCAGGGCCATCTCGCGGATCCAGTCGTAGCGGCCCGAGGGGCCGCCGTGACCGGCGCCGAGGTCGGTCTTGAGTAAGAACACGCCGTCGCCCGTATGGTGCTCGCGAATCCGGGCGACCCACTTGGCCGGCTCCCAATAAGCGACGCGCGGATCGGTGAGAGCGCCCGTGACGAACAGGTTCGGGTACGCCTGCGCTTCGATGTTTTCGTAGGGCGAGTACGCCAGCAACCGCTCAAACACGTCGGGCTCGCTCGGGTTGCCCCATTCGTCGTACTCGATGACCGTGAGCGGGAGCGTGGGGTCGAGCATCGTGTTGATGACGTCGACGAACGGTACCTTGGAGACCGCGGCGCGGAACAGTTCGGGCCGCATGTTGACCACGGCACCGACGAGCAGACCGCCTGCGCTGCCGCCGCGGATCGCGAGGCGTCCCGGCGACGTGTAGCCCGCATCGATCAGGTGCTCGGCGCAAGCGATGAAGTCGGTGAAGGTGTTGGTCTTGTGCTCCAGCTTCCCCGCGTCGTACCACGGCCGCCCCAGATCGCCACCGCCGCGCACGTGGGCGATGGCGAACACGAAGCCGCGGTCGATCAGGCTGAGACGCAGTGACTGGAAACTCGGGTCGGTGTGGGTCGAGCCATAGGAACCGTAACCGTAGAGCAACAGCGGGTTGTCGCCGTCGAGCTCGAGCCCGCGGCGGTGAACGAGCGAGATCGGGACGCGTTCTCCGTCGGTTGCGATTGCCGTGACGCGCTCGGTCACGTACTCGCCGGGGTCGTAGCCGCCGAGCACCTCCTCGACCTTGAGCACTGCGCGAGCGCGTGCTTGCATGTCGTAATCGATCGTCGTCTCCGGCGTGCACAGCGACTGGTAGACGAAACGAACCGTGCCGGTGTCGTACTCCGGGTTGACGGTCGGCGTCACGGTGTAGGCCGGTTCGTCGAACCGGACCTCGTGCGGCTCGTATCCGGGCATTGCCAGCACGCGCAGCCGACCCACACCCTCGCAACGTTCGACGACGACGATGTGGTCGCGGAACGGTTCGACCTCTTCGAGCTGGACTTCGGGACGGTGCGGTAGCACCTCGCGCCAGTTCGCACGGCGCGGAGCGGACAGCGGGGCTTCGAGCAAACGGAAGTTGACCGCCTCCTCGTTGGTATGGACGAGGAACCGGTCGCCCCAGTGGTCGACCGCATACTCGACGCCCTTCCTGCGAGGCTCGAACAGACGGAAATCGCCCGTCGGGTCGTCGGCCGCGAGGTAATGCACCTCGTTGGTGTCGTTGCTGCCGAGGTGCAGGATCAGGTAGCGACCCGAGCGCGTCCTGTGGATGCCGAGGAAGAACGACTCGTCCGGTTCCTCGAAGACGACGGGATCCTCCGTCGCAGCGCCGAGCTCGTGACGGTGCAGCCGGTACGGGCGATGGGTCTTGTCCAGCGTGGTGTAGAACAGCGTGCGGTTGTCCGAAGCCCACTCCACACCGGCGTAGGCCCCGTGAATCGTGTCCGGCAGGTCCTCACCGCTGATCAGGTCGCGCACGCGGATCGTGTAGGTCTCGCCGCCGTCGGTGTCGGCCGCCCAGGCCACCAGGCGGTGATCGGGGCTGATGCAAACGGCGCCGAGTCGATAGTAGTCGTGCCCCTCCGCCTCCCGGTTGACGTCGAGGTAGACCTGTTCTGTGCCCCTCTCGTCCTCGCGACGGCAAAAGATGCGGTACTGCTTCCCCTTCTCGGTGCGGCTGTAATACAGGAACGACCCCCAACGTGCCGGCGGCGTATCGTCGTCCTCCTTGATCCTGGCGACCATCTCGTCGAACAACATCTCGACGCGTGGCCGGAGCGGCGCCATGACCGCGTCGGTGTAGGCGTTCTCCGCCTTCAGGTGAGCGAGGACGGCTTCGTCCTTGCGCGTGTCGTCGCGCATCCAGTGATACGGGTCGGCGATCTGCTTCCCGTGGTGACGGGTGACGTGGGACACGCGCTCGGCGACGGGCGGGCGGTGTGTCAGGTCGAGTCGATCGGTCGCGCTCATGGAGGCGACATTATGACGACGTCACCGCAGCAGGTCGAGCAGCTCCTCGCGGCCGATCCCGGTCGCGCCCGCGCCCTCGGCGAGCGCCGCCTGCGCCAGCTCGCGCTTGCTCTGTTGCAGCGTGAGGATGCGCTCCTCGACGGTATCGTCAGCAACGAGCCGGTAGACCATCACGGGACGGTCCTGGCCGATGCGGTGCGCGCGGTCGGCGGCCTGATCCTCGACCGCGGGGTTCCACCACGGGTCGAGCAGGAACACGTGGTCCGCGGCGGTCAGGTTCAGCCCGGTGCCGCCGGCCTTCAGCGAGATCAGCAAAACCGGCGGGCCATCCGTGCGCTGGAAATGTTCGACGACCGCACGGCGATCCCGCGTGGCGCCGTCGAGCCGTGTGAACGGGATCCCGGCGGATTCGAGCGCCGGCTCGCAGCGATCGAGCAGCGACGTCCACTGGGAGAAGACCAGTGCCTTGTGACCCTCGGCGACGACGCTGTCGAGTGTCTCCAGCAACAGCGTGACCTTCGACGAGGTCTCGGCGCGCTGACCCGGAACCAGACCGCTGTGGCAAGCGGCCTGGCGGAGGCGCAACAACGCTTCGAGCGCGGCCATCACGCCGGAGCCGGCCTCGAGCTGCTTCACGACGTTTTCCAGCGTTGCGGCGCGCACTCCGTCGTAAACCGCGCGCTCCTCAGGGTCAAGCTCGCAACGCAACACGCCTTCGGTGCGCGGCGGGAGCTCCGGCGCGACCTCACCCTTAAGCCGACGCAACAGGAATGGCCGGATGCGCTTGCGCAGGCGTGCCGCTGCTTCCGCATCGCCTCCGGCGATGGGCGACGCGTAGCGCTCCTGGAAATCGGAGCGACCGCCGAGCAGACCCCGGTTGATGAAGTGGAACTGGCTCCACAGCTCGTCGAGCCGGTTCTCCACGGGCGTCCCGGTGAGCGCGATCCGGAATCCGGCGTCGAGCGCGTAGGCCGCGTCGGCGACCTGGCTGTCGGGGTTCTTGATCGCCTGCGCCTCGTCGAGGACGACCGTGTCCCAGTGGCGCGACGCGAGCCGGCCGGAGTCGAGCCGCAGCAACGCGTACGTGGTCAGGGTCAGGTCGGCGTCGTTGAGCTCGCGTTTCGGACCGTGATAGACGTTCACCGACAGCGCCGGACGAAAACGACTTGCCTCGGAGCTCCAGTTGTGCAGGACGCTCGTCGGTGCAACGACGAGCGTCCTGCCGCGAACGGCACACAGCGCCTGCAGCGTCTTCCCCAACCCCATGTCGTCGGCCAGCAGCGCACCGAGACCCGCCGAGCGCAGGAAACCGAGCCAGTCGACCGCACTCTTCTGATACTCGCGGAGGTCGGCGTCGAGGTCGGTCGGGAGCTCGGCGTTGGGCAGCCGGTCGAAGCTCTCGACGAGCGGTCGCAGACTTTCGAAGCCTGGCGGCGGGGGTTGTTCGAGGTCGTCGCACAGCGCGGCGAGATCGGGGCTGCAGCAGCGCGGGACGCGGCCATCTGCGCGGCGTGCGGCCAGCAGGTCGGCCACGCGGCCGCCGAAGCGTGCGAGCCAGTCCTTGGGCAACGGGGCCCAGCCGCCCTCGAGCAGCGGGACGAGGTTGGCATTCTCCCGCCACGCGCGAAAGACGGCTTCGGGGTCCGCGCGCCCACCGGCGCCTTCGCCGTCGCTGCTCGTGAACTCCACCTCCAAGCGGTCGCCGTCGAGATCGAGTTGTGGCGCCAGCGGCGCCATCAGACTGAACCGCTCGTGGGCCTCACCCTCGATGCTACCGTCCCAGCGATCGAGCCGTCGTTTGAACTGCACGGCCTCCTCGGCTTCGTAGTGCGCACGGATGCCCGGGCTGAGCCGAAGCTCGGAGGCCAGTTTCCTCAGCAGCTCCTTCTCACCCGCCGGATCGCGCTGCGGGATCGTGCCCTCGAGGTGCACGAGACGGCCGGCGTCCACGCGGGCGCGCGGTGGGTCGCCGTAGACGAGCAGCGCCAGGACCGAGAGCGTCGCAGCGTCACCCTCCGTCTGAACGACGACACGCGGCTTCTCCCGCTCGGTGCCGGGCAACCGCTCCGTCTCGATCTGCACGGGTGCCAGCTTGCGCAACCGCGGCAACACCGCCGTGACCAGCTCGGTGACCTGATCCGCAGCATAGGTGATTCCCTGTGGCAGGCGTTCGAGCTCGCGACCCGTCAATCCCGGCTGACCGACCGGGTGCAGGGTGTCCCGGCGCAGCGCGACGGCGTTGACGTAGCGGTGTCGAACGTCCGGATCCTGCTCGAGCGTCAGGCGAAAGCCGTCGTCCTGATCGCGCAGGACACAGCGCTGCGTCACAGGGTCGGGCGACAGCTCGACCGGCTCTCCGTCGAGGGTGATCTCGCGGACGCCACGCAGCGCTTTGAACAGGGCGGGGATGAGATGACCCGGCAGCTTGCCCTGGCGGTGCCCGGCGAGCGTGATCTCCGCCGCGAGATCCGCCTGCGAGGCGACGAAGCGCGGGGATTCCACACGGCCCTCGGCCATCGCCGCAAGGCTCGCGCGTATCGGTTGGTCGTTCTCGTCGTCGACGGCAACGACGCGCCGCAGCGCCAGCGCGTTCCCCTCCGAGGAAAAGCGATAGGCGATGCGGCCGGCCCGGACGGGTCTCTCGAAGGCCTCACCGGATTCTTCCTCGCGACGCCAGGCGATGACCGCGGCGGCCGCGTGCTCGCACCCGCGCTCCTCGCTACCGCACTCGCAATCCCAGTCATTGTCGTCGAGGAACAGGGTGATCGCCCGCGAAATCATCCCGCCGCGCAGCGAGATTCGGAACATTGCCTCGTCCTCGTCGATGCTCTCGCGGTGTACGGCGTTGCCGCGGCTCAACTCGACGCCACGCGACCAGGCCGCGGCGGAGCAGGCCTCGCGGACCGCCTCGAAGATGGATCGCCAACGTTCGCTCATCCGAGCAGACTATAGAACGTGGGGCGCTAGACGGCCTCTTCGGAGGTGCTCGTCTCGTCGAGCAGGCGTAGGCCTTCCATCAGCAGGAACATCGTGTCGCCGGTGAGCGTGCTTTCCGTGGCCTTCACGCCGTGCTCGATCACGAACTCGCCCTCGGTCCACCCGACAATTTTGTAGAACGCCCGCTCGCCTTCCTCTTCGCCGCACCGGGCGTGCACCGCGGCGCCGTTCTCGAACCAGATCGCGCCTTTGGCCTCGGGAGTCGTGACCGCCACTTGCGCCGACTTCATGCCCATCGCGAGCGTCTGCACGATATCCGGCATGCCGAGGTTCTCGAGGTCTCCCGTGATCCCGCGCCGCACGCGGGCGGCACCGTCGCGACGGATCGATTCGCGGGTGAGGATGTTCTGGAACCGCGCCACCAGCGTCTCAACCTCGTCATCCTTGTTCAGGTAGTCGTCCACACCCTCGCGTAGGGCGCGCAGCTTCTTGACGCGATCGGTGCTGCGCGTCAGGAAGACCAGCGGCAGCCGGCACAGCGTCTTGTCGGCGCGCATCTCGGCGAGCAGCCCGAAAGCTTCCTCGGAGTCCGCGTCCATGTTGACGATCACCAGGTCCGGAGGGTCCTTGAGCATGATCTTGAGCGCGCCGGCGCAGTCTTTCGTCTCGCGAACCTCGAGGTCCTCGTTTGCGAGTCGCATCTTGAGCAACTTGCGATAGTCCTTCTGCGCGTCGGCGATCAACACGACAGGGCGGGCGTCGGGGCTCTTCGTTTCGAAACGCTTGTCGATCACTTTTTGGAACGCCTCGACCACCTCGGGGTCGAACTGGCGCCCGGCCTGGGAGATCAGTTGCTGCAGCGCGGCCTCGGCGTCGAGCGCCTCGCGGTGCAGCCGGTCCGAGGTCAGCGCGACGAACGTGTCGACGACCGCAACGACGCGCGCGCCCATCGGGATTTCTCGCGCCCGCAGGCCGTCGGGGTAACCCGCACCGTCGTAGCGTTCGTGGTGATGTCGGATGATCGGCAGGACCTTCCAGGGGAAATCGACGTGCTCGAACAATCGTGCGCTCGCTTGAACGTGGTCCTGCATCGCCTGCTTCTGTTCCTCGTTCAACTTCCCCGGCTCGGTCAGCACTTCCGGTGCGACGGCGACCCGGCCGACATCGCGCAGCAGCGTGGCCAACACGACCTCCTGCACGGTCTGGCTGTCCGCACCGAGCTCCTCGGCGACCTGACGTGCGAGCTTCATCGCCCGATGCGACATCCCGCCGAAGTAGGCGTCGTCGAGCTCGAGCAGTCCGACGAGCACGTCGATGACGCCGAGCAGCGCCTCGGTACCGCGTTGCGCGAAAGTGTCGGTGTTCCCCTCGTTGGATTCGAACGGAGCCAACAAGAGAGGAAAGAGTTGGTCGGCGTTGAGCAGGTAGTCGTTGACGCCGTAACGCAACTGCGCCGGCGAGTTCTTGATCTGCTCGAAGCTCGATACGGTCGCCACACGACAGTCGGGGCGCACGCGCTGGATGCGTTGGGTGAGATCCTCGGCGGACATGTCGGGTAGGTGCGATTCGATGATGACCGCGTCGAGGCTGACGCTCTGAGCGACCCGTTCCGCTTCGGCACCGTTGGCCGCACGCGTGACGGCATAACCGACCGCACGCAGACCCGAGGCGAGCGCCTCGCGGGTCTGCGCGTTGGCGGCGACGATGAGGAAGTTTCTCTTCACGACCCCTCCCGGGTACGGCGAAGCTGCGCCGCGGAACCCGAGTCCCCGGTTAATCTCGGAGCGAATATAGGGCGAGTTGGAGAATTGTCAAAAAATCCTTGGTTTGAGGCTCTTTGGGCTCTGGCCGGCGTTGACCGCCGCCGATCCAGACTCTACGCTGGCCAGCGTGAACCAGGGGGCCCCAGCGCGCCGGCGTGAGGCATGGATCCTCGCCGTGATCGTGGGTCTCGTCGGGCTCATCGGCGCCTCCAACCATGAGCTCTGGCGCGACGAGGCCGAACCATGGCTGATCGGCCGTGACAGCGCGACCCCGGCCGATCTCCTGGTCAGCATGAGCACCCAGGGGCATCCCGCGCTGTGGTACTCGATCACCTGGACTCTGTCGAAGATCACCCACGACCCATGGATCATGCAGGGGTTCAACCTTCTGCTGGCAGCCACAATGGCGTGGCTCGTCGGGCGCCACGCCCCCTTCCCCCGCTGGGTCCGGGTCCTGTTTTGCCTGAGCTACTACCCGATCTTCGAGTTCACGGTGCTCAACCGTGCCTACATGTCGCAGCTCCTGCTCGCGACGGCGGTCTGTGTCCTGTGGACGCGCCGCGACAAGATGCTCTGGTGGATCGCGCTGCTGCTCGCTCTGCTGTCCCAGACGATCGTCTACGGAGCCATCATGGCGAGTGGCCTCGTGCTGGCGCTTTCTCTGCTGTCGTTGAACCGCGAGGACCCGCTGGCTCGGCTTCCGTTGAGTGCCAAGCTCGGCCCGCTCGCTCTGGCACTCGCCGGGATCGGGGGCGGCGCCGGGTACGCCTACTGGCAGGCCAAGCGTATGGTCGCCCACCTGGGGACCTACGAGCCGACCTACGACTTCGAGTGGATCGCCGCTGCGGTGTCGACACTGATGCGCGGCGCCCTGCCGCTCCCCGACCCCGGGAGCCCCGACGTGTGGAACACCAACATCGTCGATGCGCTCGGGGCGGGGGCACCGCTCGCCGGGCTGCTCGGCGGCCTCGGGTTCGTCGGGCTCGCCGTGTGGCCGCTGCGCCGTTCGCTGCCGCTGGTCGTCGCATTCCTTTTCGCGACGGGCGCGATGTTCACGATCACGGCCGTCATGTGGCACGGCCAACAACGGCATCACGCGCAACCGTTCGTCTTCTGGTGGATCGTGCTGTGGATCGCCGTCGCCTCCGGGGTGCGCTGGACGTCGCGGCATTCCCAGGTGCTCGGCGTCCTGTTGGCCCTGCACTGCGTGGCCGCCGCGTGGTTACTCGCGACGGATGCACGGCGGCCGTTTTCTCACGCGCGCAACGTCGCGGCGTTGCTCGAGACCGATGAGTGGCGCGAGCATCCGGTCATCGGGCACGTCGACTTCGCGACGGAGCCGATCGCCGTGTGGCTGGACCGTCCGCTTTATTACGTCGAACAACGCCGTTTCGGAACCTTCATGGACTGGAGCTTCAAGCGCAAGGACGCGACGACCGATTTCGTCATCCGCGATGCCATCCGCATGGCCCGCGATGAGGGTCGTGAGGTGATGCTGGTCCTCAACTACGGCGGAAACGTCGAGCTCGGTCACGAGATGGCGGTCGACGGCGCGGTGATGCGCCACACGCACCGTTTCGAAGGTGCGATCGTCCCCGATGAGAACTACTACCTTTACGTCATCTCTCCCGTCGATCCATAGTGGCCCCCGCCGTCTCGATCCTACTCCCCGTTTTCAACGCCGCCGACACGCTCGAGTCGTGCCTCGAGTCCATCCGCGGCCAGACGCTCCGTGACTGGGAGTGCATCGTCGTGGACGACGGCTCGACCGACGGATCGGGCGAACGAATCGGCTCGGTCGCGGTATCCGACGACCGGTTCGTCCTCGTCCGGCACGACCATTCCGGCCTCATCCCCACCCTCAATGCGGGAATCGATCGCTGCCGGGGCGAGCTCGTTGCACGGATGGACGCCGACGACCGTATGCATCGCGAGCGCCTCGCCCTGCAAATGCAGGCGCTGAAGGCCGACCCCACGCTCGACCTCGTCGGGAGTCACGTGCGCTCGTTCCCGCGCTCGTCGCTGGGCGCGGGCTCACTCGAGTACGAGGCCTGGCTCAACGCGATGCGCACCCCCGAGGACGTGCATCGCGAGCGCTTCATCGAGTGCCCCCTGGCGCACCCGACGTGGATGCTGCGCCGCAGCGTGCTCGAGCGGTTGCGTTATCGCGACCGCGGCTGGCCCGAGGATTACGACCTGATTCTGCGGGTTCTGCGCGACGGGCCGCGCGCGGGCAGCGTGCCGCAACGACTCCTCGACTGGCGCCATCACCCCCAACGACTGTCTCGAACAGACGCGCGCTACGCGCTCGACCGCTTCACCGCATGCCGCGCCTGGCACCTGGCCCGGGACTACCTGCGGGACACGCCGAGCTACTTGCTCTGGGGTTACGGTCAAACCGGGCGGGCACTGCGACGCGCCCTCGCCGATCACGGTAGACGGCTCGCCGGCCTGATCGAGGTCCATCGCGGCCGCATCGGCCAGACCATCCACGGCGCCCCCGTTGTCTCTCCCGAAGAGATCGGTCGGCTCGGGAACGACCCGTTGATCGTCTCCGTCTCGGGCGCCGGCCCGCGCGCCGAAATCCGAGCCAAACTGCAGACGCTCGATCGCATCGAGAACCGCGACTACGTTTGCGCGGCCTAACCCTTCAGGCGCGACTGGACGAGCCGGTTGACGAGCTTGCCGTCGGCGCGACCCTTGACCTTGGGCATCACGAGCTTCATGACCGCGCCCATGTCCTTCGGTTGCGACGCGCCGGACTCTTTGACCGCTTCGTCGACGATCGCGGCGACGTCGTCCTCGCTCAGCTGCTGCGGCAGGTACGTCGTCAGGATCTCCAGCTCGGCGCGTTCGGCGGCAGCCAGGTCTTCTCGTCCGCCCTGTTCGTAACTTTCGATCGAGTCGCGGCGTTGCTTGGCATAGGCGGAGACCACGGCCTGAACGTCCTCGTCCGACAGCTGCGCGTCGGCTCCTTTCTTGGCACGCAGTTCGACCTGTTTTTCCTGGACCTTGGATTTCACCATGCGCAGGCAACTCAGCCGCCGCTTGTCACCGGACTTGAGCGCCGTCTTGAGATCGTCCTCAATTCGTTGTCTCAGGGCCATTTTTTCTCTCCGTCACAGCGCCTAGCTTAGCCAGCGCCGAGGGCGAACAAAAAGAATCACGAGAATCGTGTAGAGCTCGAGCCGACCGATGATCATCAACGACATCAGGACGACCTTGGCCTGCGGCTCGAAGAACGCGTAGTTCTGCGCGGGTCCCACCATCCCGAATCCCGGTCCGACGTTCCCGAGACAGGCGGCCGACGCGGCGAACGCGGTGATCATGTCGTGCCCCATGACGGACAACACCAGGCCACCGGCGGCGAACAGGCTGAGGAACAGGATCAGGAACGTGGTCACGGAGGTGACGACGCTGTCCGGGACGGCGCGCTCGCCGAGCCGCACCGGGATGACCGCGTGCGGTCGCAGGATGCGCTTGAGATCGGCGACCATCTTGCGCAGCACGATCATCCA
>JABAOE010024440.1_pt4 | contig 12463 bp, 12 predicted proteins | sample 7062141 | NCBI WGS metagenome assembly JABAOE01 (sample SAMN14538627, study PRJNA623070) | marine sediment metagenome | biome: marine biome [ENVO:00000428]; feature: marine pelagic biome [ENVO:01000023]; material: deep marine sediment [ENVO:00002113] | place: India: Gulf of Khambhat ...
TCCCGCAACTCCCCCTTTTTCTTGACTATTGCCAGCATTGGCAATCGCGCGCGAAGAGAAGATAGCTACTCCTCAGGCTTATACCATAAAATCAAAAGAAGAACTACTGAGGGAAGCAGTATCTCAGCTAGATGCATATCTGCAGCTGAAAGATAGGGCTCCTTTGGTTTAATATGCGTATTCAAGTTTCAATGCTAACAAAGATCATATAAAGTAAAAAATGCAAAATGTAACCTCGTTTGAGATGAATAGAATTGACGAACCAAACTACCGATACCCAAACTGCAGACTCCTCGTGGAAGAGTCTTTACAGAGTCGCGGGAGTGGCAGCCCTGATATCAGTGGCGACTATCCTCATCCAACTCATCGTCTACATCGTCTCGCCACCACCAAACACCTTAATCGACTGGTTCACCCTGTTCCAGAACAACAAACTAATGGGACTCTTGGCATTCGAACTCCTAATCATCGTCAGCAACGTTCTTGCCATCCCATTATATCTCGCCTTCTACACGGCCCTCAAACGAGTCAGCAAATCCTTCATGGCCATCGCCACAGCCATCGGCTTGGTTGGAGCCGCGGTCTCCTTCGCAGCAAGACCAGCCTTCGACATGCTTTACCTCAGCGACCAATACGCGGCAGCCACAACAGACGCGCAGAGATCTATGCTTATGACCGCAGGACAGGCGATGCTTGCTACTTTCAACGGCACAGCTTCCCACGTGAGCTACGTCTTCGCGGCACTAGCCCTCCTGACAATCTCGGTGGTGATGCTCAGAAGCGAAATCTTCGGCAAAATAACGGCTTACATGGGAATCATATCAAACATATTCGCACTGGGTTTCTACGTGCCAGAAATAGGCATAATCTTCGGAATGCTCTCCGTCTTCCCATTCCTGATAATTTGGAACATACTGATCGCCCGAAGACTTCTCCAACTAGAATAAGCGCGCGCATGCATCGAAATGGATACGTCAAATCCCCAGAAGTTGCGCACGAAGCTATGTTTCTTTGGTATCTTGAACTGTAGCACGCACGTCTAATCTCACGCTTGGAATTTTATCTACAAAGTTCAAGCTCGGCCGTAAATCTCGTGTTTTGCGCTGTTCAGTTCACTGAGCTTCAGGCCGCGGAGTCTTCTCTTTTTCCTTGGCTTTTCCTTTATCCTCTGGAACGAATGAAGATGTCACGCGAGGTTCAGTTTCGAAAGGTTGATTCGGCGTCTCATTTCGCTCTGTTTCCCTCTCTTCTGCATAAACAGAATCCTCTCGAAATCGCATGGCAACCATGTTCTCTTCCTCAGCTAGCGTTGTTCCTTGATACTCTTCTTGAGGAGCTTCTTCAACTGCCTCGGTGGATCCCATGGCAGTCCATCTTGCTTCTTCATTCTCCTCATGTGGTCTGAATTCAGATTCCAGACTTTCGAAAGATGCTGCAAGTTCATTCTCCCTCTCGAATTCAAACTGCTCAGGTCCTGCGCTTTCTAAAGGCGACGTTTCTGTGATTGGCTCTTGAGCTTGAGATGGTTCAGCAGAAACCGCGGGATCTTCTAGAGCCGTTTCTGGTCTTGCTGCTATCCGTGAGAAGATCGTTTCTCCTGCTGCGTTTTCAGTATCTTCTGGCTGCGCTGTTGCGAAGGATCCATACGTTTTCTGTGGAGGAGCTTCAACTTTGCCGCGTCCATATGCGAGCACGTAGAATTGGAGAGCGATCACCATGAAAATGTTGACCCAGCCCATTGCGAAAGCGAACGTCGTCATGGTCCAATAGGGCATAGCCCATTCATAACTGAAATTGAGGCCGTATCTGTACAGATCTGTGTGAACTATGCTGTCTACGCGGGTAAGCGCTATCATCGAAATGAGCGAAGAGGATGCTACGATTACGAGAACTAGAGAAGTTAGGCCACCCAGATTCGACTTCACTGGAGTCAGCTCCATCGTAGCAGAGTGGATTCTCAGGAAACATTAAGCTTATGATTTAACAATCTGTATTTCGAATAACCAATTCAGCTTGTTCGGCGTCGTACGTAAATAATCCGGTATCTTTGGGATCCGGCTTGGAGACATGTGTTGCATCGTTCATTTTCTTCTTTGAATTTTGCCGGCTCTAAGTGAACCTGGAAGCCCAACGATCGATAGAGCTCCACCGCTTCACTTAAACGTGGTTCTTCAGCTGCAAACCGGCGCGTCCATCCCTTTTTTTCCAGGTCTTCCTCGTTAGGCTTATTGTTGTGTCGCGAACTCAAAGCCAACCCCACTCTGACTCTGAACGTGAAATGTGCAGTTTGAATCGGTCCACCACGGTTCATGGTTCCGTTGGATATAGGCGTTGGCGTCAACTTACTGTTGAGAATGCTCAGTAGAGCCCCCGCCGGGATTCGAACCCGGGGTCTTCAGCTAACAAGGGTGATGGATTTGCGTCTTTCACCTTACAAGGCTGACGCCTTGACCGCTAGGCTACGGGGGCTCAATGTTCCGATTGTTCATGTAGTAACCAGTGAAACCAAATATTAAGTGATCGATGTCATGGTCCTCCTCGACAGGTGCAGCTGTATATTCGTTCGACAAAGATGCGAAAACGTTTATTATCTATCACGACTCGATATACTAATTAGAAAACTGTAGGCGAAATACATGAAAGCCCTACCTAGATCTGAGCTTTTTCTCTGTCCTTACGGGGACTGTGGTAAAGGTTTTGTGAAGCCTCTACTGCTCGTGGATTCTTCGCAGCTTTTGAGGGAAACCTACTATGCTTGCCCTCATTGTCATTCGAAATTGGATGTTACCGTGGAAGATTCTAATGTAATTCGTCTTGAAAAATGCGAAGGTGAAAGGGACGATCCGGCTCCAGTGACTTGTGCAAAGAGTTTTGGGCATCTGGGGACTCTTGATGAGAATGTTCAGATTCCAGATGAATGTTTGACTTGTCCAAAAATCTTGCAGTGTTCTCTCAGAAAATAGCCATCAACATGGTTTTGTGTTGATTTCTTGCTTTACCGTTTCTATGATTTGGTTGACTCGCGTTAGATTGCTGAAGAGTGCTGCCATTCTGAAGCTGCTCTTGAAAGTTCTGAAGATCTCTTTGAATAACACTTCTGGGCGTAGGTAGAAGGTTCGAAAGTAATCGTAGATGAGAGAGCGAATTATCGGAAGTGGAACAGCATGAGGTGAGACTTCTGACACGTAGACGCCGTTTTCCCAGTGTTGATTTGCGTCAACATATCCTTTTGCCACTAGTTCGTTCCATGTGGCTGTTCCGGGGAAAGTGCCCAAAACGTTTAGCTGCGGTACATCGATGTCAAGTTCATGAGCGAATTTTAGAGTATTCTGGATTTCTCCTAGACTTTCATCTGGGGCACCAACAATGAACGACCCTACAATGACGTCTATGCCTGCCCTTCTAGCTTTTCGCACGGCATTTGTGGTCTGTTGAGGAGTGATGCCCTTCTTGTAGTAGTCCAAAATCCTTTGGTTGCCGCTTTCTATTCCAAAATAGAGAAGTCTGCATCCTGCCTTGACCATTTCTCTCAGCATATCGTAGGTGCAGTTGTCTACGCGAGAGTCGCACCACCATTCAAAGTCCATTTTTTCTTTTCTGATTCTCCGACAAAGCTCTATCACTCTCTTCGGGTTCAGGGTAAAGTTGTCATCCACAAAAAGGAACTGTTCATACCCTTCACCTTGCAGGAAATACAACTCGTTCATAATGTTTTCAACAGATCTCGGCCTCCAGAGGCGCTGAGCAAACATGGTGCACGCACAAAAGCTACATCCGAACGGGCATCCACGTGAAGAAACAATCGATGTGAATTTCCTAGAAGCAACCTTTATTCCAAAAATGTTGGAACTATAACTCGCATCGATTAAACTTCTGTCTGGAATTGGAAGACCATTCAAATCTCTTAACAGAGGTCTTTCAGCAGTCGACACAGCCTTCCCGTTTTTTCTGAACACTATGCCCGCAACCTCGCCTAGTTTTCCGTTCTTCTCCAAGCATTTCGCCAATTCCAGACTTGTATGTTCCCCTTCTCCGCGAACGATTACGTCTACAAAAGGATATTTCTCTATGATTCTTTCAGCATTGAAAGTAGCTTGATAATTCCCGAAGACGATGATTACGTTCGGATTCTGCGCTTTCACCTGTTTTGCCATGCTCAATGCGCCTTCAAAAGACGGAAGCAAGACTGAAAATCCAAGAACATCTGGGTCTTCTCTTCCTACCCATTGAATCGCCTGTCTAGAAGAAAATCCCTGCGCAGCTTGGTCCAGAACAGAAACACTATTTCCATTTGCAGCCAGGAGAGTAGCGCAATACAAGATTCCAAGCGGAGGCCAAGCTGCCGTAACTTTGCCTGGAGTATCCAACGCTGGGCTCGGGCTGATGAAACTGAACTTCATCGCGTTCACTGTAACCCTAGAATCAAAGGCAGATAAGATTTTGCCAAAACGAAAACCGGCACGTTCGCAGGGGAGTCAAAGATTTATTAGCAAATCTAGGGCTTTACTGAAAAGAGATAAGGGGCTGTGGGCTAGCTTGGTCTAGGCTAGGAGACTCGGGCTCTCTTGACCCCGGTTCAAATCCGGGCAGCCCCACCAATCAGAACCTCTAGGTTAAAGAATTCAGCAAGCGTCAAGGAAAGCTGTTTTTCTGTTTACAGTGTTACGCTGCTGATTTCTCCTCAACCCAATTTAAATACGTAGATTACATTGTTAATGTAAAGCTAAGATTGTGCAAAAGCTGGGAAAGTGAAAGCAAGAAATGCCGAAGAAAGCTACTCTCTACGAAGATGTGGATGGAACAACCTTCGAGGTTGGCCTACCTCTAACTTCAAACGTTGATCTTGAAGGAATCACCAAGGAACTCGGTGTCCCCACTTATGTTGACATGGGTTATTTTCCAATGAAATGCGCGGCAGTCTCTATTTGGGCAGCGCTCAACGCAAGTCAGCTTCACGAACGATATCCTGAAGCTTTTGAAAAAAGAGTCAGCAAGAAACCTATTCCCGTGCTATTGTTTGGAGGAGGTGCTGTCAAGATGCACTGTGAGCACGCAAACGGCACTGGTGTACTATCAAGGGCAATCAAGGATACCGATTTCATCGTTCCAAAGAAGCATGGATTGGATTTCTACAGACTTCTGCTAAGCATGGACAAAGCCTTTGGAACACGGTATAAATCTTTTAGCACGAAGAGCGATCGGCTCTTCAATGCTTTGAGACATGGGGACCGTTATCGAGTTAGGACAATTGAAGGATCCACTGATGAAGGTGTGCCAGTAGTCGGCGTGATGGATGTGCTCTGTGATCATATCAACCTGAGACACAACACTGAGATTAAAGATGCCTTCAAGAAACACCGGGAGAATCTCTACACGATTGGCTTGGAATATTTGATTCTGACGAAAGTTCAGTTCATTACGGATTTTCCGAAAGAAAAGGTTGAACGACTCAAAGATTATGAACAAGAGTTTCGAATTCTATCGTATCCTTACTACAAAGGTGACAGTGTTGTACTTGGCATGGAGGAGAAAGATGTTAAGGATGTCTGTGCGATTTTCCTTGGCCATTCAATCGGAGAAGGAAAAGAGGAGATTGACCCTAAGAAAATGATGAGAGTTTTGAGAAAGGATCAAAAGTTTGCGTTGACAGCCACTCTGAATCTTGAGAATTTGGCTGAGAAACCTGATGTGCTCGAGAGATGGTTAAAAGGGAACGACGTTGCAACTGTTACGGATAGGATAAAAACTCTCTTGCAAGGTCTGCCAGCAGTCGATAAGAAATGGGACAAACCTTGGTGGAATACGGCTGTTGAAACCCCTATTATCGAGTAGCCTTCTTTTCCATCAATATTTGTTTGATTGCACGGTAGGTTTCCTTTCTGGAAAGACCTACTCTCGATAGTGGTATGTCAAACGTTCCTTTTTTGGAATATAGCCTAATGTAAGTCTCGTGCTGTGGCGTGATGTAGACTGAAACGTCTCGGTAGTCAGACCATCTGCCCTGAGCAAGATTTCTGCCTTTTGAGAGTCTAAACTCTTTACTATCCAACGAAAAGACGGTGTGATAGCGTCTCTTGTAAATCGGATATGCCACTACAATTGAGAAGGCGAGCATGATCAAGAGAGACAGAGGAATGTTGAGCGTTCTCAGACCGAGAAACAAGAGAGCAATTAGGAAAAGAGCGCCCAACGAGAATACGATGGCAACGCTTTTTAGGTAGTCGGGGACGTGAATTGCTTCATATTTTGCTTCAGATAGTTTTAGATGCTTCTTGAGTGACCTTCCAAGCACGTTTTCCGTTGTAATTGCACTCCTAGAAGTGAGACTGTAGGCTGCCAAGCCCACCTTTTCGTCGGCAAGTTTCAAGACGACATCTCTTACTGCTTTGCCTATTGGTCGGCTTTGAACTGACGCAATGAATATCCAATCGTCAGCGCCAAACTTGCGCTTGCATGATAGAATGAGTCTCCTCAGAGATTTGACTGTGACTTCGTTTGATGTGAGGATAAGAAAATGAATCTTGTACTTTGGAGTTACGAATGCTGAGAATATTCGAGAAAGAAAGAACCCTTTTTCTGTGAGACTTCCGATAGCGTATACTGGAACTGTGATGTCGTCTAGCGCGTAATCTCTATAGACTTCTGTGAAGTTGGCTAGCCATCTCAGATCTCCTTTAACTAGTCTCTCTTCCATCATGTCAGCGATAAAGCCCAATTCTTGAGACATCGGGAGCACCAATCTGGAAACTAAAAAGAAAAAGGGGTGAGGCTGTTTGAAGCTACTCTGGCGGGATGCTTAGGTAGAGAGTTCGCATGTCGACGCCTTTGGTGGTGTTTCTGTACATGTAGGCCACGTATAGCACTATTCCAATAACGATGCAGCCCCAGAAGCCGATGCTGCTGACGAGGTCTTGGGTAGTTGCTGGGGAGAACATGAAGCCAACGGATTCCTTTGTGAACGTGAACAAGCAGTACCCCGATAGCAACGTTGCAATGAAACCTAACCCAACCACAAATCCGATCGAATGCTTGACGGCAGCTCTATCATAGATTTCTTTTCGTTCCAGTGGGAGGAGCATCATTGAGACACAGAATAGGGTTAAGAAGGTCGCGTCGAAGATGTCGGTTCCGACTACTCCGGCGAATTGGACATAACCTCCTAGATCAGCAACGTTTGACTCGGCTATACATCCAAGGATTCCGAATGCGCCGGTGACGATCAGGGCCCAAGTTGGTGAGTGCCATCTCTCACTGACTGCTGCCAGCTTCTCAGGCATCATTCTGTCAAAGGACATCGCGAACATGGTTCTGGATGCGACCAGGAGGAACGGAGGTATGTCGTTTGCGAGCCAAATCACTCCAGCCAAAGCGATTATCCATGAGAGCCACCCTAGGTCCATACCTCTCGCGATCAGCGAGGCAATCCCTGTACTCCATGCGGCTTGGAAATTAGGAATCGTAGCGGCAGCTTCCTGAGCAGCATCTGGACCATAGCTTAACCAAGAATATGCTTGGAAGAAACTCCATCTATCTCCACCAACCGTGGTCTCAGCCACGCCCATAGTTGATATAGCTGAGAAAGACGAGGACCCAAGGTAAATCAACATGATGATGAGACCCGAAAAGAGAACGACCATAGGAAGTTTTTTGTTTGCTTCTTTGACCTCTCCTGCGATGAAAGTGACGGAATACCATCCCATGTAGGCCCAAAAGGCTCCTGCAAGTGCATACGAGAAGGCGTCGTAGAAGCTTGCCACGTTTGCAGGATCCGTCATTCCCGAATCTATTGCGAGAGTCACAAATGTCGATGGCGGTGCGCCCATAACGTCTTCGACGCCAGTTGCAACGACCGACGGATCCATGGCGCCAGCGATCCACATTCCGAAGAAGGCAACTGTGATTATTAGTGTAGGCCAGAACATCCCGTGCATGAGCCATCCGTAGAGTCTCACGCCGAACATCGCGAGAATGGTGAAGATTGCAATGATCAGTACTCCTCCAAGGAAGAGAGTTGTCGCGTCAAACGCTATGATTGTCGGGGCCAGAGCAATGTTATAGAAGATCATGATCGCTTCGAAGACCGCTACTCCGATCAGTCCATAGGAAAACGCCTCAGCGAGGAACATCAGCCAGCCTGCGTTGTACCCGACTACTGGATGGATCACTCTTGAGATGGTTACGTATCCGCCACCAGATCTTGGCATGGCCGCGGTCACGTATCCGGCAGCGTAGCCTGTGATCATCACGATAATGCCGCAGATTAGGAACGCCCAGAATATCGCTGGAAGCCCGAGGGGAAGCATGTCTGTTGGTACAGGTCGCGGTCCTGTGAACTGAAAAGCTCGTTTCTGCCAACCCAAGCCGACAACGTGGGACATGATAATGATTACTCCAAGCATGAAGCCTACTTCTCGGACTAGTCCCGTAGCTTCTCTAGCGAACGGACTTGGTTTAGTCTTACTCATATGTTTTAGCCACCCGAAACATCAGTTTTTGATCTATACGAATTTAAGACTTTCCATTGACTTCAGACTTAAATATGCCTCAGTTCTAATAAAACGTAGAGAAATGAAGAGTAGGAACAAGTTAAGTTGACATTTCTGTTCAAAAGGAAAAGAGGAGCAGCGACAAGAATTCTTTTCGCCACGGACATGCATGGATCGGAAGGAGTCTGGAGGAAATTCCTAAACGCCTCGTCCATGTTGAAGGTGAACGTCGCTATATGTGGCGGAGACCTAACTGGAAAGATGCTAGTTCCTCTTGTCGAAGGGAAAGACGGGAAATATGCTTACTACTTGATGGGGAAAAATCATCGAATCAATGCAAGCGATCTCAAAAAAGCGCTTAAAGATATTCGAGGGATAGGGTACTATCCGTATGTGACCGACGAAACCGGGTATGAAGAATGTTGTAAGAGTCAGGAAAAAGTCGACGAAGCGTTTTCTAAGGTCATGACGTCAACACTGAAAGACTGGCTTGATTTGATCAAAGAAAAGGTTCCAAGCGAAACCAGAGTGATCGTTTGCCCAGGAAATGATGATAGGTTTCCAGTGGACGATTTGATTGGTGATCACCCAGATGTAGTTAACGCTGAAGGTAAGGTGATCAAGATCGATGGAGCGCATGAGATGATCAGTACTGGGTGGGTCAACCCGAGTCCTTGGAACACAACACGGGAAGAAGACGATGAGAAGCTTGAGGAACGGCTGGAAAAATACATTTCTCAACTTAAGAATCCTAGATCAACCATATTCAACTTTCACGCTCCGCCCTATCAAACAAAGCTGGATGAAGCCCCGTTACTGGACGACAAGCTAAATCCAGTGATCGAAGGAGGACGGGTCATAATGATTCCAGTGGGCTCCAAAGCGGTCAAGCNNTTAGGGCTGCATGGACACATTCATGAAGCAGCAGGGTCGGTCAAGATCGGGGAAACCTACTGCGTCAACCCCGGAAGTGAATATGCCGAAGGAATTCTGAGAGCGTTTCTTGTCGAATTTGCAGGCAACAGGATTCTTCGGCTCCAAAGAATCGAAGGCTAAGGAGAACCCTGACAAATGGCTTGGATGCTCGACAAGGAGATCAGCAGAGAACTGCCTGAAGACTGGAAAGGAATAGTCCCCACCGACGTGTTTCTCCGGGAAGCTGAAACGATCGTTGAAAAGGCAGAGAAGAACGCCATTGTCCTTCGAATTATGGGCGGACTCGGGGTAGCAATGCACTGTCAGGAGTTCAGAGATTTCACAGTGAAACTTGGTCGCGTTGGAACCGGCGTTGTCGTGGGTCAAGAGTACAGCGACATCGATTTCATGTCTTACCGCAAACATCGAGGACGCGTTAAGGAGTTTTTCGGCGAGATCGGGTATGCCAAGAGGAGAACAACTCTTTCGTCTGCGGCCTCAGAGCGGCAGATCTACTATCATCCTAAGGGCTGGTTCTACGTGGACGTCTTCTACGATAGACTGATAGTGGCCAATCATCCGGTGGATTTTAAAGGACGACTCGAGTTGGATTATCCGACAATTTCTGTGACCGATCTGCTGCTTGAGAAAATACAGATGTGGGAAGCCTTCAGCAGAAAAGACTTGAAAGACTGCATTGTACTGCTTAAAGCCCATGAAGTTGAAGAAGGAGGAACTAAAGAGAGCGTCGATGCCAGCTATATAGCTGAGCTGCTCGCGAAAGATTGGGGATTCTGGTATACCGCCACCACCAATCTCCAAAAAATTCGAAAGATCATCACGGAAATGGACACATTGGGCTCTGAGGCAGGATTGGATCCACGTCATTTTAAGAACACTGACAGAGAGAAGATAACCCACGAAATCGAAAGCTTGTTGAACAGAATAGACGCTGAACCCAAATCTTTCAAGTGGAAGCTCAGATCGAAAGCCGGAGCAAGGAAAAAATGGTATAACCCGGTTGAGAGACCTGAAACAGTAGCTGGATTTGGAATTTGGGAAGTCATGCTCGAAAAAGACCAATCTTAAGCCTGAATTTCCGACAAGAGCTCGATGTGGAAGGCACGCGCTAAAAAATTATTTAAACCCCTCGTGATGAGTAGCATTGCATTGAGGGGCAGACGAGATGCGGCTAGATTATGGGTTATATATCGTAGCTGTGGCATGGTTCATAATTGTAGGATTGGTCTTGTCCGAAGGAGTTCAGCAGTGGCTGCCAGATCCGATGACCTTTGAGGGGACGGTTGTTACCGTGATATCTGCGGCTCTGGGCTTGATATTCGCCATTTTGGGTTATGCTTTGAGGCCGAAGCCGGTGATATCTCCTCCTGAAGTCTCTAAACCCAATATACAGCTCACCCGACCAGCTGTTCTCCCTCCCGTTGAAGAAGCTCCCGCGTCTTTGCCTTTGAATCCGGCTCCCGCGCTGCCTCAGCACGAGAACGCACAACCTGCGGGGAAGAATCCTAATAGAAAAACAAGACGACAAAGAACTAAGAAACGGAGAAAAAAGACTTAGTTTGTCATTTTCCTTTCTGATGCTGCGCTGTCAAGGCATCTCTGAGACAAAAGCATTCTTGAGATTGGAGCTTCCACTGTTCACAGCGGTCCAACGTTGAGTATATCGCCTTTTTTCCTTGTTGGAATCGGTTGAAGCAGAAGATAACATCTGGGTACTCGTACGTGTTGTGGTGATGGCAGTTTCCACAGAACTTTTTCGGTTCCTCGGTCTTCGTCATGGACCTGCATCTCCTCATCTAGGGTTGCCTTTTCTGTGAAAATCACTTCCAAGTCTCTCGAGGACAGCGGCCACTGCTAAGGNNTAAGGGAAAGATGATCATGGCGTCTCCTATGACCATGACTTTTCCGGCTTCTTTCTTCAGTTTGCCCCAGCTGATGGTTTCTTCAGGGGTTGAACCTGATAGTCCGCCGTATTCCGGTCGATCGGTCGTTATGATCACGGCGTAGTCGAGACCTTTGTCGGCCATTAATGCGGCGTGTTGCACTGCGTTGCGGGGGACACCGCCTCCGATGACGATCATGCCGAGTCGTTCCGATTTTTGGGCCACTGCTACCATGTCTGCGGCTTCTGTGAAGGCGTCAACGAGGAGATTTTTGCGTTCTTTGTTGCGTTTGGTGTGAACAATGTGTATGTATGCGAATTCTGAGTCTCGCATGGCAGGGAGAAAGATTGGAACGTTGGCCGTATAGGCCGATCTCACAATGGATCTTGGGTCGTTGAGCCGGCTTCCTATTAGCCGCATGAGCTCATTGGCTGAGAGAACTTGTCCTTGGCTTTCTCTTGAGATCTCGTCAAACATTTCGATTAGAGCTTTGTCGGCTTTTACGAAATCTTCTTCGGGAACGAAAATGTCGTAGATGCGGTTTATGTGATATTTGTATAGGAAAAAGTCGTCGACCAGCCAGTGTCCTTTGTAGTGATGTCCGCCGTGGGCTTCTATGAGATCGTGGATCATATTCGCTCCTGTGCTGACGAGAGCATCGATCAACCTTTCTCTGATAAGGTCGGCAATGATGTGGCGTAAACCGGCTGGGACAACAGCTCCCGCAAGAGAAAGGAACACGGTGCATTTTTCATCGCGAATCATGTTTTCAAGAATGTTGCATGCGGTTGCTAATCGACCGGCTCCGAATGAGCCGGCGTTGTCGAATTGCTGGATAAGTTCGTCTATGGTCATGTGCGGTTTAAGTTCCATGGGGCTCACAGGTGTACTAAGTAAGTCTCGGCGGTTCATGTTGAGGGGCTCCTAAAGCTTGGAGTAAGGTGGCTGTTCAGAAGGAAAAACTTTTCCTAGTAATGGGCTTGCAGGCTCTGGGCACCCCTAGGCTAAACGGAAAAGATGTGAGTGGAAGGGGCGTCAGTGGTTAGATGGGGATCGAGTTGCGAGAGAGACTTGCTGGATGGTTTCGGTGGAGGTCTAGGTTGTTGCTATCGTGAAATCGGCTGTTACTTGGTTTTGGTCTTCGTCTTTTTTCGTGGA
>JABAOE010004904.1_pt5 | contig 12458 bp, 9 predicted proteins | sample 7062141 | NCBI WGS metagenome assembly JABAOE01 (sample SAMN14538627, study PRJNA623070) | marine sediment metagenome | biome: marine biome [ENVO:00000428]; feature: marine pelagic biome [ENVO:01000023]; material: deep marine sediment [ENVO:00002113] | place: India: Gulf of Khambhat ...
GGCGCGATACCGTGTCCTTCGTCCAGCGTCCCGACGCGGATGAACCTGATCCGGTCGCCGAAACCCGCATAATTGCTCCAGACGGCCACTTTGCAGTTCGGACAGCGCCAGACATCCTGGTTTTTGCCGCTGTTACTCGGGGTCACCACTCGTTCGGGCTCGCCAGCGAGCAATTTGACGTTGCCGGCCTCCAGCAGGGCATTCACTGCAAATGCGCTGCCGGTCTCGCGCTGGCACCAGGTGCAATGACAGCAATGAACCATCAGCGGTGCGGCCGTCATCCGGTAGCGGACGGCGCCACAAGCGCAACCACCTTGGTGAATTGAGTCAGTCATTAATCAACCGGGTTGCGAGCCGTGCGCTTGCCCCGGCCGTCTAGCCGAGCAGCTTTCTGTAGACCTGCGCAAAGTAACGCATCTCATCGGGCTTCGCCATGCTGACCCGCATCCAGTCGGTCATTGGCGGGAAGGGGCGGCCGACCATGCAGTTCTCGGCGCGAAATTCCTGGTACAACTCGCGGATATCGCGGCCCGTGTGAATGAACGTGAAGTTCGCGTGCGACTTGATGTAGCGGTGACCGAGGTCGTCGAGCATGCCCTCGATGATATCCAGCGATTCGCGGTTCTTCCTGATCGTAAAGTGCTGGAATTCCTGGTCCTGGTAGCTCGCGTATGCTGCCGCCACGCCGATCGCGTTGATTGCGCCGGTCTTGGCGGCGCTGATCCGCTGCGTGGTCTCCGGGTGCGCGAAGCCGAAGCCGACTCTCAGGCCGGCCAGCGCGTGGATTTTGGAGGCCGTTCTGGCGATGACGATGTTGTTGTGCCCGTCGCGGACGAGATCCATCATCGATGCATACTCGGGACTGTCGACGAACTCGAAATACGCCTCGTCGATGAAGACCATGCGGTCTTTCGACACCTCGAGCGTGAAATCCCGCAGCGCGTTCTTCTCGATGATCGATGGAATCGGATTGTTCGGGTTGACGAGGTACACGCACTTCGTATCCGCGCGAATCGCCCTGTACATTGCGTCGAGGTCGGTCTGAAACGTCTCGGGGTCTACGGGTACCCGGATGATTTCGGAGCCGGCTCTCTCGGCATATCGGACGAGATCGTGATAGGTCGGATCGGCGCAAACAACCGATCCATTATCCATTGCCGCGAGCATGCCGGCCGTCTTCAGAATCTCCCCCGAGCCCGTGCCGATGGATATGTGATCGACCGGGATATCGTTGATTTCGCCGATCAGGCCGACGAGCCCGCGTCGGTTGCCGCCATAGAGGCTCGAGAGCTTGATGGAATCGACGATGGCCCGGAGCGCCACCCGGGAGGGGCCCCAGGGATTCTCGTTCGTGCCCATGCGGATCATGTAATCCGGTTTGGCCAGTTCCTCCGCGAAAGCGCCGCGGATGAGCTTGCTGCCGGGCAGCATGTTGGCGCCGATGATTGCACCGCCGCCGAGCAGGACCTGTCGTCTGGAGACTGCTGCCATGTCGTTTCCCCCTTGAATCGGACCTGGTCGTATCGTGGTCAATGTGACCGGAAAACGGCGGCTCGGTGGCCCGAAAAAACCGCCTCCGCGCGAAACCCCGGCACGGTAATTCGTATCCGGCGACGATGCAACCGGAGTAATGCAAATTATTGTAAAGACTGAGAAATTCGATTGCCGACGAAACTACTTCATCTCGATCTCGAGCCGGCTGCATTCCTGCACGACCTGGCTGGTGTTGCCACCATGCGTTATCCGTTCGCGCCAGCCGACGTCGCCCAGGCGAAACGACTGCATTCGGTCCTCGCCATCCGGTCCGGCCTCCATCCACGCGCAGGGGCTGAGGTGCACGATCAATGACTCAGGATGTGCGTGCAGCTGGGCAGTCTCGCCGCTCCTCTCCGTCACCTTCAGTACGCGCACCCGCTCGTTCTCGAGCACACTCTGATAGATATGCGGCGCTACGCGAACCGGGTCCAGCGCGGCAATTTGCGCGACTGCGATGCCGTAGCCGAGCAGACCGCCGATCAGGACAAGCAGGATGGGTTGTTTCATCAGGTACTCCAACGGTCGATTACAGGCCAGGCAAGGCGCGGCCGTGTGCGCCGGTCTCTGCGAGCCGGTCGTCCAGGAAGCCAATGATACGCCCGGGAAGGTAGTAACTCGGTTTCCACGGCATACCGCCGTCGATGAAGCCGATGTGGCCACCCTGCGCGCTGACCTCTAACTGCACGCAGTCCGGCAGGTTGGTCGGGGCGGGGATCGCGGCCGGGGTCATGAACGGGTCATCGAGGGCATTGATCACAAGCGTCGGGATGCCGATCGAGGCGAGGTAGCCCATGGAGCTGCAGCGATCGTAATACTCGTCTTTACCGGAGAAACCGTGCAGCGGCGCCGTCACGGCATCATCGAACTCGGCAAACGTGCGGGCCGCCATGCTGCGGCGCCAGTCGAAAGCCGCCGTGTGCCGGTCGAACTTCCGGCGTACCGCATTCTTCATCTTCTTTATTAAGTGATACTGATAAAATCTTGAAAATCCTTGAGATAAAGCTATAGCAGAATCATGCAGATTGAGCGGCACGCTAACCGCGACGGCTGCGTCCAGCGGGGTGGATACGCCGTTTTCCCCGAGATATTTGAGCAGCACGTTACCGCCGAGCGAAAAACCGGTCGCGATCATCGGACCGTCATGTCCCCCCGAGCGCAGGGATTCCAGGAAAAAGCGGATGTCGTTGGTTTCCCCGGCGTGGTAGCGGCGGGGCAGCCGGTTCCGGTAATCACCGCAATCCCGGAAATGCAGCACGGCGGCACGCCAGCCGTGGTTTGCGGCGGCCTGCAGCAGCATGCGGGCATAGGTGGAGTCCGACGAACCCTCCAGCCCGTGCAGAATGATCAGGATCGGCGCTCCCGAATCCGGTCCGGGGCCATCCGCCATCCAGTCCACGACGGTGACGTCGCCATCGGGCAACTCAAGGTTTTCGCTCAGCAGGGTCGGTTTCGGCGCCCGCGACAACGGCAGCGAGGAGTAGATCGTCTGCGCATGACGGTTCCTCAGCCACCAGGCCGGTTTGAACTCGCTGACAACCATTCGTTCCTGCATCTAGCTCGAATATTGCATCGCCAATAAAAAGGCCCCCGATTTCGCGGGGGCCAGCCGTGGAGTGCTTACTCCTTCAGGCATGCAGCAGGGGGCGGGGGAGCTAATCCCTGCTGCAGCTTCGAAATTAGGCCAGTTGCCACCTTGGTGTCAAGCGAGCCGACGGGCGCTCGAAAACGCGCCGTTCGGGCACCGAGCGCCTTTATTCAGGCCTCTTTGCGAGTCGCGGACAGTCCTTCGCCCGGCCGGTCATCGAGCAGCGATACCTCGGAGAAGCGCATCAGCACCTCATCCTGCAGCGCCTTCCAGCGCGCGAAGTTCTTCTGCGCCATGTCGGCGACAGCGGCAAACGGATCGAGGCCGACGACCCGGCAGATCTGCTTGCGCAGGTTCTGCTGCTGGGTCATGAAGAACTCCATGCTTTCCTCGAGGTAATCGGCGGCAAACTCGGGTATCGCCTTGTCGTAGGAGCGGATGACCTGGGAAAGGAAGTCGCGGCTCAAAACGGCCGAGCCCTGCTGCTCCTGCTCGGTAATGACCTGCAGGAGGATCGAGCGCGTGATGTCCTGGCCGCTTTTTCGGTCGCGAACAAGGAAATCAATGCGCTCGGTCACCAGCTTCCTGATGTCGGCCAGCGTGACATAGCGGCTCTCCTCGGTGTCATAGAGGCGCCGGTTCTGGTATTTCGTAATGATGCGGGCGGATTTCATGGGCGTACGATAGCCCATTTCCGGGATCATCCAAAGCCAAACCTGCCGGCTTCGATCGACCGGACGCCGAGCAGGCGCTCGGGTCGCCAGCTGTCCAGCGCCCATGCCCAGATATCGGCGATCGATGCTGTTTCGAGCGCTGCCGGCGGTTGCTGGTCCAGCGCCGTTAATGCGGCAAACAGCACGGGGCCCGGTCGGTCGGTATCGAGGCCCGTGGCTCCGGTCAGTTTGCTGAGCTTCTGCTGCTGATCGTTGTTGGCCACCGGGATATGCATGTAGCCCGGCGTCGTCAGCCCGAGGGACCGTTGCAGCCATAAGTGGCGGGGCGTCGAGTCGAGCAGGTCGATGCCACGGACAATCTCCGTAATGCCCTGGGCGTAATCGTCGATCACGACCGCCAGGTGGTAGGCGATCAGCCCGTCTCGGCGCTTGATGACAAAATCGCCGGACTCCGACTCGAGTTTATGCTCCTGCAGGCCCTGCAGTGCATCGACGAATGTGATGGGCTCATCCGTGGTCCTTACGCGGATGGCGACGTCATCCGAGCTGCAGCCGTCCCGGCATGTGCCCGGATAGATCGCGCCGAGCGGCCCCCGCGGCGCGTCCGCGAGGTCGCGCCGTGAACAGGAGCAGGGATACGCCAGCCCGGATTCGAGCAGGCTCGCAACCGCGGCTGCATGCCGCCCGGCGAACTCGCTCTGGTAGGTGACCGGGCCGTCCCACTCGAAGCCGTAGGCTTCAAGCGCATTGAGGATCAGTATATCTGCGCCCGGCTGTTCCCGGGGCGGATCAATGTCTTCGATTCGGACGAGCCACTGGCCGGCGGCGGATTTTGCCGCTGCATAGCTGGCGGCCGCGGCGAGCAGCGAGCCGAAGTGCAGGGGGCCGGTTGGCGAGGGGGCGAACCGGCCAACATAGTCGACAGGTCCTGCTGAGGGCGCCCTCCCTGGATCAGTGGGCGCCAAGTTTTGCAATCCACCGGCTAGCGGTAGCGGTCATCCCGATCGCGGAACTGCCGCTCCGCCATTTCGCGCCGTTCCTGGGCCTCGAGACACAGGGTTGCAACCGGGCGTGCTTCGAGCCGCTTCAGCCCGATTTCCTCGCCGGTTTCCTCGCAGTAGCCGTAGCTGCCTTCCTCGATCCGCACCAACGCAGAATTGATCTTCCTGAGCAGCTTGCGTTCCCGGTCGCGGGTGCGCAGTTCCAGGCCGAATTCGGACTCCTGGGTGGCCCGGTCGTTGGGATCCGGGAAATTCGCCGCCTCGTCCTGCATGTGGTGGACGGTCCGGTCCACCTCCTGCATCAACTCGGTCTTCCAGGCAAGAAGGATGGATTCGAAATGATCGAGTTGCTCCGCGCTCATGTATTCCTCGCCGCGCCGTGCGACGTAAGGCTCTACCCCGTGAATCGGTCCCGACAGGACGTCGCCGGTCGGGCGCCGCGTCGCCTTCTTGCGCGCAGGCAATTTCCTGGCAGGTCGCTTCTTGCGAACAACTTTCTTCTTCGCGGGCTTCTTTCTGGCGACCTTTTTCCTGGACACCTTCTTCTTCGCGATTTTTTTCTTGCTGGCCTTCTTTTTCGAGGCTTTTTTCTTGCTCGCCTTCTTCTTGCTGGCGGGCTTTTTCTTCGCGACCTTCTTCCGGGTGGCCTTCTTCCGGGTGGCCTTCTTGCGGGTGGCCTTCTTCCGGGTGGCCTTCTTCCGGCCGGCCTTCTTGCGGCCGGCCTTCTTCCGGGTTGCCTTCTTGCGGCTGGCCTTCTTCTTCGACCCTTTCTTCCTGGCCACCTTCTTCTTCGCAGCCGGCTTTTTCCGCGTAGCGGTCTTCTTCCTTGAAACCTTTTTCTTCGACACCTTCTTCTTGCTCACTTTTCGCTTCTTGGATGCGGTCTTCTTTCTGGCAACAGGCTTCCGCTTGGCGGCCTTCTTCCGGGAGGCTTTCGCGGGCTTGCGCTTCCTGCTCGCAGTCTTTTTTGCGGGCATTTTCAACTCCTGCCGGTCCGAGAAAAACGCGGCATTATACATTGCCCGGGTCGACATGGAAGGGCCGGAAACGGGTTTTTTCAGGCCACTTCCAGGGCCCGCTCGGGGGGTCACGGACAACTTCCGCAAGCCGCCGCAAGCCGAGAATCGGCGGGCTTTCCGGCCCATTCTTAATTTGCCGTGACAATCGTCTTATGCAAAAAATTCCATTACACTAGGACGATCAGATAAGGCGTTGGGCAAACACCTCGAGATGCGACTAAGCAAGATCAAGCTTGCAGGCTTCAAATCGTTCGTCGATCCCACCACGATTCCCTTTCCGAGCAGCCTTGTCGGCGTTGTAGGTCCCAATGGTTGCGGCAAATCCAACGTAATCGACGCTGTTCGCTGGGTGATGGGTGAGAGCTCGGCGAGCCGCCTTCGCGGCGACTCGATTACAGACGTCATTTTCAACGGCTCCAGCTCGCGAAAGCCGGTCGGGGCGGCTTCCGTGGAACTCCTGTTCGACAATTCGGAGACCACGCTGGAGGGCCAGTACGCCAAATATTCCGAGATTTCGATCCGCCGCGAGGTATCGCGTGACGGCATATCGACCTACTTTTTGAACGGCACCCGCTGCCGACGCAAGGACATCACCGGCGTGTTCCTCGGCACCGGCCTCGGGCCCCGCAGCTACTCGATCATCGAGCAGGGCATGATCTCGCGCATCATCGAGGCCAAGCCCGAGGAGATGCGGATGTTCATCGAGGAAGCGGCGGGCATCTCGAAATACAAGGAGCGAAGGCGGGAGACGTCGAACCGGATCCGGCATACCAAGGACAACCTGGAAAGGCTGACCGATTTACTCGAGGAAGTCGAAAAGCAGATCAAGCACCTGGACCGGCAGGCGAAGACCGCCGAGCGATATGGTCGGTACAAGGACGAGGAGCGCAGGACCGCGGCGGAATTGCTGGCCTTGCGTCTCCGCGATCTTGACAACAAAGCGGCCGAATCGCGGGCGAAACTGGCCGAAAAGGAGACCGCGTTCGAAGCGCTTGTCGCCGCCCAGCGGCGAACCGAGGCGCAGATCGAGGACGCTCGATCGCGGCAGACCGACTGCGCTGATGCGTTCAACGAGGTGCAGGGTCGCTTCTACAAGGCCGGTTCGGAGATCGCGCGGATCGAGCAGACAATCGAGCATGCCCGTGAATTGCGCGAACGCCAGCAGAAGGATCTCGAGCAAGCGGTACAGGGCGCCTCGGAAATCGCCGGTCACATTAATAAGGACCAGTCGGAGATCGCCCAGCTCGAACTGAGTCTCAACCAGCTCGTGCCCGGGCTGGAAGAGGCGAATGCGCGACAGGCGAATTCAGCGAGTTCGCTCGAGGAAGCCGAGGGGGCGCTGGCTGAATGGCAGGCGCGCTGGGACGCCTACACCGAGCAGGCAAATGCGGCGCAGCAGACGCGGACGGTAGAACAAACCCGGGCGGAACAATTGAAGTCCAGGCTGGACAGCCTTGCCGAACGTCGGCGCAAGCTGGAGCAGTCACGCAATGCGGCTGATCCGCAGGCGCTCAAGGAGGAATTCGACAAGCTGTCGGCGCAGGAACAGCGGAAACGGCAGGCGCGCGAAGAATTTGACCGGCACCTGGCCGACATAGGCGAAAAAATTCACAAGCTCCGCGAGCAGGACAAAAAGCTCAGCAAGCTGGTCGACGAGCGGCGCGTGACCCTGATCGACGCGCAATCCAGGCATGCTTCCCTGGATGCCATCCAGAAGGCGGCGCTGGGCGAGAGTGACGACGGTATCCAAAGCTGGCTTGAATCCTCCGGCCTGCGGGACGCCGAGCGCGTTGCCCAGTCCATCGACGTCGCGGACGGCTGGGAAACGGCCGTCGAGACCGTACTCGGTGATTATCTGCAGGCGGTGTGCGTCTCGGATATCGGCAGCGCGACGGCCAAACTTGCGGACTTACAGCAGGGCAGTGTCACCTTGCTTGTCGGTGCATCCCAGGCGGTTCGAGGCGACGATACCGGTGCCACGCTTGCCAGCAAGGTGTCGCAAGCGCCCACCGCGGTCCTCGAGATACTGCGAACGGTCAGGATCGCCGAGTCGCTCGACAGGGCGCTCGGCGTGCGCGAGCAGCTGTCCGATCTCGACGCCGACGGTTCGGTCATTACGCCGGACGGTATCTGGCTTAGCCGCAACTGGCTGCGAGTCAGTCGCGACAAGGACGGCGGCAGCGGCATCCTGACGCGCGAACACGACATGCGTCGTCTGAAAGAAGAGATTCGCGAGCTTCAGGCGCGCAGTGACAGCGCCGCGAAACTGGCAAGGGATGGCCGAACCCGTCTCGGGCAGCTGGAAGACCGTCGCGAAAAAATGCAGCGGGATGCTGCCGCGCTGCTGGATGAATACTCCGACATAAAAGCGAGGCTGGACACGGCTCGCTTTCAGCTCGACCAGGCGAATGCCCGCGAGGAGGCGATCTCCGAGGAATCTGGCGACATCGAGAAGGAAAGATTTGCTGCCGAAGAGCAGGCACGGACATCCCAGTCCCGCTACTCGCAGGCGGTTTCCACGCTGACTGACCTGGACGGACAGCGCGAAGCGCTGGAGGCGCAACGGGCGGAACTTCGCCACGACCTCGAGCGGGTGCGGGCACAGGCGGATGAAGACCGGATCGCGGCTCACGATCTCGCGATTCAGTTCGAGACGCGACGTTCGAGCAAAGACTCGGCCGCGCAAAGCCTGCAGCGCATGCAGTCGCAACTCGAGCATTTCAAGAACCGGGAAGCGGAAATCCGGCGGCAACTTGAACAAAGCGAATCGCCGCTGGACGACAACAAGAAACAGCTGGAGCGGCTGCTTGAAGTTCGTCTCGAAGTCGAGGGCGAGCTGGCCGAGGCGAGGAATCGCGTCGAGTCTGTCGAGCACCAGCTGCGCGAACTGGATCAGGAAAGGCTGCGCAACGATCAGGCCGTCGAGGCATCGCGCGCTGCTGTAAACGAGGCGCGGATGGCCGTCCAGGAAGTCAGCGTCCGGCGCGAGGGTTTCGTCGAACAGTTTGCGCAGACGTCTTTCGATCTCGAGGAGATGCTGGTCGCGCTCGATGAGTCCGCGGCGGTCGATGCCTGGGAAGAAAACCTCGAGAAGATTCGCCGCCGAATCGATCGGCTCGGCCCGATCAACCTGGCGGCGATCGACGAGTTCAAGGAGCAGTCGGAGCGCAAGGAATACCTGGATGCGCAGCTGGAAGACCTTAATAACGCGTTGGCGACGCTCGAGGCCGCCATCCGCAAGATCGACCGGGAGACGCGGACGCGTTTCCGGGAGACGTTCGACAACATCGACGCCGGTTTCAAACGGCTGTTCCCGAAACTCTTCGGCGGCGGTCATGCGTACCTCGAACTGACGGGTGACGACCTGCTGTCTGCGGGCGTGACCGTGATGGCGAGGCCGCCGGGCAAGCGAAACAGCACGATTCACCTGTTGTCGGGCGGCGAAAAAGCGCTGACCGCAGTCGCGCTCGTGTTCGCGATTTTCGAGCTGAATCCGGCACCGTTCTGCCTCCTCGACGAGGTCGACGCGCCGCTGGACGACGCCAACATCGCCCGCTTCTGTGACATCGTCAAAGAAATGGCGGAAGTCGTACAGTTCGTATTTATCACGCACAACAAGGTCACGATGGAAATGGCGAGGCAACTGACGGGCGTCACCATGCAGGAACCTGGCGTGTCACGATTCGTGTCCGTCGACCTCGACGAAGCGGTGAAAATGGCAGCAAGCTAATCTGAGATCAGCTGGAATTCCATATGGACGGTCTGCGTTGGTTGCTTTTGGGTTTCGGATTGGTCGTCGTTGCGGGCGTCTACCTCTATACCCGCTACCAACGTCACAAGCTCGAAGATTCTCCGCAGCAGGATCTTTTCGAAAATCGCGCGGAACCGGCATTGACGGCGACCCGCACGGAACCTGTATTCGCTGACGAACCAGCGGAACATCCCGGGGACCTCGAGAGCGATGATCGTGAAGCTCCTGAAGAAGCCGCCGCGCGGCAGAAGATCGTGACATTGCGGGTTGTGGGGCGTGACGGCAGCGCGTTTGCAGGCGATGACCTGGTCCTGAATCTCCGCGGTATCGGCATGCGTCATGGCAAGTTCGGCATATTTCACCGGCACGACGGTAATGACGAGAGCAAGGTGATCTTCAGCGCAGCCAGCCTGGTCGAACCCGGCAGTTTTGATCTCGCCAATATCAAGGACCAGGAAATTCCAGGCATCAGTTTGTTCATGGTCTTGCCGGGGCCGGTCGACGGCGCAGAGGGCTTCGACCTGATGATGACCGCAGCGCGGGCGCTGTCACAGTCGCTGGGCGCGGAATTGCTCGACGAGTCCGGCAGCACGCTGAGCATTCAGCGCGAACGCTATCTGCGCGAAGAAATCATCCAGTTCGAGCACAGCGCGCAAATAGGGTAGCCAGGGTGTCCGCGCCAGAAGCGACCCGCAAGGCTGTGGCGGAACTCCGCGAGCAAATCCGCCGCCACAACTATCAGTATCACATCCTCGACGATCCCTTGATCCCCGATGCCGAGTACGACCGGCTGGTGCGGGAACTCCAGGTAATCGAAGCTGAGTATCCGGAGCTGATTACTCCCGACTCACCCACGCAGCGGGTCGGCGCAGAACCCATTTCGGCATTCGGGACCGTGCAGCACCGGGTGCCCATGCTGTCGCTCGACAACGCCTTCAGCGAAGACGAACTCCGCGATTTTCACCGCCGAGTGACGGACCGTCTCGAGCTTGGCGCGGATGAGCCGATTGATTATGCCGCGGAGCCCAAGCTCGACGGGGTCGCCGTCAGCCTATTGTACGAGAAAGGCCAGCTGGTCCGGGGAGCCACTCGAGGCGACGGCAGCACTGGCGAAAACATCACGCATAATGTACGGACGATAGACGCCGTGCCGTTGAGCCTGTTCGGGGAGGGGTTCCCGCCAGAGCTCGAAGTACGCGGCGAAGTGTATATGCCGCGAGCCGGCTTCCGGGCCTTCAACGAGCAGGCTGCGAAGAAGGGTGAGAAGACATTCGTCAACCCGCGCAATGCTGCAGCTGGCAGTTTACGGCAACTGGATCCTCGGCTGACCGCGGAACGGCCGCTCGATATCTACGTTTACTCGGTGGGGCGGGTGGACGGTGGTTCTCTTCCCGACAGGCATAGCGAGATTCTTGACCAGCTTCAGGAGTGGGGATTCAAAGTATGCCCGGAGCGAAGGGTGGTGAACGGCATCGACGGCTGCCTCGCTTATTACGACGATATTGGCAGGAAACGGGACGCGTTGAGTTACGACATCGACGGGGTCGTCTACAAGGTTGACCGCCTCGATTACCAGCGCGAACTCGGCTTCGTATCGCGCGCGCCGCGCTGGGCGATCGCCCATAAGTTTCCTGCCGAGGAAGAGCTGACTGTGGTCCGGGACGTCGAGTTTCAGGTGGGCAGAACCGGCGCCGTGACGCCGGTAGCGCGCCTCGAGCCCGTTTTCGTCGGTGGGGTAACGGTGAGCAATGCGACCCTGCACAACATGGACGAGCTGCACCGGAAGGACGTCAGGGTGGGCGACACGGTCATCGTACGGCGCGCTGGCGATGTTATCCCCGAGGTGGTCAAGGTGGTCCTCGAACGGCGCCCCAAGCGAACCCGGGTTGTCACGGTGCCCGCGGAATGCCCGGTTTGCGGCTCTGCGGTCATCCGCGAGGCGGATGAAGCAGTGGCCCGGTGTTCAGGCGGCCTGTTCTGCGCCGCTCAGCGCGCCGAGGCCCTCAAGCACTATGTCTCCCGACGGGCGCTGGATGTGGAAGGTCTCGGCGCAAAGCTCATCGAACAGCTGGTGGCGAGCGACCGGCTGGAGACGCCTGCAGATATTTACGGGCTTACTCGTGACGAACTGGTAGCGATGGAGCGGATGGGAGAGAAATCGGCGGATAATTTGTTGAGTTCGATCGAGAACAGCAAGGAAACGACGCTGACGCGCTTCCTGTTCGGCCTGGGGATCAGGGAGGTCGGCGAGGCGACAGCGGCGTCCCTGGCCACGCACTACGGCAAGCTTGAGTCCATCATGGCGGCGGACGAGGAGGGGCTGCAGCAGGTTCCGGACGTCGGTCCGGTGGTGGCATCGAGAATTCACCACTTTTTCGGAGAATCCCATAACCGTGAGGTGATCGAGCGGCTTATCGACGCCGGGGTCACATGGCCGGAAACCGAGCCCGTGCCGATCCCGACTGATGGCGCCCTGGCCGGCAAGACGTTCGTGCTTACCGGGACCCTGAGCAGAATGACCCGGAATGAGGCAAAGGACCAGATCCAGGCTGCCGGCGGCAAAGTGACGGGCAGCGTGTCCAAAAAGACGGATTTCCTGGTCGCCGGCGATAAAGCTGGTTCAAAACTAACAAAAGCGCAAAATCTGGACGTGACGATTCTGAATGAGGTCGATTTGGAAAAGATGTTGACTGGTCAATAATTAATCAGCGTTTGGGAAAAAATGATCAGAAAACTTCAATGAAATCAAATCGTAAAACTTGCCAGTAGTTGCATAAATAACAATAGTTTTGGCCGATCTTTGAACGCAAGACTTGGGCCTTTTTTCCCAACTCCCTTATTTCGTTGACGAATATAGTCCTGCATTCATATATTTCGCGTCCATGCAAGACA
>JABAOE010000454.1_pt6 | contig 12457 bp, 7 predicted proteins | sample 7062141 | NCBI WGS metagenome assembly JABAOE01 (sample SAMN14538627, study PRJNA623070) | marine sediment metagenome | biome: marine biome [ENVO:00000428]; feature: marine pelagic biome [ENVO:01000023]; material: deep marine sediment [ENVO:00002113] | place: India: Gulf of Khambhat ...
TGAGCGTGTAAGCTCGGCATGTCCGAGCTGGCGCAGGTGCTGCGCCACGTCGTGCCGGTGGACGATCCCAACGCCCTCGTCGGTCACGCGACGGGGGACGACGCCGCCGTGTACCGTCTCGCCGACGACCGCGCCCTCGTGGTCACCGCGGACTTCTTCACGCCCATCGTCGACGACCCGTACGACTTCGGACGGATCGCCGCGGCGAACGCCCTCTCCGATATCTACGCCATGGGCGCCCGTCCCCTGTTCGTCCTCAACCTGGTGGGCTTTCCGCGGCGGCTCCTCAACCAGGGGATCCTCGAGGAGATCGTGCGGGGCGGGAGCGAGGTGGCGCGCGACGCGGGCGTGCCCACGCTGGGTGGCCACTCCATCGACGACGCCGAGCCCAAGTACGGGATGGTCGCCGTGGGGGACGTCCATCCCGACCGGCTCGTGACCAACGCCGCCGCACGGCCCGGCGACGCGCTCGTGCTCACGAAGCCGATCGGCTCGGGCGTCATCGCGACCGCGATCAAGAAGGGCGCCGCTTCCGACGCCGTCGTCGCCGGCGCGGTCGAGGTGATGGCTTCGCTGAATCGAGCCGCGTCGGCGGCGATGGTCGCCGCGGGAGTCGTGGCGGGCACGGACGTGACCGGCTTCGGTCTGCTCGGCCACCTCCACCGCATGCTCGTGGCTTCCGGCGTCGCGGCCACGCTCCGGGCGGCCGACGTGCCGCTGCTCGCCGGGGCTCGCGAGCTCGCGCAGGCGGGGCACGTTCCGGGGGGAACGAAGCGCAACCTGGAGGACCTCCGGCAGGCCGTCGCCTTCGAGGCGAGCGTCGACCCGGTCGCGCGGACCCTGCTCGGCGACGCCCAGACCTCCGGAGGGCTTCTGCTGTCCGTGCCTCCCGAGCGCCTCGAGGCTCTGCGCGCCGAGCTGCGCTCGGAGGTTCCCGAGGCCAGGGTGATCGGCACCGTGGAGGCGGGCGAGGCCGGCCGGATCCGCGTCGTCTGAGACCTGCCCGCCACGGGCACGGCCGCGGCCGGCGGCCGGCCGGTGAGCCGCGCGCCCCCTACTTCTTGCCGGCCGGCTTCCGCCCGCCCTTCTTCGCCGCGCCTCCCTTCGCGCGGCCCGATCCGGCCTTCTTCTTCGCGGCCGCCTTCCGAGCCGACGGGGGCTTCTTCGGCGACAGGCGCTTCTTGCCAGGCCCGGACGTCTTCTCTTCGGAGGAGGAGCGCGTTCCGTTGCCGGACGACCCCTTCCGGCCCGGTCCCGCGCCGTCGGCGAGCGCGACGCCGATCACGTCGTCGAGCGTCTCGGCCAGGTGGAAGGTCACCTGGTCCTGGACGTCCCGCGGGATGTCCTCCAGGTCGGCCTCGTTGTCGACCGGCAGGATGATCTCGCGGATGCCGGCGCGAACGGCCCCGAGCACCTTCTCCTTCACCCCGCCGATCGGCAGCACGCGGCCCGTGAGCGTGAGCTCGCCGGTCATGGAGACGTCCCTGCGCACCTTGCGGCCCGACACCGCCGAGACCAATGCCGTCGCCATCGTGATCCCCGCCGAAGGCCCGTCCTTCGGAATCGCGCCGGCGGGAACGTGGATGTGCACCTCGCGGTTGCGCAGCGCGTCCTCGTCGATCCCGAGCCGCCCGGCGTTGGCCTTGGCGAACGACAGGGCCGCCCGGCCCGACTCCTTCATCACGTCGCCGAGCTGACCCGTGAGGACGAACCCGCCATCGCCGGGCATCACGCTCGCCTCGACGAACATGATGTCGCCGCCCATGGGCGTGTAGAACATCCCCGTGGCCACACCGCGCATGTCCTCCTCGGCCATGTGCTCCGGGTGCACGCGCGGACGGCCGAGAAGCTCCCGGACGTCCTCCGGCGTCGCTTCCATCCTGTCCGCCTTTCCCGCCGCGATCCGCCGGGCGACCTTGCGCGCGAACTTGCCCACCTCGCGCTCGAGCTGCCGCACCCCCGCCTCGCGGGTGTACTTCTGGACGATCGTGAGGATCGCGTCGTCCCGCATCTGCAGCTCTTCCTCCGTCAGGCTGTTCTCCCTGCGCTGGCGACGCAGGAGGTAGCGCTTCGCGATCTCGAGCTTCTCCGCCTCCGTGTAGCCCGCGAAGTCGACGCGCTCCATGCGGTCGAGCAGCGGGCCGGGGATCCTGTCCAGGTAGTTCGCGGTGGCGATGAAGAGCACCTCGGAGAGGTCGAAGGGCACCTCGAGGTAGTGGTCGATGAAGGTGTAGTTCTGCTCCGGGTCGAGCACCTCGAGCAGGGCCGAGCTGGGGTCGCCCTGGAAGGACACGCCGAGCTTGTCCACCTCGTCCAGCAGGAAGACCGGGTTCTTGGTCTTGGCCTGGCGCATCCCCTGGATGATCCGGCCCGGCATGGCGCCCACGTACGTGCGCCGGTGCCCCCGGATGTCCGCCTCGTCGCGCGCGCCGCCGAGCGAGATGCGCACGTACTTGCGACCGAGCGAGCGAGCGATGGACTGCGCGATGGAGGTCTTTCCGACGCCGGGCGGACCCACGAAGAGCAGGATCGGGCCCCGCCCCGGCCCCACGACGTCCTCGACGTCGGCGCCCCGGTCCTCGTCCGTGGCTGCCCCGCCGCCCTCCGTCCCGGGCGCACCTTCCTCGTTCTCCTCGGCCGCTTCGTGGGCCCGGACCGCTTCCTCGGCGGCCCGGTCCAGACCCAGCTTGCGCACTGCGAGGAACTCGAGGACGCGATCCTTCACGTCGTCGAGACCGTAGTGGTCCTCGTGGAGGATCTCCTCGGCGCGCGCGAGGTCGATCTTCTCCTCGGTCCGCTCGCTCCAGGGAAGCTCGGTGACCCACTCCAGGAAGGTGCGGATGACCTGGTACTCGGCCGACTGCGGGCTCGTCCGCTCCAGGCGTCGGAGCTCCCGCTCGACCTCGGAGCGCTGCTCCTCGGCGAGCTCCAGCTCGGCGATGCGCTCGCGCATCTCCTCGACGTCGTCGCGCTCCTCCTCCTCGCCGAGCTCCTTCTGGATCGCTTGCAGCTGCTCGCGCAGGAGCATCTCGCGCTGCCGCTCACCCAGCTCGGACTGGACCTTGGCCTGGATGTCCTCCTGGGCATCGATGCGCGCGAGCTCGCGCTCGACCGCCAGCAGGCAGGCCCTCATCCGATCCTCGTCGTCCAGCGTCTCGAGGAGCTTCTGCTTCTCCGGTGTCTCCAGCTCCAGGTAGAAGGCCACCAGGTCCGCGAAGGGCCCCGGCTCCTCGACCCCCTGGATGAGCTGGTTCAGCGCCTCGGCGGGAACGCCACGACGGGTGCCCAGCTCGGCCGCCCGGTCGCGAAGCTCGGTGTCGAGGGCCTGGAAGGCGGGGTCCTTGAGGTTGCGCGGCTCGAGGCACTGCAACTCCAGGAGCACCGCGTGCAGCATCGCCTGGCCGCCCTGGTGATAGGAAAGCACCTGCGCCCGACTCTCTCCCTGAACCAGGAGCTGCACACCGCCCCGCACCCGGTGCGTCTGGATGATCCGCACGACCGTGCCCACCGAGTACAGGAAGTCGGGTGCGGGGTCGTCGACGTTCTCCTTCTGCGCCACCGCGAAGAGGCGTCGATCTCCCTCCAGCGCCTCCTGGACCGCCTCCACTGTCCCGGGTCGGCCCGCGGAGATCGGCACGGCCACGCCCGGGTACACGACCGTGTCGCGCAGGGGCAGGACCGGCAGAGTGAATCGCTCGGCCATGTCTTTCTCGTGTTCCGGATCTCCGACCTCGACCGCGGCCGAAGCGTGCTCGTTCTCAGACAGTGTTCGATCTCCGGCTCGGTTGACGCATCACGTTTCCCCATGCCTGCAGCGACAGCGGGCTGGACATTGCGCCGGTTCATTTCGCCGGTTGCACGAAGCTTGCCAGCCCCGGAGCCGGGCGAATCGTGCCCGATCCGCAGGGGGACCTGCCAATCTGGCAGCAGCCGGGCTCCGGGCGCACGCCACTTTTTCCGTTCGGCGGGGGCAGTTAGGTTGGCACTTCCCTCGGCATCGCGCCATGGGCCGTGGGCTCGGCAACGAGATCTCTGCGCGCCGGCGAGCGGCGCGGCGACGGTGGGCGAGTGCGCCTCTCCGGCCCGGCGGCTTTCCGGCGATCGTGGGACTGCTATGAACGAATCGCTCGACGGCATCACCTGGTTCCGCGGCTCGTCCGTTCGGGTGCGGCGGGCGGGGCTGGAGATCCACGTCGACCCCTCCGGCGCGAACGGGGACTCGAAGGCCGATCTCGTGCTCCTGACGCACCCCCACTACGACAACTTCTCCGAGGAGGGCATCGCCCGCGTGCGAGGTCCCGACACCGTCCTGGTGGCGCCCGCCTCGATGAAGAAGCTCGTCACCGACGCCGACCACTACATGCGGCCGGGCGACATGGTGCACCTCGAGGAATACGAGGTGCTCGCCGTGCCTGCGCACAACGTCGAGAAGAAGTTCCACACGCCCGAGCACGGATGGCTCGGGTACGTGTTCACGATAGGCGACACGACGTACTATCACGCCGGGGACACGGACTTCCTCCCGGCGATGTTCGGGATCCGGTGCGACATCGCCTTCCTGCCGTGCGGTGGCCACTACACGATGGGCGTCGAGGATGCCGCCAGGGCCGGCGAGGCCTGCGGCGCTCGAATCATCGTCCCCATCCACTGGGGAGAGCCCCATGGGACGCAGGAGGATATCGAGCGCTTGAAGGAGCTGTTCTCCCGGGAGGTACGCGTCCTCGAGCGGCAGGCCTAGCGCGGGCCGGCCGATCCCCCTCCCTCCCGCACGATGGACCATGACACCGTTGTCGAACTCCGGACGAAGCAGGTGAAGCGATGCGCGCACCCGCAGCCATCCTCCTCATGTGCCTCTCGGCATCCCCGGTCGCGGCCCAGATGACGGGCCCCGTCACCAGCCCGGCGACGAGCTCCGGCCGCTCCACGGTCTACGCGCCGCGCGGGGTCGCGGCCACGAGCCAGCCGCTCGCGACGGCCGCGGCGCTCCGGATCCTCCAGGACGGGGGAAACGCCGTCGATGCCGCGGTCGCCGCCGCGGCGGTCCTGAACGTCACCGAGCCCCACATGACCGGAATGGGCGGGGACATGTTCGCCCTCCTGTGGTCGGCGGCGGAGGGCCGCCTGATCGGGTTGGACGCCAGCGGCAGATCCGGCTCGAAGCTCGACGTGGACGCGCTGGTCGCCGAGGGCCTGGAGCGCGTGCCGGGCAGCGGCCCCCGCTCGGTGACCGTGCCCGGAGCGCTCTCGGGCTGGAGCGCGCTCCTCGACGCCTACGGCACGATCTCGCTCGCCGACGCGCTGGCGCCGGCGATCCGGATCGCGGAAGAGGGCTTCCCGGTGACGCCGATCATCGCACAGGACTGGGAGGGCAGCGTGGAGGGGCTGCGCGAGGATCCGGGGTCGGCCGCGACCTTCCTCATCGACGGCCGCGCCCCGAAGCCCGGGCAGTGGTTCCGCAACCCCGACCTGGCCCGGACCTTCCGCCTCGTGGCCGACGAGGGCCCCGAGGTCTTCTACGGGGGAGCCCTCGGCAAGGTCTTCGTCGACGGTCTCGCAGAGCTGGGCGGCTACCTGACGCTGGACGACCTCGAGAGCCACGAGGTGCGCTGGGTCGAGCCCCTCAGCATCGACTACAAGGAGTACACCCTCCACGAGCTTCCCCCGGCCGGACAGGGGGTCGCCGCGCTTCAGATGCTGAAGATGCTGGAGGGCTACGACCTCCAGGCGATGGGCCACAACACGGGCCCGTACCTTCACGCGCTCATCGAGGCCAAGAAGCTCGCGCACGCGGATCTCGACCGGTACATCGCCGACCCGGACCACATGGACGTGCGGCCGCAGGCGCTGCTCGACCCGGCCTACCTCCGGGCCCGCGCCTCCCTCATCGATCCCGGGAGGGCCGCCGAGCGGCCCGAGCCCGGCCACCTCACCACCGACTCGGAGACCATCTACCTCACCGTGGCCGACCGCGACGGCAACATGATCTCCTTCATCAACTCGATCTTCGGCTATTTCGGCGCTCGCGTCGTGATCCCGGGAACGGGGGTGATGCTCCAGAATCGCGGGGCCGGCTTCACCATGGAGGAGGGCCACCCGAACCGGATCGCCCCCGACAAGAGGCCGCTGCACACGATCATCCCGGCCTTCGCAACGCGGAACGGGGAGCCGTGGCTGGCGTTCGGGGTCATGGGCGGCTCCATGCAGCCCCAGGGCCACGTGCAGGTGCTGCTCAACATGGTCGAGTTCGGGATGGACCCGCAGGAGGCGATCGACGCCGCTCGCTTCCGCCACCTCAGCGGGGTCTCCGTCGCGATCGAGAACCTCGACCCCGCGGTCGCGGCGGAGCTCGAGGCCCTCGGTCACGAGCTGCGGGACCCCCTCGATGTCGCCTTCGGGGGCGGGCAGGCGATCCTGAGGCTTCCCAGGGGCTGGGCGGCCGGCTCGGACCCCAGGAAGGACGGCATGGCCGCGGGCCATTAGGCGGACCGGCCCACCCGGATCGAGCGACCCCCGAGCACCCCGTGACCGACGCCGACCACGAGATCCCGTTCGAGCGGCTTCCCGAGCGCTTCGCCGAGAGCCTGGCTCATCCGCCCTCCGAGCCCGCCCACCCGCGACCGGCTGCCACGATCGTCCTGCTCCGGGACGGGGCCGGCGGGATGGAGGTCTTGCTCATGCGCAGGCACCACCGGGCGGGCTTCGTGCCCGGCGCCTACGTGTTTCCGGGCGGGCGGGTCGACGGGGCGGATGCGGAGCCCCACGCCCTCGCGCACCTCCACGGCCTGACCCCCGAGGGGGCCGAGGAGCGCCTCGACCTCGTCGGCTCCGACCCGCCCGCCATCGCGTACTACCTCGCCGCGCTGCGCGAGGCCTTCGAGGAGACAGGCATCCTGGTCGCGCTGCGAGAGGACGGCTCGGCTCCTCCGACCGCCGCGCGGGACGGGTCCGTCGACGGCCTGCGCGAGGAGGTGATGGCCGACGCGATCCCCTTCTCCGACGCCTTGCATCGGCTCGGGTGCCGCATCGACGCCGCCGCGATCGAGTACATCGCCCACTGGATCACGCCCGAGGCCGAGCCGCGTCGCTACGACACGCGCTTCTTCGCCGCCCGCGTGCCGGAGGGCACCGAGCCGATCGTCGACCCCAGGGAGATGACCGATGCCGTCTGGCTCACGCCGGCCGCCGCGCTGGACCGGCTGGAGCGTGGGTCCATGCCGATGGTCTTCCCGACCATCAAGACCCTGGAGCAGCTCGCTCCCTTCGCGCAGGCCACCGAGGCTCTCCGGGTGATCGGTGCTCAGCCGGTCCGCACGATCCTGCCGCGGCTGGTCATCACGCCCACCGGGGTCGGCTTGCGCCTGGACGACGAAGACTGACGGCGCACAGATTGGACGTGTAGCCCGGGTGCGCCCCGCCCTCAGGCCGTCGTCGCAACGCCGGCGCCGCGCGCCCGGCCCGATGACGGATCCCCCGAGACCNNGCGATGAAGCGACCCCCCGTCCTCACCGCGCTCGCGCTGCTGACGATCGCGGTGGCGCCCGCGTCCGCCCAGGTCGCGCAGCCCCCCCTCGAGATCTTCTACGGCTTCACCCTGATCGACGGGCTCGGCGGGGCGCCGATCCCGGACGCGGCCCTCGCGGTGCGGGGCAACCGGATCGTGGGCGTGGCGACCCGCCGCGAGCTCCTGACCGGCCCGGACGCCCCGCGCGACGCCGTGCCGGTCGACCTCGGCGGCGGCTACGTCATCCCGGGTCTGGTGGACGCGCACGTGCACCTCGCGACCGCACCCGACCGGGACGCAGCCGAGGCCGAGCTGCTGCGCAACCTCTACGGGGGCGTGACCGCCGTGCGGGACATGGCCGGCGACGCACGAGCCCTGGCTTCGCTCGCCAGAGACGCGCGGCTCGGCGAGATCGACGGCCCCGACGTCTTCTACGCGGCGCTCATGGCGGGCCCGTCCTTCTTCTCCGACCCGCGCCCCCGCTCGTCCGCCGCGGGCGAGACGGCCGGCGCGGTGCCGTGGATGCAGGCCCTCACCCCCGAGACGGACGTCGTCACGGCGGTCGCCCGCGCGAAGGGGACCTCCGCGTCGGGGGTCAAGATCTACGCGAACCTGGCGCCCGGGACGGTCGCGAGCATCACCCGGGAGGCCCACCGGCAGGGCATGCCGGTTTGGTCACACGGAATGGTCTTTCCCGCGCGCCCGCTCGAGGTCGCCCGCAGCGGGGTCGACGTGATGTCGCACGTGTGCGGGCTCGCCTGGGAGGCGATGGCCAGGGCTCCGGACGAGTACCACCACGACCAGGAGCCGCTCTTCGGCGCCTTCACCGCCGACTCGCAGGTCTTTCGCGAGCTCTTCTCCGAGATGCGCGGCCGTGGCACGATCCTGGACGCCACGCTCGCCCTCTACGCGCGCGCGGACAGCATCCGGAGGGAGGACCCGTTGCGCGGCGGGGAGCGCTGCGACACCGACTTCGCGCGCGCCCTCGTGGCGTTCGCTCACGACGAGGGGGTCGCCATCGCCGCAGGCTCGGACTTCACGCCCCCGCCCGCGGAGCCCTTCCCGGCGCTCCACACGGAGCTGGAGGAGCTCGTTCGCGGCGGCGGCCTCAGCCCCATGGCGGCGCTGGAGGCGGGGACCCGCGTGGCCGCGCAGGCCATCGGCGTCTCGGACACTCACGGAACCGTCCAGCAGGGGCGTCCGGTGACCTTCGTGCTGCTCGCCGAGGACCCCCTCGAGGACATCTCGAACGTCCGTACCGTCCGCGCGGTGTGGAAGAACGCGGAGCGCTTCGACCGGGCGGCCTACCGCCCTCGACTCGAGCGGCCCCGGGCGGAGCGGGATGCGCGGGGGCCGCAATCGCCTCAGGAGGCGCTCGAGTCGTGGGTGGCCCTGTGGCGCCGGTACGATGCCGACCGGCTCGAGGAGGTCTTTCTGAAGGACGCCTCGCTCACGTACTTCGCCCCGGACGCCCAGGGCGTGCTCGAGGGGTACGAGGCCGTGGCGCTCCACCATCGGGATCTGGGCTTCGTCGGGGGAGGATTCCGACCCGAGCAGGAGCTCTGGCTCGAGGAGACCCTCTTCGCCGACTTCGACGAGAGCGTCGTCGTCACCGCGGTCTGGTACTTCGGCAACCGTGTCTCGCGCCGGAGCGCGGGACGCGGACCCCTCACGATCGTGCTGGTGCGGACCGCGGCCGGGTACAAGATCTCCCATCTGCACATGGGCACCTACCCGCGCGGCGGCTGACGACCCCGGCTCCCCGTCGCCGGGGGAGCCCGGGCGTCCGGGCGGCCGCCCGGCGACCGCTCCCCCTCCGACCGTGCGCGCCTCCCGCCGAAGCCCGGACCGCACGAGGGCGTTAGCTTGAGCGGCCGCATGATCGCGCGGACCGGAGCGCGGCGTCGGGGCAGAAGCCGGAGACCGTGCCATGAGGGAAAGATCGGCGCTCGTCGCCTGTGTCGTGCTGTGCTTCGCCTGCGCACGGACCCCACCGCCGGAGGGTGCGGCGGTGCGCGAGAGCGAGCTGGTCGTGCGGACGCTGCTGGCCGGCTGGGAGAGCGCCGACTCGGCGGCGATCGCGGACCTCTTCTGGCCGCGGGCCACGTACGACGACTTCGCCGGCCAGGTGACGCACCGGGGGATCGACGAGATCCTCGCGTACGTGACCTCGACGCACCGCTGGGGCGACGACGTCTACATGAACGTCGGCACCGTCCACGCCGCGGAGGCGTTCGCGGTCGCGGAGTGGGTCTTCTCGGCCGTGCAGAACCGCCCGATGGGCAGCGCGGTCCCCGAGGCGACGGGGCGCGAGGTGGTGCTGAACGGGGTCACGGTCGTCGAGCTGGACGGTGGCCGGATCATCCGCGCCGCCGACTACGTCGACACCGCACCGCTGTGGCTCCAGCTCGGTGGGCGAATCGAGCTGCCGGGCGGCGGCGTCCTCGAGCTCGACGGTCTCGGCAATTAGCGTTCAGAGGGTGCCGACGCGGCGCCACTGCAACCCAACGGCCTACCAGCCGAGCCGCGTACAGCGGCGAAGGTAGTTCGCCAGGGCGCCGTGTACACTGGAGCGAACGGAGCGCAGCGTAGTGAGCGGAAGCGGCACACCCATTGTTATGCGGTGCAGCCACCTTCCAGGTTGTCGGCGGCGCTCACAGCAAGAGTACCGCGGCCACGACGACCAACCCGACGAGTCCCAAGAAGGCGTTCACGTTACGGTGCATCGAAGTCTCTTCTAGCCGAAGCGTCACGGGCTCGGCAAGCGGTTTGTCCAGCTCATCGGTATTCCTCAGAGTGACCGATCGATTGGTTGCTGCCCTTGAGAACGCAATCGACACGCCTTCTACCTTGAATTTGCGCTCCAACGAACGGGCCGTCTCGTTGGCCACCTCGGCCCAGCGACGGTTCCGCCCGTAGACGCGTGCCCAGAAAACGAGTAGGAGCAAGGCGAGACTCCCGATCGATGCCCTCGCGACGCGTACAAGTGCAGGCTGAACACCAGGAGTACTACATGCCTAGTGACGACGTAGGACCCAGTTCAGACGAGCGACTCGCGTTCGTCTCTGCCGCATAACATCTCGCAGTTCTGCTGCCGGACCAGTCCGGTGACGGACCCGAAACCGTCCGCTCAACGTACCTGCCGGCCTTCTCGCGTGGAAGCGAGCAACTACGAGCGCTGCCGACCTCACCGTTCAGCTTTGAGACCCTCCCCCACAAGCCTACCCGGTCAGCAGCAACTGCATGTTAGCCAGCACCGCCGACTGGTAGGTCATGGCGGATCTTGATGCGGTCCCGAGAGACACGACTCGCTCTCGACTGGGCAATGAGGTCGACTCCCACACCGAAGCGTGTCCAAGAAGCTTGCGCCGGTAGCACCGGGACGGGCTGCCCAATGCTGCTCATCCATCCCCGAGTTCCACGACGTAGAGCCTCTGATCGACCTCGTATATGAGGCGGCGATGGTCGGGCGAGAACACCAGACCGTCCGCGGGCCAATACGACGCGCCCGAGGCGACGATGCGCTCGGACCCGTCCGCGACGTCCGCGACCACAATCTCCCAGTGGAACCGTTGGCATCCCATCGCCTCGCCGAAGCAGAAGTTGAGCATCTCCCTGGTGATGGACACGGCCGCTCGACGTCCATCGCTCGTCGCCGCGGCATTGATCTCGTCACCTGTTCCTCCGAATTCGTGGATCTGATCGGGTGTCGCCGCCACCCATTCGGCGGTCGTGCCGGAGCCGGCCTGCACGTCCCCGACCCAGCTGATCACGCGTGCTGCTCCACCGACCCTCGACAGAACCGTGATCCGGGGCGCGTCGCGTGAACCGCCCACACCGATCACCTTCGGAAGGCGACCATCGGGAGAGACGACATCCTGCAGTCCGGAAACGACGGTCGTGTCGTCCGTTTCGAGGTCCCAGACGCCCAGCTCCGACAGCCCCTCGTCTTTAGCGTACAGGCCGAAACCATCGCCGAGTGCGAGGAGTCGTCGCTCCGGAACGGGCCGGACTATATCGGCGACCGCGTCGATGAGCACCCATTCCATTCGATCAGTGAACCGCTGGTGCAGTATGAACCGACCGTCCGGCGAAACCAGGAAGATGCCTTCGGAGTCCGTGGCATGCGTGACAAGGTCCGATCCGTCCGGCGCCACCGAGACGACTCTGCCGACCGAGTTGAAAAAGCCTATGTACACCCGATCGACGGTCTCGGCATAGCGCACGCGCTGAATCGCCCCGAGGTCCGAGAGAAGCGGAGAGGCGACGTGTGACTCGAGATCGACCGCCCACAGGGACCGTTCCGGAAAGATCCGCTGTGATACGATCCCCTGGCTGTCGCGCAGGAACACCCAGTTCGGCGGTACAATGTGCTCGGGACCGTCTGATTGGACACCGCTCAGGATCTCGCGGCCTCGGTCCTGATCGACGGTCACCGTGTCGGCAAGCGGACCTTCACCGAGCGTAGCGCCGTCCTCAGCACCCGAATCCGTGGGGGACCCGTAGCAGGCCGCGAGCGCAATCGTCAGCGCTGTGAGTAGGCTCGTGCTGCGGTCCGGCATCGTCTCCCTCCCTTGCCGGACACGATGGGGGTGGGCGATGCAGCGCGGTATACGTGGAACGACGTAGGTGGTGAGGGAAACGTCACCATCCGCCTGGGGGCGAAGATCGAGAAGAGAGCCCTGGTTCGCTACCACCCGTTCGCAGAAGTCGCCCACGTGCCTCCAGGTGATGGAGTCCACGGATACCAAGTGCTGGCTAACGGAGTGTTTCCGATGCTTAGCGCACGCCGAGCACTCCACCGGGACGGGGCCGCCAACAACTGGAGAAGCGGCTGTGCCACGACTGCGCGGGCCACGGCCCGCGCGACTCGCCGGGCCCCGCGGTCCCGCACCGCCGGCGAGGCACCTACATCTGGCGGTATGCCGGCCCGCTCCCTCCCTCTCTCGGCGTCCA
>JABAOE010008383.1_pt2 | contig 12456 bp, 12 predicted proteins | sample 7062141 | NCBI WGS metagenome assembly JABAOE01 (sample SAMN14538627, study PRJNA623070) | marine sediment metagenome | biome: marine biome [ENVO:00000428]; feature: marine pelagic biome [ENVO:01000023]; material: deep marine sediment [ENVO:00002113] | place: India: Gulf of Khambhat ...
GGAACAGATAGGAAAGGTAAATGACTCCAGAAAAATCGTTGCTTCCTACAAAGGAAAGAAAATTCTACTCAAATAGATCGATAAACATAATGAAATAAAAATTGACTTGTTCATGTCCTAAAAGTTGATATATATTTGTGTCTAAGGATTTGTGTCTAAGGGTCAAAATCATGTACAACTGTCTCAAGGAAGAATGCGGAGTCTTCGCTGCACGACACTGCAAAAAAGGTTCCGTATTTCCTTACATCTATTGGGGACTTCGAGCGCAAAATCATCGAGGTCATCAGTCTCATGGCATAATCACATTTGATGGAGACTTCCACACATACAAAGCTCTAGACCTGGTTCCAAAAGTGAAAAGGCCAGAATTCCAAAGCTGGCTCAATCGACTACCGGGATACGTCGGCATCGGAAACATCAGATACACAACTTCAGGTGGAACCGACGAGCAATCGTTGATCAGCGGCACGCAGCCTTTCATCGTTGGAACCGAGAAAACTAGACTAGCTATAGCGTTCAATGGCAACTTGGTGAACCACTTCAAATTGCGTAATCAATTCAAAGAACGCTCTCCGCAACTTCACTATGACTGCGATGTGGAACTGATCGGCAGGAAACTAGTTATGGAACTGTCCGAGGATCGCGACTTATCCTCCAGTGTCAAAAGCTGCATGAACGAAATCGAAGGAGCGTTCTCCGTGACAGGCCTAACCAGAGACGGCGAGCTATTTGCCTTCAAGGATCCCCATGGAATCAAGCCGCTCTGTTGCGGCAACAGCCCCGATCGTACAATCCAAGCTGTTTCCTCTGAAGCTGTAGGTCTTAACATCAACGGCTTTGAATACGACTTCGAACTGGAGCCAGGAGAATTCATACTCACGTCGAACGGGGATTTCGTTCGAGAACAGCTTGTTCCATGCAGAAGGAGAGCGCTCTGTGCTTTCGAGTTCGCATACTTTGCCAGACCGGATTCAAGGCTTGGAAACAAGTTTGTTTACGAGGTACGAGAAGAATTCGGAAGAAATTTGGCCAAAGAGTATGGGGGCTTCATCAATGACTCAGACGTTATCATATCCTTGCCGGAAACAGGTGATGATGTCGCTCTAGGTCTTCATGAAGCTTCAGGCTTGCGTTGGGAACGTGCTGTTCGGAGACACCGGTATGTGACTGAACGTGCATTTATTCTCTTACCTGAAGAACGGTATGCCACAATTGACCGAAAGCTCAATGTTCTCGGAAGCAAGCTCCGAGGCAAAAAGGTTGCCGTCACTGAAGATAGCATTGTCAGAGGCGACACAACAACAGTGGTCATCGAAAAACTGCGGAGAATGGGAGCGAAAAAGGTTCACATGTTCATTACTTTCCCTAGAATAATAGGCCCCTGCTTCTACGGAATCGACATGGCAACCTATGGAGAATTGATCGGTTCTAGACATCCACCAGCAGAAATTGCAGAGATAATCGGTGCGGACACTGTGAACTACCAGTCGATAGATGGCCTTGTCAGATCCATTGGCTTGCGGAAAGACGAGTTGTGTCTAGGATGTGTTACCGGCAAGTATCCAACACCACTTGCTCAGAAGATGGCGGACGAGATGCGAGAAAAATTCGAAAAGGGTCACAAGGAAACGGGAAGAATATACGAGGTTTCAAGTATAATCTGACAGTGCAAGATGGTCTCTGAGAACTCGCCAATTGTGCAGGCGCAGTCATAACCTTAGAAACTCATCTAAGCCTTCACTCTGGTCTCTTTCGCGCGCGCACTATACGCGCGCTGCATGTTTTCTAATATCTTTCCCCAGTAGCAAAGAAAAAATGAAAATGCAGACGAGTGATACTATTAGCCAGATCATATCTTGTGTATACAATAGTTCGTATAGAAAGACTGCTGTCCAGAAAACTACTAGAAAGACATCGATGACTAGCCCTTTGGCAATTTTTGTTGGCGTCATCTGACTACCCTGTCTTTTTATGTCCAAGAATTCGTGCTTGCAGAGGCTATAAGGTTTCTCCTTCGAGTCTTACGTTCGGTGTTTCGTTTCCGTTTAGATGCACTATTCGATTTGAGCTTCCGCACATGAAGGCTTTAAAGCAACTACTGCTGCGTCTACCGTCAGTGTGCGGGAAAATTCTTATCGGCAAACATCGAAGATAGGTTGTAGATTGCGCAAGACTGAGTCTACGGAGGTTTCGCCACTGCCAGAGAAAATTGGGATCCTAGTCGTGTCATATGGCGCTAGAGCAGCGGCAATGATAGATGCTTTTGCACGTAGTGACAATTACCGCGTGGAAATCTACGTTGCGGACAAGCAGAAAAACCCGTTCAACGTGAAACAGGCCAAAGAGCATGTCGTCATCCCAGATCTCAATATCGTGCAGATCTGCAAATTCGCTAGGAGATTTAAACACAAAGTCGATTTCGGCATGGTGGGTCCAGAAAAGCCCATCATCGAAGGCATTAGGGATGTTGTTGAAAAGGAGACTGACGTACCCCTAATATGTCCAACAAAAGAATATGCTCTTGAAGCCAGCAAAGTTGCCCAAAGATTACTCTTTGACAGGATTGTGCCAGAAGCTAACCCGAAATTCAAGGTTTTCGATCCCAAAAACTTCAGCACCGTAGCTGCAGTCAAAGAAGAGGTCAACAAATGGCTCAATCAGACAGGTAATGAAGTTGCAGTGAAACCTGACCGACCCGCCGCTGGGAAAGGAGTGGGAGTCTGGGGCGATCATTTCAACACCCGCGAAGAACTGGTTGACCACTTCATGTCCAACATTGCGTATGGACCAGTAATAATCGAAGAAAAGATTGAGGGTGAAGAATCGAGCTTTCAGGCGTTTTGCGACGGAAAGCACTTAGCCCCGCTGCCAGAGACCAGGGACTACAAGCGTGCGTTTGACGGAGACAAGGGTCCAAACACCGGTGGAATGGGTTCCTACAAAACCGTTGGCGACATACTGCCCTTCATGACAACGACTGACAAGGAAAAGGAAATCGAGATAGTGACCAAAGTTTTCACCGAATTGCGAAGACGTGCAACGAGCACCGACTTGCGTGGCATCCCCTTCTACGATGCGTTCATTCACACCAGCACAGGGCCCAAACTTCTCGAGAACAATAGCCGACCAGGAGACCCGGAAATCCAAAATATCCTACCTATCTTGAAAGACGACTTCGTTGATGTATGCTACAAACTGCTCGAAGGGAATTTGACAAGGGTGAATCTCGAAAAACGGGCAACTGTTGTCACGTACAAAGCCCCGCCGAACTATGCAGGATTCGCCAATGCGTTTTCCGAACGCGTCAAAACCAACGAAGCAAATACGCCAATCGATCTCGCTCAAGCAGAGAATCTCACTGGAAAATACCGAGATGCAATTCGGATCTATCCGGCTTCAATGGAACTCCGGGAGAATGGAAACGCCTATGCTCTGGGCTCACGAGCCGTTTGTGTAGTTGGCGTCGGGAACAGCATATCTGAGGCACGAGAAGTCTCGTTGGAAGGCGTCGATGCTATTGCAGGCGGGTCGCTTTGGAACAGAACCGACATAGCATCAAAGGAACACATAAACAGAAGCATCGAACACATGAAAGAACTGAGGCTATCCAAGAAATGAGCGAAGCCTCACAGAGAATCTTCATTTCCGACTGTGAAGGACCAATATCGAAAAACGACAACGCTTTCGAACTTGCGACTCACTTCATTCCGCAAGGAGCCCACTTCTTCAAGCTGATAAGCAGATACGACGACATACTGGCAGACATCGTCAAAAAACCCGGTTACAAGGCCGGAGACACTCTCAAGCTCATACTTCCCTTCTTGAAGGCCTACGGCGCGACCAATCAACAGATAAGAGAATACTCCTCTGGGAATGTGCTTTTAGTCCCCGGAGCCAGACAAATGCTCCAGCATGTCGGAGCAATCATGCCCTCGTTTATTGTAAGTACAAGTTACGAGCAGTACATGGATGTCTTGTGCAATTTCCTCGAGTTTCCGTTCGAAAACGTGTATTGCACCCGATTGGATCTGGATAGGTACAAGCTCACAGAGAAAGAAGAAGAACGACTAAGACAGCTAAGAAAAGAAATGTCTGCTTTGCCAACGCTTGAAATTCCTAGAAATGCCCAAGTCATCACCGACTTCTCAACACAACATCAGAGAGCACTCGAAAAGCTAGATGAAATTTTCTGGAAAGAGATAAGCAGCATGAAGATCGGAGAAATCTTCAGTGAAGTCAATCCGATTGGTGGATACGAAAAGGCTGAGGCAGTTCAAAACATTACTTCCAAAGCACAAAGCGACCTATGCGACGTTATGTACGTTGGGGACAGCATAACCGACGTTTCGGCTTTTCGCCTTGTCCGAGAAGTCGGAGGACTGACGATTTCCTTCAACGGCAACGAATACGCTATCAGAGAAGCGGAGATCGCAGCGCTTTCAGAAGACGCCGTCGTGACAGCGATTCTAGCAGATACATTCAACAGGATAGGCAAGAACGGTGTGATCCAACTGCTGAATGATTGGAGTCACGAAGCTCTTCGAACATATGACATCGACTCTTCTCTGCGAAAACGAGTTGTAAAGTTGTACCCTGAACTGCTTCCCCAAGTCGAAGCAATAACACCAGGCAACAGGAAGCGGTTGTCGAAGGAAAGCAGCGCGTTCAGAAAAACCACTCGAGGCGAAGCTATAGGATCGCTTGGGTAGAACAATTATATACCCACCATCTAAATCTCATCTAGTCGGTAATTCGGTGATGTGATGGCTGAGATTGAAGACACCTACGCCGAAGCCTTCGACAGCTTGTTTTGTCGAATTCTAATCACTGCCAGAGATGAAAAACGACTCAAAAGGGCTGCTTATGGCTGTACAGCCTTGCCAATGGTTGTCCTTGGCAGAACAGAAGGCGGGATTGAAAAGTGGCTGAGCGAAACGGAGACACCTGACAAACGGTTGGGTGCTATTGTGCAGTTTTGGGGCGCAACAAACGAGGCAAAACCGTTCGAGGCTTCGCTTAGAAAGTTTGTCAAAGAAGTTTCTTACCGAATTCGCCAAGAGATACTGGTTGAGCCAACCACGTGCGTTTTTAACGCTTTGAACTCTGACAAGAAGTTTGATGTGATGGACAGCATTGGACACTGTGGAGACGGCTATGAGTGGGAAGAGGAACACCATGGGCGTCATGTCATCAATATTCCTCTTATGATGCCGGGCTTCAGAATTGAACGTTACATAGGCTATGGCATAGGTGTTTCCGGCGGTAATGTTTGGTTCATGTGCAAAGACGAAGACTCAGCGCTTGAAGCTGGAGACGAAGCCCTTGATGCTATACATAATGTTGAAGGAGTGATCACTTCCTTTGACATCTGCTCAGCAGGTTCAAAAACAGAAACGCGTTATCCGGAGATAGGGGGGACTACGAACCATCCTTATTGTCCAACATTAAAAGACAAAATCCCAGATTCAAGAGTGCCTGAGGGTGTAAACTCGATTCCAGAAATCGTAATTAATGGCACGTCTCTAGCGGCAGTAAGAAAAGCGATGAGAGCTGCAATCTATGCGGTCAAAGACATAGAGGGTGTCCTTAAGATTTCCGCTGGCAACTACGGTGGAAAACTGGGCAAGCATAAAATCTACCTGCGAGAGTTAGTAGAATGAAGCTTGATGTCATAGGCTTCGGCGCCCTCAACGTAGACAAACTGTACAAGGTCAACAAAATCGCAAGAGAAGACGAAGAAAGCTTCGTGCTGGACCTTCAAGAAGCGCCAGGAGGCTCGGCAGCGAATACCGTCGCCGGTCTGGCAAAACTTGGTTTGAAAACAGGCTACATAGGAAAGGTCGCCAATGATCATGAAGGAAAACTGCTTCTCAAAGATTTCAGAAGAGAAAACGTAGACATAAACGGCGTCACAATTGCGTCAACGGGAAGAAGCGGCGTTGCCACAGGCTACGTAGATTTGAGAGGCCAGAGGGCTCTATACGTAGATCCAGGCGTGAACGATGACCTAGATTTCAAAGAAATCAGTCTGGAATACGCAACTCAAACTGAGATTCTGCACTTTACCTCCTTTGTCGGAGAAAAACCTTTCAAAGCCCAAAGAAAGCTTGTTGAAGAACTGCCGAAGATCAAGATGAGCCTCGATCCAGGAGAAATCTACGCAAGAAAAGGTCTATCGACCCTAAAAGCTCTGATCGAACGAAGCTTTGTAGTTTTTCCCAATGCAAACGAAGTTAGAATGCTTACTGGAAAAGACCCGAAAGAAGGCTCTGAGATTTTGATCGATGAAGGCGCTGAGATAGTTGCCGTGAAATTAGGTGAACGAGGATGCTACGTGACAAACAGCGAAGCCAGCTATCAGGTTGAACCTTTCCCTACACGAGTTGTCGACACGACAGGAGCTGGCGACGCTTTCTGCGCTGGCTTCCTCTACGGACTAATCACACGGGAAGACCTGCACACGTGCGCAAAACTTGGGAATTTCATGGCGTCCCGTTGCATACAAAGAACTGGCGCAAGAGCAGGATTGCCAAACCTATCAGAGCTGCGTAGGCTAGAGTTTCTTCCTTAGATACTCCGTCATGGACTCGAGAATCAGCTTCCCATCTCCATGTTCTGGAACATGGTCTCTCCTTGTCCAATCCGGCAGTTGCCACCCATAGTAGGCTCGCTCCGGATGAGGCATCAAACCAAATACTGTTCCTTCTGGGCTACAGATACCCGCAATGTCGTAGAAAGCTCCGTTAGGATTATTCGGATATTCACCTTCTGCATACTTACCCTCTTCAGTGCAGTATCTGAAAACGAGTTGGTCGTTGTCGACGAGCCTTTGCAGAGATTTTTTCTCTAGTTCCTTTGGGAACATGAATCTGCCTTCAGCGTGTGCAATTGGAATCATCAGTTTCTGTGTCTTCGGGANNGGGATCATCAGCACCTGTGTCTTCGGAATTTTCTCAGTGAATATACAGCTACCGCGGTTTTCAAGTTTAAGGTGGACCCACCTGCAACGATATCCAGCAGGCTCATTCGTTGCCAAAACAGCTTGTGGATACTTGCTGATCCCATCAAAACTAGGTAGCAATCCAGCCTCAACTAAGACTTGAAAGCCGTTGCAGATGCCTAGAACCGGCTTTTCTTGCTCGACGAATCTTTTCAGATCTTGCCCAAGTTTGGTTGCGATTCCCTTGGCCCAGATTGCGCCAGCTCGCACATAATCACCGAAAGAGAAGCCACCTGGAAGAACAAGAGCATCGTAGCTCAGAAGGTTCTTCCTATTGACCAGCCGGTTTAGATGGACAACTTCAGCTTTGACGCCCAGACCTTCAAATGCCCTCTTGGTCTCTGCATCACAGTTGGTTCCTCCAACCCGCAATACACAGATCCGCACGTCTTCGTTCTTCATAGGTTAACCTCCGAAGGTGCTTTTCCAAGCCTGTTCAAGTTCCTCTAGACTGGCATCCACAACTGTGCTTCCATCTGACCTTTGTACGTGAAGACGCCTTGTCCGCTGAACCTTGCCTACAATCGAAAATGGAACACCTTCCATCAAAGCCTCAAATTCTTTTCTGCGTTGTTCTTGAACCTCGACCAGAAATCGGCTGTTAGATTCTGAAAACAAGATGAAATCATTTCGCTGCATACTTCTTGGTCTAGGGATGTTCTTCAGGTGTAACTCAATTCCGTAGTCGCCGGCAAACGCCATCTCCGAGACTGCAACAGCCAAACCTCCTTCTGAGAGATCGTGACAAGTCTTGATCCACTCAAGGTCCACAGCTCTAACAATTGACTGCATGGTTTTTCTTGCTTGAGCTATTCTGACTTCTGGGATGGTTTTTCCCAGGAATCCTTTTAACCTGTAATATTGGGAACCGCCCAACTCTGGATATGTACGACCTATGATGTAGATGAGATTTCCTGGTTGTTTAACGTCCATGGAAATGGTTTTTCTCACATCCGGAATCAATCCGACTGCGGTGATGAGAAGCGTTGGAGTGACAGAGCCCAGAGGCGATTCGTTGTAAAGGCTGTCCTTGCCAGAAATAAATGGAGTTCCAAAGCCTTTCGCAAATTTGTAACAAGCTTGGCACGCTCGCAAAAGCGTGCTCATATTGTACGCTTTCTCAGGGTTGCCCCACGTGAAGTTATCAAGCAACGCAATCCTTCTGCCACCCACCGCGGTGTTGTTTCGGATAGCCTCGTCTATGCCAGACGCGGCCATCCAGTAAGGGTCAATCTTTCCATAACTCGGATTCATGCCGCAGGAGAGCACTATTCCTTTCCACGAATCTTCTAGGGGCTTCAAGACGGCAGCGTCACCTGGACCTGCGTGTTTCCCCTGTAATGGCTTCAGTGCGGTGTTTCCCTTGACCTCATGGTCATAGGTTCGTATTACTGACTCTCTGCTTGATACATTTGGCGAAGATAAGATCTTTAATACGTCTTTTGTGAGTTCTAGTGGCTCGGGAAAGCGTGGTTCCTCACAACTTGGTGCTTTCCACGTCGCTGTTCGTTGGGGTTTTGGCGGTTTGAACAGGAACTCTATTTCGATTTCAGCGACTCGGCATCCTCGATAGCTGATCTTAAGCATTTTGTCGTTGGTGAACTTGCCAATCGGAGTGGCTTCTACCTCTTCATTCTCACAAATCTTTAGGACTTCTTGAAGATTTTTCTTTGGAACCAAGAGAAGCATTCTTTCCTGTGACTCCGAGATGTAAATTTCCCATGGAGCCATGCCCATGTATTTCAGAGGAACTTTTTCCAGCTCAACGGAGGCTCCGCACCGAGACTTTTCAGCAGTTTCACCTATGGCACTTGATAGGCCACCTCCGCCCAGATCAGTTATCGATGAGCCCAGTTTACAATCTCTGACCTCGATCAAGGCTCGTTTGAGCTTTTCTTCCTCTATTGGGTTTGCAATTTGAACTGCCGGTCTTGAAATCTCCTCGGATTCCTCCGTCAACTCAGCAGATGCAAAGGTGACTCCGTGGATACCATCTCTTCCTGTCTTTCCCCCGACAAGCAAGATGACATCGCTAGGTTTCGCGTCTTTCACAAATTTGTCTTTCGGAAGAGTTCCAATGCATCCGCAGTAGACCACCACGTTGCCCACGTAGGTCTCGTCAAAATAGATAGCTCCATTAACAGTTGGGATGCCCATGTTATTTCCATAGCATCCTATTCCCGAAATGACCCCATTGAGGATGTATTTTGGATGTTTCACGCCAACGGGAAGTTTGTCGTGTGCATAGTTTAGCGGACCGAAGCCAAGTACGTCTGTACATGCTATTGGTTCAGCCCACACTCCGAGTATATCGCGAATAACGCCTCCTATGCNNTATGTCGCGAATGACGCCTCCTACCCCGGTTGCTGCTCCTCCAAATGGTTCAATGGCCGATGGATGATTGTGAGTTTCAACCTTTGCTGCAACTGCAACGCCTTTGTCAAAGTCGACTATACCTGCGTTGTCTTCAAAAACTGAGAAGCACCAGTCTGGATCCAGCTCCGTGGTGGCTTTGGCTATGTACGTTCTGAAAAGACTCTCGATTGTGCCCTTTTCCGTGACAACATTGCCTTTAAAGGTTTTGTGATGGCAGTGTTCTGACCATGTTTGCCCAATGGTCTGAAGCTCAACATCTGTTGGGTTTCTTCTCTTCACAACAAAGTACTTCTGAATCGCTTTCATCTCTTCCAGGTTCAAGCCGAGTTCCAGCTCTTCGCTGATTTGCCGAAGCTGGTCGTCGTTTGCTTTTGCTAGGTCCATTTCATAGAGTTCAAAGGGAACATCTGTCTTGATGTAGAAGCTCATTTGAGCTCCTCAAGCTTGAATTTGTAGTTATCCTTGACAGGGTTAGCCAATAGCCGCCTACATATTTCGTCCACTTTGCGTCCAGCATCTTTTGAACTGGATGCTTCCAAACGAATATTGTACACCTTGCTGACGTTAACGGCATTGACCGGATACTTTAGTTCGATCAATGCCTTTTTTGTGGTTTCGCCTTCTGGGTCAGAGTATCCAGGTTTGAGGCTTACTTCTACTTCTACTTGATATTCCATACTGGAGTAATCAAACACACAAGTATATATCAATTTCTGCGTTTGTGACTACAATTATTTACACAAGAATGTTATATCCCAGACGCTTGTCTCCCTTCGGGTATTTCTAGCTGTGACCGGTGTTCTATGGTGTGCTCGTTGAGCTGTAACTCTGGTTTTCAGCGCTCATCGGGTTTCTTTCACAGGATGCAATTGTCACTCGGCAATTGAAGTTATCTGTCCGTTCTTTATCTCTATTCTGTATCTTTGAGTGCCGATACGCGTGGCGACTAGGTCTATTAACGCCGGTTCTTCAACTGGCAAGGTAATCTCATAGTGGTGCGGCTCCCCCTCAGGATAAACGTACAAAGAGACATTCTTCCCGGAGATCTTGACTATCTTAGCTCTTATCTCTACCATCCTAGACCCTCGAACAGCTATTAGCAGAAACTTAGTATTTAACATATACAATCGTGCGAGCGTTTGAACTCTTGGACACTCCAAGATCGACCTTCACTTTCACGTTTCACACTGGGCGACTTGCTTGTTTCTTTCTTGAAGAGCTTTAAATCTCAAGTTTCAGATTCTTGAATCTGAAGTATCTCATTTGATGTCCAGCTCCAGAGCTTCATACACAACTGCTTCACGCTGGTTGACGACTTGGAGTATCATTTCAAGACCCTAGAACTCAGCACCCTAAACGGAATGATTGGAGAACACCTGGCGAGAAGCTTCATTCGTAACACACTTGCCCCGAAGCTTGTTGAAGAAGAAGGATGGAGCCATGTCTTCCTCAACAAGAACGACTACAAACATCACAAGGAATCTTGGAAGCAAAAGCTGTTCAGATTCGATGCGTTTAGAGACGATTTCATAGCTCATGGCTTCTATGCGAACAGGAAGCTCTTGTCAAGGTATGCTCAAGTCGCGGGCGTCCTTGTCGAGAACCACTGCACGCCTGATGGTCTGCTCGTAAAAGTGCGGCTTACTGGGGAAACTAAGAAGCTGATGAAGAGCAAATGTCCGAAGGCTGCTAGCTTGAGAATCGATACGTCTCACAGAAGCGGTGACCTCCTAGAGTTTCCAGTTGTTGATGGCAACCTGGAAATTGTTGAGATTAAGTGTGGACGTACTGCCAAACTGATGATCAAACAGAAGACCACCTACAATGACCTCATTGCAAAGGGGATTCCTCTTCGAATGATTAAGGTTAGAATCGTCTCTTTCGACCTCAACCAGTTTCTAGTCGAGGAACGCAAATATGAAAGGTTCCTGTCGTGAAAAGCAACGCATAGTTCTTCATGTTGACATGGATCATTTCTTTTCTGCTGTGGAAGAACGCGAACATCCAGAGTTTAAAGGGAAGCCTGTTGTGGTCGGAGCAGACCCGCAGAAGGGTGGCGGTAGGGGAGTCGTCAAGACCTGCAATTATGAAGCCAGAGAGTTTGGAATACACTCGGGCATGCCGATTTCACAGGCTTGGAGACTTTGTCCAAAGGCTGTTTATGTGCGAGGCAATTATCCGCTTTACAAAGAAGCCTCCAACAGAATCATGGCGATTCTCGGAAAATATTCTGGGAAATTCCAGCGCTGGGGACTAGATGAGGCCTACCTCGATGTCAGCTCAGACGTTCAAAATCTTGAAGAGGCCGTTGAACTCGCGGCAAGGATAAAACATGAACTTTTGTGGAATGAGCAACTCACTTGTTCCATCGGCATAGCTCCGAACAAACTTGTAGCCAAGATTGCCAGCGACTACAAGAAACCGGATGGCTTAACTGTTGTCTCGGAAGATTCAGTTGAGAGGTTTCTGGCTCCCTTACCCGTTCAAAGAATGCTAGGGATAGGCGAGAAAACCGGGAGAAAGCTGAATGCAATGGGGATAAAAACAATAGGTGATCTTGCCTCTTTTGATGTTCAGGTGTTGATCCAAAGATTCGGCGTCATGGGATTACGCTATCATAAGTACGCACGGGGCATTCACAAGGCTGAGGTTGGAAGAACAGGGGGCACAAGAAGATCTCTTGGTCATGAAAGCACCTTTTCAACAGACACAAACGATTGCGAATGCATCTTCCAGAGATTGAACGATCTTTGTCAAAGAGTTCATCAAAGAGCCGTTAGACACAACTTGCTTTTCAAAACAGTTACGGTTAAGATCCGGTTTCAGAATTTCGAAACTCACACTTACGAAAAGACCTTGCCACTTTTCACAAGTCGTCTTCAAGATCTGCAGAAAGCAACCCAGAAACTTGCGCAGGATCATTTTGCTGAGGGAAATAAGAAGCTGAGACTAGTCGGAGTACGAGTGTCGAATCTCAAGTTCGTCGGGGAGCAAGAAACACTCTAACTCGTTGAAGTAATGATGATGCTATCCGCTAGCTCATCCGTGCAAAAGAAGTTCGTTGGCAAAATACCTAGTT
>JABAOE010011447.1_pt1 | contig 12456 bp, 9 predicted proteins | sample 7062141 | NCBI WGS metagenome assembly JABAOE01 (sample SAMN14538627, study PRJNA623070) | marine sediment metagenome | biome: marine biome [ENVO:00000428]; feature: marine pelagic biome [ENVO:01000023]; material: deep marine sediment [ENVO:00002113] | place: India: Gulf of Khambhat ...
GGGGAGCCAGCTTAAATGAAGCCGTGTTGCGCAAGTGACACGGCTTCGCTAATTCGGTTGCTTGACTAAGACTCTGAGCGGGGAATGAACGGAGCACGGACTTTACAACTGTTGGATGTCGTATGAACGAGCATGATTCTTTCGTGAGAACACCGTTTTCTCGCATGCCTCTTGGTCACCACGATCCATTTTAAGAAACCTTTATTGCCGGTTGGTTGGTATTGCACCTTCTTGACAAGGAAGTGGAGGGGGTAGAGAATCACCCCTGAATTGTTACACACCAACCCTTTTCAAATTAACGAAAGGCGTTCCATACACTATAGGGAGCAAAGTCATGCTGAACCGTGAAATTAATGAGCGTCTGACTCGTGTCGGTTCCGGTACACCCGCGGGCAAATTGCTGCGACGTTACTGGCAGCCCATCTGCCCGGAGGAGGATCTCACGGAGGCGAACCCAAAAAAGCGCGTCCGGATCATGGATGAAGAACTGGTGGTTTTCCGCTTGCCGAAACAGGACGGAGACAAGGAAATCCGTTACGGTTGCGTGGCCGAGCACTGTTCCCACAGAGGGACCTCTCTATACTATGGCTTCGTTGAAAACGACGGCATTCGATGCGCTTACCATGGCTGGAAATTCGACCCCGACGGGAAATGCCTCGAGCAGCCCTTTGAAAAAAATCCCGAGTTCAAGCACAAGATATGTCACCCCAGCTATCCACTGGAGGTCCTGTGCGGGATGATTTTTGTCTACATGGGGCCCCCGGAGAAAAAGCCGCTGCTGCCGCGTTGGGATGTTATGGCGAGAACGGATGGAACCCGCATCATCGAAGTGGACCCGGTGCTCAACTGCAACTGGCTTCAGGCCATGGAGAACTCGGTGGACACGATTCATACCTATTACCTCCATGGCCATACTTTCGCACAAAAAGGGCTTCGCGGGGGAGAATACTACTACCGGCCCATAGAGGATTACGGCTGGGAGCATTGTGAATGGGGCATCATCAAAAGCTGCAGGTATGGGGGGGACAAGCCTGAGCTGGAGATACGTCCTCCGCTGGTTTTCCCCAACATCCTCCGGATTCCAAAGGGACCCGCGGACGCGTTGCACTGGCGGGTACCCATCGATGACACACATACACAGATCTATCTCATGGTGTTCACACCCTCAAAGGATGGTCGAGAAGTGGAGCAACCAGAAGAACCGCGTGTCATCCGCTGGGGCCTGAGACATAAGGACGGCGAGTACGATTTGACCTCGTTCCACGCTCAGGACTTCATGGCATGGGAAACCCAGGGAAGGATTTTCGATCGAAGCCAGGAAAATATCGGATCATCTGACGAGGGAATCGCTATGTATCGGAAGCTCCTTCGTGAGCAAATCGACATTGTCGAGAGAGGCGGCGAGCCTGTGGCGCTCGTGCGGGATCCGGAGAAAAACCGGATCATCACTTTCCCCGGATCCAGAAACATATTGGCATGATAACAAGGCACTCGCTTCGTCCCAGATTGTTGAGTTGCAGAAGGTCCTGGTCGCCGTGTTAGTAGTTAAGCGAATTTACTATCCTATGACCCCCAATCGGGCGAGGGCTTCAGGAGAAAGAGGCTCGGTGCGATACTTCACCGGTGGCATGGCGCATTCCACACCTTCCTTCGCGTTGGCTTCAATAAAGTACCGCCTCACCTCAGGGTCCTCGTCTTCATAGTCGATGAGCTGACCTCCCTCGCGTACTGGAACAATAACATTGTCGCCGTCGGAACTCCGCGTGGATGTTAGAGGGTAGTTACCACCGTAGCATGCCACGTGGCGCGCGGGCACCTTCCCCGTGCTCATGTGTTGATGGAACCAGCCGTCAGGGGGGCTGTAAATGCTGTTCGGGCCCCATTTGACCTGGACAACTTTATCCGCGTGCCCGTCCTGCCAAGGATGGATTCCCAGCTCCTTCGGCCACAGGTTGACGTATCCATTTCCCTTGAGGCCCACGAGGACCGCGCCGGGGCGGTGGTGATGGGCTTTGTGGTACCTCCCCACCGGCCACTCTGAAATATGTCCCCTGGGGAACTGGCCGGCCATCCGGTATCCGGTGAGCTGACCACCAGAAACCTTGTGCTCGTGATCGTCTACCGTCTCTTTGTTGACGTCGCTGATAAAATTCGTATACCACGTGGTAGAATTGTAACGCCCGCCGGTAACACGGTCGTTCGTTTGATTAAAGTAGTCGTCCTGGCCGTTGTAGTAGTCGGTGAAGTCGTACTTGCTGTTGAAGACGATGTCGATATCGTCCAGCCCGTTCATGATCCTCGGCGCTGTGGTGAGCCCAAATAAGATCACCGGCTCCGGTCCACCGTTGTGCAGCCGGTAATAGGTGTTCTTGGGTGGGGCGAACAGACTCCCGGGTCCCCACTCGAACATTTGCTTGCGTCCCTTCTCCTGCCAGATCTCGGTAGCGCCGCGGCCTTGCAGGATGAGGGTAAGCTGCTCGTAAAGGTGGTGCTGGACTTCCAGGGACTTGCCCCCGGGGATCTCGCATACGAACATGCCCCGTTCGGATTGAAACGTGCTCAGCAGCTCGATGAACGTTCCCAGGCCGCCGGTCCGAGCCCAGGGTTTGCGAGGCAGGGCAGTCACGTCGTCGACTCCCGAGCTTTCTCGATAAATGGGAATTCTTTCCCCCTGGATAAACTCTTCGTATTTGAACTGTATTTGATTGGAATGTCTCTTTTGACTCTCCATTTACGTTACCTCCCTGTTGAATAAACCAATCTCACAACCATTCCCTTAGCCTACACTGACACTGCTTGTGGCCATCGGCCGCCGTTCCACGGTCACTATTTTGAATTCTTTTCCGCTCTTTCGCCTGTTATGATTTCAAGCCCCGTTGGCTAAGACTCCTATAACAGCTCTTGAGTTCTGTTGGAAGCGGTGCCAAACTTCGCTACCGCGCCGCTCCCGATCTTATCTCACCGGCGGTGCCGTGACTCTTACGATTCGCCCATGGAGCATAGTTTCGTGCCCACAAAGGGAGGGGTTGGATCAGATTGGCTTCATGACAGTGTCTTTGTTCGAATTTCTGAATGGCGCGCAGCACCAAACCCGAGAGATTAACCCCAAACCTCTCGTGCCGTATTGACGACCAATTCAAGTTTTTTCCATTGGTCCTGTTCGGTGAGGAGATTCCCCGCCAAGGTCGAAGCGAAGCCGCATTGAGGGCTGAGAGCCAATCGTTCCACGGGCACATATTTGGATGCTTCCTCGATGCGCCGTTTCAGTTGGTCCTTGCTTTCCATGGCAGGGCCTTTGGTACTGATCAGTCCCAGGACCACCGTGGGACCCGGCGGGATAAGTCTGAGAGGCTCAAAGCCTCCCGCCCGGTCCGTGTCGTATTCCAGTAAAAATCGGTCGGGCTTCAACGATCCAAACAATTGCTCGGCGATCGGTTCGTAGCTGCCTTCCTTCTGCCAGCGGCTTCGGCTATTGCCTCTGCAGACATGGAAGCCTGCCGTGACACCGGCGCCTTTGGCAGTGGCAAGGCAGGCATTGTCTGCAGAGACGAGTTCTGCGAAGTGTCTTCCGATATCAATTCCCGAATCCACCAGCCTTTGTCGATGAGTGGCGCTGATATAGTTCGTGTAGTTTGGCGAGTCGAGCTGGATGTAGTGGGCGCCATCCGCAGCGGCGGCCCTAATTTCGGTCTGAATGATTTGCGACAGGTCTTCAAGAAGATCCGTAGGAGTGGGATAGAACTGGTCCGTAAGGCCAACTTGAAAACTGCCAGTAAAAAGTTGTGACGGACAGGGTAGGGTGATCTTGAACCTTCCAGGCGCGTGCTGTCTTAGAAAAATCGTTTCATGGCCCGTGAAGCGACGATGTTGGAGCTTGGCCCCCACCACCCTCGAAGCGCTGGGAAGTTTGCCTCCGCCGGGACCGAACCACTCCTGGATGTGGGGTTGACTCGAGGGGACAAACCCCTCCATCCACTCCGTGGGGCCGGAGTAGAATGCCCGGCGCCGGAACTCACCGTCAACAAAAACATCGATACCGATGTTGCGCTGCTTTTCGAGTGCGCCAAGGATCGCCTGGTCTTCGACTTCTCTAAGCTCTTCAAGTTGAATTTTTCCTTCCCCGTAGCTGGTGCGAGCGTCCAGCAGTTTCTGCGGACGCAAAAGGCTGCCGATCTGGTCCGTTCTCATCACTTCCGGCATGCGTTTCCCTTCTTCAGAAAGCATTTTTTTAATAAAACTTTCACAACCAGGTACACGGTGCAATTTATAATTCCGATCAAATCATGGCAAGAATACTCTGGTGCCAGGGGGACCATTCAAAAAGTGATGGGCCAGGACGTTGAGAACACCCGTTTTTGCTTGTTCGAAGATGGGCGTATCATAGTGCTAGTAGATCTGTTATTTCTGGAAATAGAGTTCCTGGTTTGTCACCCGGCAAACCGTTTGAAAGTCTGTAAGCATCTGATTTAATAGGAGAATCTGTCATCCTCCGAAACCATTTTTTCAAGTTCGCCCTCGGTATCATTGTTACCGTGGCATGCCTGGTCGTTGCCTTTTGGGGCATTGACCTGAACGAAGTGCAGGGCAGTTTTCAGCGGGCGAACTTCAAGTCCCTGCCTGTCTTCCTGGCGTTGGTTTGGCTATTTTACTGGCTCAAGGCCGTGCGGTGGCGGCTGCTGCTTTGGCCCCTGCGAGTTTTCAAAGTGAGCGAGGTGTCAGGACCCATGATGATTGGCTTCATGGGAAACAACGTACTTCCCGTGCGCCTGGGTGAGATCGTCCGTGTTCTGGTCATGGGCCGTGAATTCAATCTTTCAAAAACAGCGGTCCTGTCCACTGTGGTCTTGGAGCGGGTCTTCGATACGGCCACGATACTCGCTTTCTTCGGCGGCAGTCTCGCGCTGGTCGAATTGCCTGCCTCCTACGCGGTAACGAGCCTTTACCTCGGAGGTTTGACGGCCGTCGCATTCCTCCTTTTTGCCGTTTATGTCATCTGGACGGACTGGTTCGTTGCGATGGCGGAGTGGTTGCTCCAACGAGTACGAATTGTACCCCGATCCCTTCGATCCTCCCTGACCGGCATGCTGGAGTCGGGCGCGGAAGGACTTCATTCACTTCGGGATGCAAAGCTCGTCTCTTTGATCGTTGTGACATCCGCCCTGCAGTGGTTCCTGATGGGGGCGTTGGTTTATACTTCGTTGTGGAGCTTTGGCGTACACCTGCCATTGCGTGCCTCCTTCATCGTCATGGGCGTCGTCGCGTTTGGCGTTGCGGTTCCGTCTGTGCCGGGTTTCTTCGGTGTGGTGCAGCTCTGTTTTTGGTTGAGCTTGAGCTTCTTCGGGGCCGAAAAAGTCGACGTCCTGGGTGCGTCGGTCTATTTTCACCTTGCCCAGTACGTTCCGGTTACCCTGGTGGGCGTCTATTACCTTGGACGGCTGGGTCTTAGGGTGGGTGATCTAACCGCTGAGGCAGAAGGCGATCGGGCATTGGCCACTGCGAAAACCTCGCACGATGTGAGTAAAGCCCTGGAATGATTTTTCCCCGTCCCGTGCGGGACAAAAGCTTTAAGAACTACTGACCACCCTTTCTTTCCGATAATCCTCCAGTCCTCTCTATAGGCCGTCGCGCGCCGTTCCTCGACCGCCGGTCAAACGGAATCGATACCAAAGTTCAACGGTTTTCTGCACCATCGAGTAGGAAGTTGCTTTTTATCTCTACTCAGGTTAGTGAATCCGTAAAAAGAGATTTGCAGATTGACTTTTGGAGGTGAGATGAGGTGATTCCAAGAGAAGAGAACGAGTTAATGACTCAAACAGGACCCGGCACCCCTTGTGGCGAGCTCATGCGTCGTTACTGGCAACCAGCGGCCCTATCGGAGGAACTTCCGAAAGACGGGGCTCCGTTGCCGGTTCGTTTGCTGGGTGAAGACCTGGTGCTTTTTCGTGACGATGAGGGGCGTCCTGGTTTACTCGGCATCCACTGCGCGCATCGAGGCGCGGATTTGAGTTACGGTCGAGTTGAGGATGGGGGGATCCGTTGCATCTACCACGGCTGGCTCTACGATATCCACGGCCGCTGTTTGGATCAGCCCGGCGAGCCCGGCGGTGGTGAGCACAAGGACGCCATTCGACAACCTGCGTATCCCTGCATGGAGCGGGGTGGGATCATCTTTGCCTATATGGGACCCGGGGATCCGCCGCTGCTGCCCGACTACGAAATGTTCAATGTCCCGGAAGATCACCGGACTGCCCACAAACTGTACTCCGAATGCAACTACCTTCAGGGTAACGAGGGTAACATTGATCTGATTCACAATAACTTCGTCCATTTCGTGAAGAGAGACCTGGAACGGTTAAATCCCGAAGAGTACCAACAGGTCATGGAGCGCTTTGGCAATCCTGGGGAGCTCACCGGGAGGGGCCCGGACCCGGGGATGGAAACCACGGACGCCGAACTTTTAAATTTAGGTGTCAGGATTTGCAAAATGCGCGACATGGGCAAGGGGAGAAGCTACATTCGCATTGCGACCTTTGTGCTGCCGAATTTTACCGTGATACCCGGCGGCGGGGTGAACTGGCATGTCCCCATCGATGACACCCATCACTGGAAATACATCATTGCCTTCAGTCGCGAGAAAGCCATTGGAAGAGGAGAAAACAGGAGGAACGAGTTAGCGCCGGCTCCAAGCTATACGCCGGTGGCGAATCAAAGCAATCGTTACCTTCAAGACCGGGAAGCGATGAAAACGAGCATCTATAGCGGCATCTATCCCAAATACTTTGCGGCGCAGGACCTTTGTGTCATAGAAGGTGCGGGTACTCTTCAAGATCGAACCAGCGAGCACCTTGTGGTCACGGATGCTCCCATCGTCATGTGTCGAAAGACCCTGCAAAAGGCCATACAAGATGTACAGGAGGGGCGCGATCCGGCCCATGTGGTGAGGGATCCCAAACTAAATCGATTTCCCGAAATCATCGCGACCTATGGTGTCTTGCCGGATGGGTTGAGCTGGAAGGAATACTGCAAGCAGCTGGAGGACGAGGGGACGGGGTGGCATACGAAGGCGGCGCGTTGAATCAACTTTGAGCTGTTAATGGACGGCGATCAATATTGCCTAGGAAGGCGGGTATCGAAGTATGCTTTGGAATGATTTGCGTGAATTTCTGGACAAACTAGAGGAAGAGGGGGAGCTCAGAAAGGTGATGGGAGCCAATTGGGAGGATGATATCGGCGGCATCACAGAGCTCTACACGGAAAAGTGCGCACAGGCGTTATTGTTCGACGAGATCAAAGGTTATCCGAAGGGCTACCGGGTTGCTTCCAATCTGTTTAATACCCCAAAACGCACGGCCATTGCTTTTGGGCTTCCGCCGGATCTCTCCCCCCAGGCTCTGGCTGAAAAGAGCGCAGCAGCCATGCGGAGCTTCCGCCCGGTGGCTCCTGAAGTCGTGACTTCCGGTCCCATCCTGGAAAACGTTCTCAAGGGTGACGATATCGATCTTTTCAAATTCCCGACACCCAAGTGGCATGAGAACGACGGCGGTCGTTATATCGGTACCGGCGTCTGCGTCATTCAAAAAGATCCGGATACCGGATTCGTCAATTGTGGCGCCTACCGCGTGTCCGTTCATGATTCCAAAACTTGCGCCATCTTTATCGAACATGGGAAGCATGGCGATCAAATTCGCAGGAAACATTGGGACCGGGGAGAGAAATGCCCCGTGATGGTTTCCGTCGGCCAGGAACCGGTCATCACCGCGCTTTCCGGTTCCCGGGTCCATTACGCACGGGAAGGGGTCTCCGAGTTCGAGGTGGCGGGATTTATTCATCAAACTCCGTACCCCGTCATTCATGGTGAGTTTACTGGGTTGCCCATGCCGGCGGGCGGTGAGATTGCTATCGAGGGGTTTATTCCCTCCCCGCAGGAAACCCTGGTGCCGGAAGGTCCGTTTGGTGAATGGACCGGATACTACGCCCATGGAAGGCGGCCCGAGACCATCATCGAGGTCAAGGCCATTTATCATCGGAACGACCCGATTATCTTCGGCGCTCCGCCCACCCGGCCGGTAGGCTGCGAATATTTTGCCAGCCTCGGCGGTGATAACATGCGTGCCATTGAAAAGCTCAATCGAGCTGAAATACCGGGGGTGAGACGCGTTTTTGGCCTGTCGAAGCCCCATCTGAACGTTGTCGCCATCAAGCAAATGTATCCGGAGCATGTCAACGATGTCATTCGCCTCCTGGTACCCGGCGGCGAACAGTACAACGGCAACCAGACATGGATCATCGTGGACGACGACATCGACATATCAAATAGCGACGAAGTGTTCTGGGCTATCGCCAGCCGCTGCCGGCCGGAACAGGGAGTTCAGGTCATACCTGGAACCGCGGTGTGGCAGCTGGATCCGCGGCTTCGTCCAGACGAGCGATCGGATCCCAACAAGGACGAGGGCAGGAAACACTACAGTGCGCACAATCTGGTGATCAATGCCTGCCGGCCCTTTCAGTGGATCGAGGACTTCCCTCCCGTCTGCGCCAATAGCCCCGCGTTCCGAGAGGGCATAAAGAAAAAATGGAAGGATCTCTTTGATTGAGAGCTTCTGCTTTTTGAGGCTCGCTTGAAAGATGAATAAGGAAGAAAACGATCTCCTGACACGGGTAGGGCCGGGCACACCTTGCGGTGAGCTCATGCGCCGCTACTGGCAGCCGGCGGCCCTCTCAGAGGAGCTGCCTCCGGGGGGCGCACCTCTGCCCGTCCGGCTATTGGGCGAGGACCTCGTGCTTTTCCGTGATGACCAGGGAAGACCCGGATTGCTGGGACTCCATTGCGCTCATCGGGGCGCCGACTTGAGCTACGGCCGCGTGGAGGATGGGGGGATTCGCTGTATCTATCATGGTTGGCTCTACGACATTCATGGTCGCTGTCTTGATCAGCCCGGCGAACCCGGTGGGGGGGAACACCGATCCTCGATTCAACAACCCGCGTATCCCTGCCTGGAACGCGCGGGCGTAATCTTCGCCTACTTAGGCCCGGGAGAGCCGCCGTTGCTTCCCAACTATGATTTTCTCACCTTGCCTGAAAATCAGGTGGCGGTAAACAAACTTCACCATGAGTGCAACTACCTCCAGGGCAATGAGGGTAACATCGATCTGATTCACGTTGCCTACCTTCACTACAGCAAGAGGGATCTGGTGGAAGGGCAAACGGAGTTGAACAGCAGGGGGGCGTTTCCGGAGATCGAAGTTTTCGAGGCGGAGCTGGTGGACGTCGGGCTGCGGATCGGACGAATTCGCGAACTGGACAACGGCCATACGTACGTTCGGATCGCTACTTTTGTCCTGCCGGATTTTACAGTGGTGCCGGGGGGGTATCCGAATTGGCATGTGCCCATCGATGATTCGCGTCATTGGAAATATACTTTCACCGTTGATCGGGAAAAGGCTCTGGATCCGAAACTGATCGAAGAACGCCGCTCGCAGATGGACGATGACTACAGGCCCCACCGCAACCGGGCCAACCGGTACCTGCAGGACCGAGACTCCATGAGGGTGGAAAGCTACTGCGGTATTGGCTTGAACTTTCAGATCCAGGATGTCTGCGCCACGGAAGGCATGGGGCCCATTCAGGACCGGTCCCAGGAGCACCTGGAAGCGTCCGACGCCCCCATTGTTATTTCCCGTAAGATCCTCACGAAGGCCATACGCGACGTGCAGGAAGGGAAAGATCCACCCGGCGTGGTCCGAGATCCTGCGAAGAATCGGTTTCCCGGCGTGATTGGAACCAACGGTGTCCTCCCGAAAGGGATGGACTGGAAAGCCTACTGCAAATCGCTCGAGGAAAAAACAGGAAAGTAGCAGGAATGAATATCGGGCGCAGATTTACTCTTTGACCATGGCTTACAGCCTAAGCCGGGTTAATTGCCGGAGGCATATCAAGAAGGGAGCTGGTTGAATGCTCGATCTAAGAATGTTTCTCGACAAATTGGAGACCACCGGAGAACTGAAGATCATAAGCGGTGCGAAGCTAAAATATGAAGTCGGCGTAATCTCAGAGTTGGCTTTCCAGCGTCAGGGACCTGCGCTTCTGTTCGACAAATTCGAAGGCTACGCGCCGAACTACCGCGTAGCCTCCAATGTGTGCAGTACCAGGAGGCGTTCACTCCTCGGCATCGGCATGGATCCTGAGCTGAGCGAGGGGGAAGCAATGACCCAATTCAAAAAGCGGTGGGATGCCTACAAACCCATCCCGCCGAAAATGGTGGACAGTGGACCCCTGATGGAAAACGTCCTCAGGGGTGAGGAAGTGGATATGCTCAAGATCCCCGTGCCAATCTGGCATGAGCTGGATGGCGGTCCTTACATCGGAACGGGCCTGGCCGTGATCGTGAAGGACCCCGACACCGGCTGGGTGAACCTCGGAAGCTACCGTCTCCAACTCCACGACCGCTACACCACGGGGTTATTCTGCGAGCCGGAGAATGACGGCAGGGCCATCATTGAAAAATATTGGAAAGCCGGTAAGCCCTGTCCCGTGGCCATCTCTCTGGGACCGGAGCCGATTATCTTTCTTACGGCATCGGGCTCAACGGGCTGTCCCAAACGTGTTCCGGAATACGACTACGCGGGATTCATTCTGGATGAACCCATCCCGGTGATTGAAGGACCTTTGACGGGACTGCCGATTTCCGCTCACTCGGAAATAGCCGTTGAAGGAGAGATCCCTCCACCCGATTCCGAATCGAGACCCGAAGGCCCATTTGGTGAATGGACCGGTTACTACATGGGTGGTTCGATTCCGGAACCCGTCATCCGGGTGAAGGGTATGTACCATCGCAACGATCCTATTTTGTTTGGCGCATCACCCCTCAAGCCTCACACCGATGCCTATTCCTTTTCCCTGCCCATGAGTTCCGTGACGGGTATCTGGAGCCGTTTGGAGCGGCAAGGTCTTCCGGTTCGGCGCGTCACGGGTCTGGTCAAGATGGGGGCGGTCATTATCTCGGTGCACCAGGAAGAGGAGGACGATGTGGATCACATCGTCAAAGCACTGGACAAGATGCACGGTCCCAATCGGTTGTTTATCCTCGTGGATGACGATATCAACCCGGAGGATCCGCTGGATGTTCTGTGGGCCGTGGGAACGCGATTCGATCCCACCAATGGGCTCCGGGTGAGCGTTACCCAAACCCGCTGGTTACTGGACCCTTTACGCAAAGTGGAGGATCGGGGCACGCGGCAACCGCTACCCTACAAGCGCTTGATCATCAATGGATGCAGACCCTTTGATCGGCTCAAGGATTTTCCGCCGGTGAACCTTTTCAGCGAAGCCGCACGTACAGAAACATGGGAAAAATGGAAGATGGCGGAGTGGTTCAAAGACTGACAAAACCGCTCAGTCCAATTCATTCTTAGGATGTGAGGATGAATGGATCCCTTGGACGGGGCATAGAAAAGTGAATGGGAATTGACAGGATCAATGGCGACTCGCGTTGGTAGGAAAGGAGTGAGTTATGGGTAAGATCGTGGCTGGCATGGCGTCATCTCATGCTTATGCATTGGTCAATCCAACGGGCTGGGAGGCCATGCGCAAAAGGACCAAGGCAAACTACAAGCGTCGCTACGGTGTGGAACCACCACTAGACCCAAAAATCGCAGAGGAAACCCTTGAGGGTAACCAGAAGAGATATAGTCACNNGTGGATTCGATTTTTTCCGCGAAACGTTGAAGAAGAAAAAACCCGACGCATTGATTCTAATCGGAGACGATCAGGACGAACATTTCACTGAACAGAACGTGCCTCAGTTTGCGATCTATACGGGAGAGGAATTCTATAATACGGAGCGGACCCTGGCCGGGGAGAGGGTGCGGGGGGCGAAATACACCTCCCATGCGGCCCTGGCTCAGAGCCTGGTGGAGGGATTCGTGGATCGGGACTATGATATGTCCTTTTGCCGTGCGTTTCCCAAATCGGAGCTCATCTCCCATGCCCATGGTCCGATCTTGAGAATGGTGATGCCCGATGCCGACATCCCTGTGGTTCTGCTGTTTGTCAATGCCATCCACGTGCCGGCCCCCAGTCCCGCGCGTTGTTATGGTCTTGGCCGGGCCATCAAAGAGATCGTCGAGAGCCGACCCGGAGATGAAAGGGTCGCCATCTATGCTTCGGGTGGACTTTCCCACTTTACCGCCGGCTATCCATGGAAACACTACAAGGGACCTTACGGTGTGGGTTCCATCAGCGAAGAGTTCGATCGCCGGGCGGTGGCCCATATGGAAAGTGGGCACGGGGAGCAATTAACCCAGCTCACCTCTCAGGACCTGTTGGACAATGGCGGCATCGAAATGAGGAGTTGGATTACACTGGTGGGAGCCGTGGGCAACGTCCCCGCAAAGATCCTTGCCTACGAGCCCTTTTACAGCGCGGTGATGGGAATGGGAGTCGCTTACTGGGAAACG
>JABAOE010001380.1_pt5 | contig 12451 bp, 7 predicted proteins | sample 7062141 | NCBI WGS metagenome assembly JABAOE01 (sample SAMN14538627, study PRJNA623070) | marine sediment metagenome | biome: marine biome [ENVO:00000428]; feature: marine pelagic biome [ENVO:01000023]; material: deep marine sediment [ENVO:00002113] | place: India: Gulf of Khambhat ...
CACGATCGCATCCAGTTCGTGAGGTCGCAGCGGAGCGGCTTCGGTCGCCGCGATAGCGATTGTGCGCCCGGCGTCATCTGACAGCGGACCCAACTCCAACACATCACCCGGTATGTCAGAGCCCTCCCCGGAGCGAGCCGTGACTACGACAGACCAGTGCTTGCTCTCAGCGCTAGCCGCCAGCATCGATATGAGGCCGACCGACAACTCATCCATCCAGTGGGCGTCCTCAGCGATGATCGTCAGGCGATCCGGGATCATCCGCTCCAGCAGCACCGTCACCACCTCGGCCGTCTTTGTCGGCCTGAACCGCGTGTCTAGATCAGCCGTTTCGGGAGTGTCCTCGAAGTCCACCTGGGTGAGGTCGCCGATCAGCGGGAGGTAGGCGGAGAGGTCGGGGGCAAAGGCCTCGATCGCATCCTCCAGGCGAGCCCTCATCTCCGGCTGTGCGGCCGCCTCCACTCCGAGAAGCTCACGCATCGAGTCACCGACCGCCCAGTACGGGCTCTCGGATCGAGCCGGCTCGCCCTGGGCAGTGAAGATCGCGGTGTCCGGGTCGAGGGCTACGGCCTCGCTGATGAGCCTGGTCTTGCCAATCCCGCTGTCGCCGGTGATCGTGATCGACGCCCCTGGCGTAGCCAGCACTTTCGACAGCTGTGCCAGTTCGTCGTCACGGCCTCTGAAGACCAACTCGGTCGTGGCCTCCTGTGGGCGGGAACCGGTCTCATCACCAACCTCGTAGGCCTCGACCGCTGCCGTCTTGCCCTTGACCTCGAACTTCTCGAGCACGGTGGTCTCGAACAGGGTTGAAGACTTGTCCAGGACCGAGGGGTGGGAGTACAGGGAGCCGTATGGCGCAGCGGTCATCAGGCGAGCGGCCAGGTTCACCGTGTCACCCATCACGGTGTAGGTGGCCCGTTGCTCGCCGATCGCGCCGGCGAACACATGACCCCTGTTTAGGCCAATCCGGACGTCGAGTTGCTGGTCGGAATCGAGGATGCGGCGTGCCGCGCGGAGGATCCGGCCCTCGTCGTCGCCTCTGCCGACCGGGACGCCTGAGGTGAGGATGATCTTTCCTCCGTCGCCTGCAACATCGGAAGCAAGGAACGTGACGCCTTCGCGGTCGGCTGCGTTCTGAACGGCGGAGACGAGTGTGTTGAGAGCGGAGGCCGCTTCCTCGGGGGACTTGCGGAGCATCTCGTCGAGTCCCCCAAAGCCGATGAACCCAACCGTCGCCACTCTGTGCTCGGAGTCGGCCACCCCCGACCTCATGATCTCGCGGAGGCCGACAGCGACGAGCTCTTCTTTCAGGTCGTCTGACGAGTCGCGTGACCGTGAGAACTTGGGTGTCGGGTGGTGGATCTTCCTCTTCCGCAGAAGCAGCCCGGAGCCCTTGGTGTTCCCGATGAAGTCTTTCGGGAGTAGTGCCGCCGTTTCCGGGCTGACCATGATCTCGCTCGCGTCGGCAGTGGACTCCATGACCGTCGTCTTGGATGCAGTTGGCCCGGCGATGATCAGCTCCATATGGGACTCGCCAACAAGGAAGAGGTCTACGGGCCCGCTGTGCATGCCCTGGGACATGCGCAGCGATATCCGTCCCACCGAAGTGGGCTCTTTGGAGGCCTCTCTGAGCGCCGCTCGCATCTCCACAGCAGACGCTGCGGCCTGCATGGCGTGGTCCTCTGTGTCGAAGAGGAGCAGGAGGGCGTCTCCGCCGAACTTGAGCAATGTCCCGCCGCGGGCGTGGGCTGCGTCGAGCATGGTCCCGAAGACATGTCCCAATACCTGGGTGAGTTCCTCGGCTCCGATCCGTCCGCGAGCTGCCAACCGCTCCGAAAGCGCCGTGAAGCCCGAGATGTCGACGAACAGCAGCGTGCCGTCCACCGAGCGCCAGCGGGTGTCTGTATCGCCCCACTCCCAGGCCACCCGGGACGCGAACCGCCGAAACGGGCTGGTCATCATCTCCGACACTAGACACCGCCCAGAAGAGGCGAAAGCTGCGCGGGTTTGGCCGCTATTCCGGATCAGGGAGAATCCCGATCGCATTGGTTGGCCCTCGTCGCGTACTTTCAAGGCCATGAGTAATGCGCTCCAGCGATGTTCGACGAATTCCTGATCATCGTTCAACTGGTGAATGTGGGATGCGCCGTCGTTTGCTTCCGCAAAGGGCGGAAGTTGCTCATGTGGTTCGGTATCGCCGGAGTCGTGCCGGCGCTCGCCATGTTGGGCCTGCCGGCTTGGTTCGGCGCCGCTGGACGCGCCAAACCGGGGTCAGAGTGGGCGGTCTCGAAGTACGGGGAGAAGTCGCCCACGTCAGCCTCAGAGGCTGGCGACGGACGGGCCGATGACATAGAGGCGGTACTCAAGTTTCTCGAGGACGCAGCAGCAGAAGACTTAATTGACCCGGAGACTCTCGGCCGGCTACTCGATCTTCTGGAACGCCGGGTTGCTCCTCCCGGCGACGAGCCACCTGCCGCAGAGCCGGCCACGCCGGCCGTCGCAGAGCCGTCCGCGCCGGTCGCCGTACCCGAACCCGTATCAGAGCCCGTGGAGACAAAGGCCGCTGTGCCAGCGAAGCCGACACCATCGCCACCCCCGCCGTCTGCTCAACCGGGTGCTGTCAGTGTCTTCCTCGCTAAGACCTGGGAGGCCGTTGCCTCCGACATAGCCCTGCACGGTTTGTCGTATCTCGGCGTCGTGCTGACTTTCGTCGGCGTGCTCGGGTTCCTCCTCTTCGCCTTCACCGATGTGCCCGAGGCCGTTCAACCCGTTGTGGAACTCCTCATAGTTATTATCTTCTTCGGCTGGGCCTGGATGCTGAGGCGTCAGGAGGCTGACCGCGTCGCCTCTGGCATGGAGGTCTTGGGCGGCATGGTCGTGCCACTGATAGTCTTCGCCTCTCTGGTCGACCCGTTTCCGCCTCAACTGACGGGCAGGGGGATCGTGGTCGGGCTGCCGGTGGCCTCACTCGCGGTTGCCGCCCTTTACGCATGGATATCGGGCCGTAACTCGAGGTCGACCTTGAAGTATCTCGTCTGGCCTCTTGTGTGGCTCGCCGCAATGACGGCCGGTTTCGCCTTCAAGACTGACGAGCCTCTCCTTCGAGATGCAATCACGAGACTCGTGTCCCCGCAGCCGGCTCTTGCATCGGCCGCGATGGGGCTTACGCTCATCGGGTTCTTCTTCCGGCGCTCGAGCCGTCTGGCCCAGCCAACCTTCCATTCCGCCCTGGTGGGGGTCCCATTCGCCTATCTGCTCACTGTCTCGCTCTCCGCAGGCGAGAGCTGGTTACGTACATGGCCGATCCTGCTGCTTGGGGTCTCGACTTTGGTGTCGGCCGAGGTCTTGGCGCGCTGGTTCGACCGTTCCGATTGGTTGGCTTTCGCTAGGCCGCTGCTGGTTGCAGGAGTTCTCGTCCCGCTCGGCCCGCTGTTCGCCAACGCATGGCTGGGTGTGGCCGCATTCGTCGTCTACACGGTTTTGGTGGAGCTCGAACTGCGCCGCGAGTCAGGGTCTTTGAGCGCAGTGTGGCTGAGCCTCGCCGGTCTCGCTGCCGGATTGCTGTTGAGCGTTGCCCAGGAAGCCGCTGCCCTCATCACGTTTGGCTTCGGTTCGGCATGGGCGCACTTCCGTCGGATCGCCACCGAACCCGGTGGGAGCCGACTCGCATTCACTCTGGGCGCCTCCCTGCTTCCCGTTGGGGTGCTCCTCGCTCTCTCCGAATTGGCAGGAGTGCAAGCGGCCACCCTCTTGATGGCCGGCATAGTCCTGGCGACCGCTCTCGGAGTGAGATGGCTGAGGAGCCGGGACGCGTTCTGGAGGTACTGGCTTGCCGGCGGATGTGTCGTGCTGACAGCTGTGGCCGTCAACTCCTGGGTGGTCGGGGGCATGGATGACTGGCGGGAGCCGCTGGCTGTGCTCGTGGTTGCCTCCTCGCTGGCTGTTTCCCCTGGTTGGCCGCTCGCGCGCTTCTGGTTCACGGCCGGAGCTCTCGGCCTCGCTCTGGCAATGGTGCTGGAGACGGGGGGAGTCGCGATCGATCAACGTCAGATCATCTGGGCGGCTTTGGGAATTGGAGCCGTGAGCTTTGGCCTCGCTCTCAATCGCGCTCACGGAGCCCACCTCGGAACGATCGGACATCTGATATCCACGGCCGCGGTCGCGTCGCTCGCTAGCGGGGGGCCCGCATCGCCGGTGCTGGGCGGTTGGGCCGCCGGCTGGTTGGTCGCCGCGATGGGGGACAATCGGGGGCGAAGCACCGTCACAGCCCTTCTGACGCGGATAGACAAGACAGAGGGCGACACGGTGTGGAAGCGATTCGCTGCGTGGGTGGTCCCAACGCTGGTTGCCTTCACGATTCCGCCGGCTCTCCTCGCAACAGTCGACCTCTGGCCTGAGTTCGGTCGTCACCGCTCCTGGACGGGTGTTCTGGTCGCAACCATTGGGCTTGCCTATGCCTTCTCCAGCACCCTGGGCGGGAGACAACTCAAGCATGCCCTGGCATGGGGAGCCGTGGCAGCTTCCGTGATCGGTGTCTCAGTCGCTCCCCCAGATCCCTGGCCAACCATCTATGCAGCCGCGGCCGTCATCGTGGTTGCGCTCGTCTTGAGCCGGGATCTCGGCCAGAACTGGTTCAACTGGTTTGCCTGGCTCATGTCGGTTGTGATTGCCATGATGTTGGCAAGCCAGCTCGGCGTCGCCGGGGACCAACTGCACCTGGTCGGTCTGGCTTGGGGAAGCGTCATGCTTGTCGGGGGCCTTGTCGCCGACGATGTCCGATCGGGCCGCAGATCAGTCGGCGAGGGACTGCGGACCAGGTGGTTCCGGTATCCGGTCACCCTTGGCGCTTTGACGATCCCGGTCAGCCTCGGTCCAGCCTTCGTGGACCAACCTTCGGTTTTCGGCTGGTGGGCCATCGGGGCATCGGTCGTGTACCTCCTTGTGGCCTGGCTCACCCGAGTCGGCGCGATCACTGCTCCGGCCTATGCCCTCGCGGCCTTGGGGCTCGCGGTCCTCGTCCCCTGGTCGGTGCTATCTGACCCCTGGCTGCTTTCCCTGCTGGCACTCCCATTGGTCGGTATCTCGGTTGTCGCCGAGTTCCGCCAGGGGAGCGCTGAAAGCGACTGGCTCCGATGGGACCTGCCGCCGCTGATTGTGGCCCAAGGCCTCGGAGTCATGGCGCTGGTGTTCGGATCGGTCGGGGACGGTCTTGCCGAGGCCGGCCTCGCGTTCGGGGCTCTTGCTATGGGGTTCGGATTTGCTCGCGGGCGCCGACTCTGGATCGAGCTCGGAAACGCGGTCGTCCTCTTGGGAGCCTGGGATCTCGGCATCGGATGGCTCTCACTCGCCCTGGTGGCCACGTCGATTCGGGGAGTGGTTGGAACGTCCATGGCACGCTTGGAGACCCGGAACTCCTACCAGGCGATCTCGGTGGTTGGTGCGGGACTCGCCTGGCCCAGTTTCCTCGCGTGGTCGAAGCTCACTCCCTCTCAGCAGGTGGACTACTCCATGCTCCTCATCGGTGGAGCATCGCTTGTCGTCGCTCTGCTCGCGAGAGCCCGCAGGATCAAGCGCGACACGGGAGCCTGGTGGGGAGTGCTCTCGCTACTGGGTGTCGTGATCACTGTCGCAGTCGCCGTTGGACCGCTTGGCTCAGGCATCACGGGGCCTGCGGTCGCGATTGGGCTGTTCATGGTCGCGATAGGGGCAGAGGTCGCCTGGCAAGTCTTCGACTCTCTTCTCCGCTACGTGGCGACAGTCATGACGATCGGTGCTTGGGTTTCTCTGGCCGTTGGTCTCGGATGGGACCAACGGGAGGCTGTCATGTGGACCTCGGCGGCATTTGGTGCCGCAGCGATCGGCGTGGCGGAGCTGTCCCGGCTCTTCGAGTCCTCGGCGTCGGGGCGTCCTCACGCTCTCAATCCTTTCCGAGCCTGGTGGGCGACGGGCGCATCCGGGGTGATCGTCGCGACCTACCTGGCGTACTACGCGTCTGCTATCGAGTCGACCGGATTCTTCGTCGCCGGAGGTCTGGCGGCTGTGGCAATCTCCGCAAGCCGTGCAACCGAGGCTTTGCGTTGGAACGGCTTGCGAGACACCGCAGGGTTGAGCGCCCTCGGGACAGCGATCGTCCTGGTCCTCGCCTTCGGGTTCAGCGAGTCGGTCCTAGGAGTTGTGGCCGCAGTCGGCGCAACTTTCACCGCTTTCGTCGCGCTCATCGTTTGGCGGCGGAGCCCGGGCTCACTGTGGATCCGGCCGGTCATCCTCACGGCAGCGGCGGCCAACGGGATCGCAGCCGGAATCGCGCTAACCCGGGCCAGCGATGACCTCTGGGTGACAGTCCTCTTCTCGGTTGGGGTCCAACTGGTGGCGATCGGCCTGGTTCTATCCGACCCTCGCGTTCTCGCTGGCGGCCCACCCGTTCTAGCCCTCGGCTTTGTGCTTGCCGTTGCCGAGAGCGTCTCCGGATCGGCACAGTGGCTCTCGATTCCCGCGGGGCTGGTGCTGCTCGCTGAAGCGGAGATCTTCAGGTTGCTAGCACTCCCGAGCGGCAAATCTCTCGACCTGCGCACGTTTGCGATTCTCGAGTGGATAGGCCTTGGCGTCCTCGCTGCCCCTCCGTTCGTCGAGATGTTCACAGTCTCGCTGTTCGTGTCCCTCATCGCCTTGGCGGTGGGGGTTGTGACCTTCTTCTGGGGTGTGGCTACCAGAGTCCGCCGTCGGGTCTTGAGCGCAGTTGCCCTCGTCGTGGCGACCCTCGTCATGACTGTTTTTGCGGCCGCGGCTCAGGGGGCCCCAGACTCGGCCTTCTTCTGGATCGTTGCGATCGGGATCGGGTTTGCGGTCATGCTTGTGGCCGGACTCGGTGAGGCCTACCGCTCCAAGAAGGGACGGGCGATGACTCGCTTCTATCAACTGATGGAGGGCTGGGAGTGAGACCGAAGTACTGGCAAGCCATCATTGTTGGTGTGGTTGGGGTGGCCTCGATCACATGGAGCATGCTCGGGGGAGACGCCTCGCTCGTCGGACTGTTCGTAGGGGCTGGAGCAGTTCCCGTCGCCATTCTTCTCGCCGTCTCTGGCCGCATGGGCATGTCGCCTCGTGCCGGGTCTGTCATCGGAGGGGCGACTATCGGCCCTGCGATGGCGATCTTCAGCCATGCCTTCGTCTTCGGGTTTGCGTATCTGTTCTTCTTCGGTTTTGCCGAGGCCGCGGCAACGGCGATGGAAATCCTTCGGGTCGACCCGACCTTCCTCGAAGTGGCAGCTTCCCCGTGGACGGTCCTCTTCTTCATCGAGTTGGCCCTGGTCGCTCCCTTGACCGAGGAGGTGGGTAAGGCGATTGGTGCTTCGTTCGGTCGCCCACAAACCCGCGCCGAAGCCTTCATGGCCGGGGTTGCCGCCGGGGTTGGCTTCGCGGTGGTCGAGGACATCATGTATGCGACCGGAGGGTTCTTCTTCACATCCGGCTGGGAAGCGGTCGCCTCGGTGAGGATGCTGAGCGCGGCAGTCCACCCGCTGGCGAGCGGGATAGTGGCGTTGGGTTGGTGGGAGTGGAGACAGCGTCGCGATCTCGGGCTTCTTGCTCGGCGGTTCCTAACTGGTGTTGGGGTTCATGCAATTTGGAACGGCTCGATCGTGGCCCTGATCACGGTCGGAGAGGCCTACGGCATAGAGGGCCTCCTGGGATTCGGCTCTATAGGGATCGCCTACTCGGCCGGCCTCGGCGTCGTTGCCACCGGAGTGTTGTGGCGTATGGCTTTGACTATTACCAAGGATCCCGAGAAGGTGTTCGCCTTCGACGCCATGGACATCAGGTCCATCGGGGCGTGGACCATCGTGGCTTCATCGCTGCTGGTTCCTATCGCCCTGCTCTTCCTGGGGTTCCCGAGCCTCGTCAGCGGCTAGGTCAGGAACGTGGGCGCACGCCTCCGGGGAAGGGTTGTGCGAAGAGGGTCGGCCCCGACTAGCTGTCTTACTCGGCGAGGTCGGGCTCGAGGACGTCGGCGGGCACCTCGCTCGGCTCATCGGGGATGGCGTCGGGGATGTCCCGCTCCACGTTGCGGAGCTTGGGGATCAGATACCCGACTACTCCCGTCACGGTGAGAAGAACGCCCATGATCACGTACATGAAGCCGATGCCACGACCTGGCCCGGTGCCGATGATCGATCCAACCGTCTCAGCCAATGAGCCTCCGGGGGCCAACATGGGTTCGAAGACGTTGTCGGCAAGCGGGCCCGCCAGGACGTACGCCAGAGGGGCGGCCATGGTGGCGATCACCCTCCTCACCGCGAAGACGCGGCCCTGGTAGTCGGGGGCGATCTTGACCTGCCAGAGCGCCTGGCTGGTGGCGTTGATGATCGGCACCAGCAGCATGAATGCGATGAACCAGCCTGCGATCCAGACGGCGTTGGCCTGGGCACCGGTCAGGGCGATGAAGACGCCCCCGAGGGCGATCGCTCCCATGATGAACCGAATCCGGTGCTGGGCCCCCTTCCACGTGCTGGCGACGACGCTGCCCACCAGCATGGCGATGCCGACCGATGACAGCATGGTTCCCATCACTGTCTCGGTGGTGAACGAGAGGATGAGCGGGAACGTCAAAACGTTGGTGAACCCGAGCAGGAAATTGAGTACAGAGGCCACGAATAGGAAGATGAGAAGGCCCTGTCGCGCCTTCAGATACCGGAAACCGTCGGCTGTCTCTCCGAGGAGAGACCCGTTCCCTGGTGCCTCCCCGCTCTCCGATGGCTCGGGACGCGGGAATCGAACGACCAGGAGGGTCATCACCGCCGCGGCGAAGGTGACGACGTCGATGATGAGGATCCCCCCTAGACCGACCGAGACGATCAGAACTCCCGCCAGAACCGGTGCGACGACGATGCCCAATGCCTGGAGGGCGTTGACCATCCCATTGGCCCGGTTGAGCTGGTCCTTGGGGACGATCAGCGGGATAGTCGCCATGTAGGCCGGCTCCTGAAACGACTGTCCGATCGAGCTGATCGCGGCGCTCACCACGATGTGCCAGATCTCGAGGCTCCCGGTGAACCAGAGGACCGCCAGAGCAATCGAGGCGAGGCCGGCGACGGTGTCGGAGGCGATCATCGCCCAACGGCGGTCGATGCGGTCGACGATGGTGCCGGCGAATGGTCCGATGATGATCGCCGGGATCGAAGCGGCGAGGATCACCATTGCCAGAGAGGTGACCGACGCGGTCTCTCCGAAGACGAAGAAGAAGAGGCCGAACTGGGTCAGCCCCGTGCCCAAGACCGAGATGAGCTGGCCGCCCCAGACGATGAAGAAGGTGCGCATGCCGCTGCGCTCGGAGGCCTGGGTTTCAATCACTTTGAAAAGGTTATTGGCCTGACTTGCGCAGAACCGCGCCTTTCTCTTTGAAATCTGGGCCGAATCTTTGAATCGTGGGGGAGCGCCAACGGGGACCGTCTCCCCTACTCGGCAGAGAATCTTTCACAAAGGCTGGCTCGTGATGCCTCAAGAGGGGAAAGACCACCGGAGCGGGATTGAAAGTCGACACGGAGCCCTCAGCCGCCAGCTTCGCCGGGTTCTTCTCGAGCGCGAAGCCGAGATTCGGCAAGCGCTCGTCTCCTGCTACGGACCGGACAACGCGAGGCGGCGGCGGACGCCCATCCCCGCTCTGGCTCGACCGACCGATCCGCAGAGGACATCCGTCGTCTGTCGCCCCGCCTTCGGCTACGACCTCCCCGAGATCTCCGAAGTCATGGGGGTCCGGCGCATGGGAGGAAATCACATTCATCGTCACTCCGTGCTCCGTGACCGAGTGCGGGCGATGAGAGATGGAGAGACATGAGCAAGAGAAGGCTGATGAGACTTCTGACATTGGCTGGGCCGGCGACCCTCGTCCTGTCGTTGACGCCCGTGTCAGCGACGGGCAAAGTGAAGCCGGTCGCGTAGGCCCGTCTAGCGTTGGCAGATGCTCCGACGTCTAGAGGCCGGTGACCCGGTCGACATGCTGGAGATGCTCTTCTCTGAGAGCCGCGCCGCCTCCGGCCGGCCCTGGGTGATGCTCAACATGGTCGAGTCGGTGGACGGCGCCACTGCTGTGGGCGGAGGTGCGACGGGTCTGAACGACGCCGACGACCGAGCCCTCTTCCTGGCTCTGCGGGCTGTCGCTGATGTGGTGATGATGGGCGCTCAAACGGTTCGGTCCGAGAAGCTGGGCCCGATTCGGATGACCGAGGAGATGATGAGCTACCGGAAAGCCGCAGGCCTCGAAGGTGAGCCCACGATGGTGATCCTGACCAGGTCACTCGACATCGAGCCGGACCACCGGGTCTTCTCAGACCAGAAGCGGAGACCAACCATCCTGACGGGAGAAGAGGCTGACCCGCTCAAGGTGGAGCGGTTGGGTCATGTGGCCGACGTTGTTCAGATCCCCTCGCTCGACGGCAACGGCATCGTCGACGCACTCGACTGGGCCTCTGTGATCCTCTGCGAAGGGGGCCCGACACTCAACTCCCACCTGGTGGCCGCAGGTGTTGTCGACGAGATAGATCTGACCCTCTCGCCGATGGTGGCGATGGGGGAGTCGAAGCGGATCGCCTCCGGCCCGGCACTGGACCCACCGGTGGAAATGCGCCTCGACCGGGCTCTGGTGGGCGACAGGTCTCTCTTCCTCCGCTATCTGACCGACTGGCCCCGGTAGGCGAACCAGTCGGCGACGGGTCCCAACTGCGGGTGATGTCCCGCCGCGGCGCTGCTCATCGCAGTCAGTTGGGCAGTCGGGTCGCCGTCGAAGTCCCAGACCTCGAAGGTGGGGCCGGCGAAAGTGCCGTCGCCGAGGCTCATGGTCGTCAGGTGGCGGGCGGTGGGGCCGAGGACCTCGGTCATCAGCCCGTAGAGATCTCCCACCAGGGACGGCTTGCTCGGCGCCGCCTCGAACAGCTTCTTCATGACCTGGTAGAGGTAGCGGTAGGCGGCATTGAAGAGATCTGACACCGGACGGACGGTTTCGGGGTATGAGGCGGTAGTCGGGTTCTTCCGCAGCGGTGTAACCGGCCCCAGCGGACTTTCCCCTTCGTAGATGCTCAGCAGCTTGTAGTAGTGGGTCAGCTCCTGGTGATCGGGGTCGGCCCATCTGTCGTCGCTGAGTCCCTCGCCCTGATGAACGATGATCTCTATGGCCTCAATCGCGCTGTCCAGGTCGGTGATGGCCATGAGTCCTCCGCTGTCCTCTGCGTCGAAGGCGACTGGGGCATAGAACGATGGGTCCGCCAGCTGACGGTCGAGCTGTGGCTCGGCGAAGAGATCGTGAGTGTCGTCTATGCGCTTCAAGCCGTGCTCCAGCGCGTGGTAGAACTGACCCAGAGTCTCGAACTCGTCCGGCTCATCCGGAGCGCCGTGGACCTCGGGCTGCTCGATTCTCATGAAAAGGTCGCGGAGCAGTTCGGGTGTGCATGCAGCCAGGTTGACCCGCAGGGGTGGAGCGTGATGTGGCAGGTCCGAGGGATAGGCGGGCATGTATGCCGATGAAGCGAAGTCTGGCTCGCCGCCGATAGCCAGGAGGACGTTCGAGGCGAGGGCCGCGTGAAGCATCTCCTCGGCGACGATGCTTCGGATGAGTAGAGCGGGCTTCGAGGCTTGATCCTCGATCGAATACATCGCGTAGAGGTACGGGGGAACCGTCGTCAGCTCGACCCGGATCGCCAGCGCGAGGTGGTCTCTTAGATCCTGCGGCGTCTCGATCGGCATTCGCTAGGCACCACCGTCCTTGAGGGACGCCCACAGCTCCAGTGCCTCAGCGCGGATGCGCTGGCCGGCTTCCGCCGAGCCGTCCGATCCGATGAGACTGCTCTCGAGCGCGATGCCACGCTCCGCGGCGACGTTGAGGAGGCGGACGATCAGGTCCTGGGCGTGATAGGCGGCGTGGGTGACGATCCGGAGGGCCTCGGCGATGTTGGACGAGTGAACCTCGCTGAGAGCAACGCCGACCATATGGAGTAGCTCCTCCTCATCCGCCGCCGCGATGTGGGCTCCGACGAGGTTGGCGATCAGGTCACGTCCGGCCGGAATGAGAGGGTCGCCCTGCAGATCGATGTTGATCTTGACCATCGGAGCCGAGGCTAGCCAAACAAGGAAGGCCCCGGCTTTGGCGCCGGGGCCTTCTCCTGGTGTGATCAGGATCTATCGGTTGGCGGGAATCCGCTCCTTGGCCATCTTGGGGGAGGAAACTTCGATGCCTTCGAAGCCTTCTGTGGCCCGTGCGACCCAGATCAGTCCAAAGCCGCCGATCCAGGACAGCACTGCCAGCCCGGCGAAAGCCGCTGCGAGGCCGAAGCCAAGCGCCAATGTGGAGGCCGTGACCGCTCCGACCCCAAGCTCACCGAACAGACCGTGTGCCGTGCCACTCCACGCCTGGGAGCGGGCAGGGCCCTCGATCGGGTGACGGCGGTCGAAGTCGGTCCAGTAGCGG
>JABAOE010015666.1_pt4 | contig 12449 bp, 12 predicted proteins | sample 7062141 | NCBI WGS metagenome assembly JABAOE01 (sample SAMN14538627, study PRJNA623070) | marine sediment metagenome | biome: marine biome [ENVO:00000428]; feature: marine pelagic biome [ENVO:01000023]; material: deep marine sediment [ENVO:00002113] | place: India: Gulf of Khambhat ...
TGTCACTGGTGATATTAGAGTTAAAAAGAATACGTGTACCGTAAGGGTAACTTATGGACCGGGTGCTAATGATTTTTATGAGATAACACCTGGCAAGACGGATGCAATTGATAGTAGAACGGTTACGGTGCCTGCGGGTCGAGAGATGAATATCCACTGCAGAAAAACAGGCCAGAAAGGTAAATGCGAGTGGAAGTATTCAAGAACGTCTCCGTAGAATTGATTAACAGCAAGTGATTTGCAGAGCTAAATAAATATCACGGACATGCAATCTGTCCTAATAGATAACTAGAGTCCCGTCACCTTGACTTTTCTTGTCTTAAGTAGTTAAATTGAAATTGAAAACAGGAGTAAAAGGAGAGTTAAAATGAGAGGTATAAATTTACTTGTATTAACATTAGGAATTTTATTTCTAACCTTCGGCATGGCAGATGCTGAGGATAAAAAACAAGCAGAGGAAGCAGCGCCACCACCTACTTGTAACGGAAAAGTTGCAACTATTGTAGGAACTGACGGTAATGACGTGATAACCGGAACAGATGACGATGACGTGATAGTAGGTTTGGGCGGGGATGACAGGATAAGCGGTAAAAAAGGTAAAGACTACATTTGCGGCGGCGACGGTAACGATATCATTGAAGGCAACAAAGGTCCGGATCAGATTTACGGGGAAGCCGGCGATGACCGGTTAAAAGGAAACCGCGGGCTGGATGTGGTATATGGCGGGGAAGGAAATGATTATATAGAAGGTAATGAGGGAGAGGACTTTCTTGACGGCGGACCGGGAGTCGACAACCTAAACGGCGGAGACGCTAAAGACAAGTGCCTAAATGCGGAGCAGTGGAAAAATTGTGACGGGACCGGAGGAAGTTAATCCTGTACAATTAGGATATGAGCTCTAAGCTTTACATTATCTCCACACCTATCGGGAATCTTGAAGATATTACGCTAAGGGCGCTTAATATCCTGCGGGAAGTTGATGTGGTAGCCTGTGAGGACACGAGAACTACTAAGAAGCTTCTTGCTCACTATCAAATCAAGACACCTCTTGTGAGCTATCACGAGCACAACGAGGAAGTTAAATCTAAAGAGCTCGTCTCAGAGCTGCTTCAGGGTAAAAGCATAGCTTTAGTTAGTGATGCAGGCACACCGGGGGTGTCGGACCCGGGTTACAGAGTGGTGAAATTAGCTTCCGAGAAGGGTATTGAAGTTGTACCTATTCCCGGGGCATCTGCGGCTATAGCAGCGCTTAGCGTATCCGGCCTATCTACCTCGAGCTTTGCCTTTTACGGGTTTCCGCCCAGGCAGAAAAAACGCCTTCACGAATATTTAACTAAAATTAGAGATCATCAAGAGACGCTTATTTTTTATGAGTCTCCTAGCCGGATCATTAAAACCCTGGAAGCAATAATAGATGTGTTTGGTGACAGAAAAGCATCGTTAAGCCGAGAGATTACAAAGATGTATGAGGAGACATTAAGGGGGACATTGTCAGAAATTAAAGAGACTCTTCAGAACAAAGAAACGATTAAGGGTGAATTTACCTTAATTGTTGAAGGTGCATCAGGAAATGGGACTGAGTTTGATTCTGAAACTGTGGATAAACTTCTTAAGCAAATGAAAAAAGAAGGCCTTACTTTAAAAGATGCTGTAAGTCAGGTTACATCAGAAAGCGGAATTTCTAAGAGTAAGATTTACAAAAAGGCTCTTCAAATCTGGAAATAGTGCGCAAGTTATTTATCTATGTGTTTTTTTACGATCCTATCCTTTTCTACCTCTGAGCCTACCTGCACCTGTTTTTCCATCTTTTGCTTCTTATGCGCAGCCTCTCCCTGAACGTTAGATTTGCAGGAGTCACAAATTGAGTCCTCGGACGGCATCGCGCAAAGCATGCATTTTTTTTGTTTCTCTGTCATGTTTATACACCTACTTAAATTTTACTGATTTAAATACCTTTAGAAAGCCTTCTACTAGATTTCGGGACGCTTGTCCCTCCAATTTGAAGTCTGCTCATATGCATATGCTACGTGAATAACCGTTTCCTCATTGAATGGTTTCCCAAGTACTTGAATTCCAATCGGCAGCCCGTCCGAGGAAAATCCGCAGGGGACTGAAATCCCCGGCAGACCGGCGATATTGCAGGGAATTGTAAGTACGTCAGACAAGTACATTTTGATCGGGTCCTGTGTTTTCTCCCCAATCTTAAAAGCCACCTCGGGAGTTGTCGGCGCAACTATGGCATCAACTTTCTCGAAGGCTTCGTCAAAATCTTTCTTAATCAAAGTTCTTACTTTCTGTGCTTTCAGGTAGTAGGCGTCGTAGTATCCGGAAGAAAGCGCATATGTGCCAAGCATAATTCTTCTCTTAACTTCGTCCCCAAACCCTTGTGCTCTGGTTTTAAAATACATATCTTTCAATGATTCAACGTCTTGTGCCCTAAATCCATACTTAACTCCGTCGTATCTTGCCAAGTTCGAACTTGCCTCAGACGGAGCGATTATGTAGTAGGTGAGCACTGCATATTCGGTGTGCGGCAGGGATACCTCAACAATCTCCGCACCTAGATTATCAATCTCGGATATAGCCTTCCTCGATGCCTCTTCGACATCTTTGTCCATTCCTTCTACAAAGTACTCTTTGGGAATTCCAATTCTTAAACCCTTTAGATCGCCTTTTAGAGATTTAGTAAAATCGGGCACGGGAATATTAACGCATGTCGAGTCTCTAGGGTCCGGGCCGGAGATTGCATTTAAAATTATTGCAGTGTCCTCTACTGTTTTTGTAATAGGCCCTGCCTGATCAAGCGAAGATGCGAATGCTATCATTCCAAACCGGCTAACGCGGCCGTAAGTAGGCTTCATTCCCACTACTCCGCAAAGTGAGGCAGGCTGTCTTATAGATCCTCCGGTGTCGGTTCCTATGGACCCGATGCATAGTGAGGCTGCTGTTGCAGAAGCAGATCCTCCGCTCGATCCTCCAGGGACTCTCTGCAAGTCCCAAGGGTTAGCGGTTGGACCAAAATAGGAGCTCTCGGTTGAAGAACCCATAGCGAACTCGTCCATATTATTCTTGCCGAGAATAACCGCTCCTTCATCCAAAACTTTAGTGGTTACAGTTGCGTCATAAGGGGGGATAAAATTCTCGAGCATCTTTGAGCCGCATGTTGTTGTTACATCCTTTGTGATAAATATATCCTTTAAGCCAAGCGGGATACCGTGAAGTACTCCTTTATAATTGCCGGAAGTGATTTCTTCTTCTGCTTGGGCTGCGGACGCAAGCGCCTTCTCTGAGAGTACCGTGATATAGCTGTTCAGCTTCTCATCGTGGCTCTCAATTCTATCAAGAAGAGATTTTGTGAGCTCAACGGGAGACAGCTCCTTTGACTTAATTAGCTCTGATGCTTCCTTTATTGTAAGAAACGGTAGTTCCATATGGATATTTCTCCTTAGTCTTCAATCACTTGCGGTACAACAAAGAAATCATCTTCGCTCTCAGGCGCATTTTGTAAAACTTCTTCCGTAGTTAAGGTTTTCAAGACAGTGTCTTCCCTAAGGGGTGTTGAAATATCAAGCACATGAGATGTAGGCTCAACGTTTTCTGTATCCAGTTCGTTTAATTGTTCTATATATTCCAAAATGTTTCCCAGCTGCTCGGTAAATCTCTCTAATTCTTCATCGTTAAATTCCAGCCTGGCAAGCTCGGCAACTTTCAATACATCTTCTTTAGATATCTTCATGATCGCTCCTCAATTTATCCACTGCAAAAATCTTCAACAAATTCGATGACCTTAGTCTCAAGCTTAACACCGTCAAGTCTGTCTATCTCTTGTACGCCGGTCGGGCTTGTGGTGTTGATCTCGGTGACATAGCCCCCTATGACGTCCAGGCCTACAAAATACAGGCCGTCCTCTCTTAATCTGGGTCCGATAATGCTGCAAATCTCAAGATCTCTTTCCGTTAGCTCCGATTTTGCGGGGCTCCCGCCTGAGTGGAAGTTAGATCTAAACTCTCCTCCTGCCTTAGGGACTCTGAGTACTGCCCCAAGCGGCTCACCGTTTAGAACAATTATTCTCTTATCGCCCTCGGATACTTTTTCGATAAACTTTTGCGCTATCACATATTCGGTCTCGAACTTTGTGATAGACTCAAGGATAACATTTGCATTCCTATCTCCCTTGCGCACATAGAAAATCCCTTCCCCTCCGTATCCGTCAAGAGGTTTTACTACCATCTGTCCTCCACATTTATCAAGAAAATCATCTAGCTGCGCGATGTTCTTTGCAACAATACTCTGTGGAATTACCTCGGGGAAAAACAGCGAGTACAGTTTTTCATTGGACTCCCTGATACCGGTTGGGTTATTTATCACTTTAGTTTTTGTCTCGTCAATTAAGCTAAGGATGTATGTCGCATAAAGAAAGTCATTATTTACCGGAGGGTCTTTTCTCATCCACACCACATCGAAGCTGTCTAACTGCAGAGTCTTTGTCTCACCAAATTCATAAAATGTGTCACTTCTCTCTAATTTTACCGTAGTAGCCCTCCCCCATGCTTGGGCATCTTGTACAAAGAGGTCCTTAAGTTCTAAGTACCAGACTTCGTGACCCCTCGCTTGTGCTTCTAGCATGAGCACAAATGTAGTGTCTTTCTCGGTATTTATGGTCCCGATAGGGTCCATTATGAATGCCATTTTTAGTTTCATTCAATTCACTTAAAACAGATTTATTTTGAAGTTTGATTCTACCGAATTTTATGCCTATGGACAAATATAGCGATGACTGTCCAGGCTTCAAAGCTATGGTGTATAATCTATTTCATAATATTTGAGAGGGCAATAATATAATTATATGTCTCCCGTTGATAAAGTTAGATTAGAAAAATTATATTCCACGGAGCAGCCCGATTATGCAGACGCCATAGCTATGCAAAAAGAGCTAAGTGCTAGCGTAGAGGCGCATAATGGGTTCTCGGATATTCAGACCGTTGCAGGCGCAGATTTAGCTATATTGAAAGACCAAAATAGGCTCGTGTGCGGGATTATTGTGTTCAGCTATCCGGAGCTTAGGGAAATTGAGCGCGCCTGGGAGGTGGTTGATGAGAAGTTTCCCTATATACCGGGATTATTGGCGTTTAGAGAGGGTCCTGCGATAATTAAAACATACGAAAAACTAAAGAATAAACCGGACTTACTTATCCTTGACGGTCAGGGCATAGCTCACCCCAGAGCATTTGGAATAGCCTGCTATGTAGGCGTGCTGCTCGATATTCCTGCTATGGGTATTGCTAAGAAAAGGCTCTACGGAGTGCACAATGATCCAAAAAATTCTGCTGGTTCGTATGAGTCTCTAATATCTAAGGACAGCACTACGATTGGGGTTGTGCTAAGGACTAAGGAGGGAACAAAACCGGTGTTTGTTTCCATAGGTCATAAGATTGATTTATCAACTTCTGTGGAAATAGCTCTTGGCTGCACAAGGGGTTACAGGGTTCCGGAGCCGACAAGGCTGGCGGATAAATACGTATCAGAACTCAAGAGGGGTCTTAGCTAGTGCCTGAGAGATTCTCGTGGATTGTGGAGGACAGAATTGCGGGGATGGAAAGACCGGGGCTGTTTTACCCGATAGAAGAAGATTTAGAGTTTTTGAGGGCGCAAGGCATTGAAGTGATTGTTAATTTGCAGGAAGAGGAGCACTTTAGAGAACACGCGGGTTTCATAGTAAAAAATATCTCCATTGATGACTTTAGTCCCCCTAGTTATGAGGATTTTGTTGAATTCATTGATTTTGTGACGATGCATATCTCCGAGAGGAGAAAAGTTGTAGTTCACTGCTATGCCGGCATGGGGAGGACCAATCTGATGCTTGCAAATTATTTAATACACCACCTTGGAATAAGCGCAGATCGGGCACTCGAGGAGGTCAAAAACAGAAGGCCTGTGCATCTTGTAACATACAGCCAGGAGGAAGCGCTCAGGGAATATTACTATGTAATTAGAGACACTCTCGGCTCGAGATAAATGAAATATCTATGTCCTCTTAGAATTATTTTTCTAGTATACGGAGTTCATATCTGGTACATTATAGTTCAATATTGACTGCAGATAGGCGTCTAAAAAGGAAATTCTATGGGCTATTCTAAAGAGCTTCTTGATCAGCTAAATTTTGGAAAAGGCGAAATACTATACGGAGACACTCCGCTTGCCATTTTAAAGGCATTTCTGCAATCCGGAGTGGCCTACTTGGGCGGCTATCCAGGGTCTCCTACAGCGAGCTTAATAGACGCAATTTCCGATTCCTACGATACCGTTCTAAAGCCTAAAGGTATATATTTTGACTGCTCCGGCAATGAAGCATCAGCCGCATCATTACTTTCCGCCTCTATCAGCTACCCGATCAGGGGCTCTGTGAACTGGAAGATAGTAGGCACCAACGTTGCCTCAGACGCTCTTTCACATATTTCTTCATCAGGCGTTACCGGCGGGGCAATGATAATCGTTGGTGAAGATTACGGCTGTGACAGCACATGCGTGGCAGAGAGAGCCCTGCCGTTTGCACTAAAGTCAACGATGGCAGTGATGGACCCAAGGGGCGATCTGGAGCATGTTGCCAAGATGGTTCAGGCAGGGTTTGAATTATCCGAGTATTCAAACATGCCCGTTATGTTTTTATTGTCCACGAGAGTTGCGCATATCATGAATAAGATGAAATGCGAAGACAATATGGAGCCTCCTATCAGCATGGTAAACAGGATGGATGATCTAAAAACCGATTTGGAAACTATTCCGCTTCCTCCTTTTACATTCGATCATGAGAAGAAGAAATACGGTGAACGTCTGCCTGCAGCACAGAGGTTTATACTTGAGAACAAGCTCAATGAATTTTTTGACGGTGATGAGAAGTCAATCGGGATCATAACCCACGGTATGATATATAACTCTCTTATGAGGTGTCTATATAACCTAGGCGAGGCTAACCTCTATGGTGAGACAAAACTTCCGATTTTGAATCTGAATGTTACAAACCCCTTGGTACCTGAGGAGATTATTTTATTTCTCAGGGACAAAAAAGCAGTCTTGATCGTTGAGGAGGGTATGCCTAATCTTCTTGAGGAGCAGATACGCTCAATAACCCAAAGGGCACGGCTTGGGCTTGATATATTTGGAAAAGATATTCTGCCGAAAGCCGGAGAATACACCCCTGATCATATAGCAAAAGGGGTTGGAAGCTTCCTTTTGAAAAACACACTTTCTGATTATGAACAGGAACGCATAAAAGAAAGAAGCGAGTATACGGAGAAGCATAAGGAAAAGGCTGCAAGCTACTTAAAAGTGCCTATGACAAAACGAAACCCGGTTTTTTGTACCGGATGTCCCGAAAGACCCATTTTTACTGCAATAAAAATACTAGAGGAAGATTACGGAAGATCCTACTATGCATCTGATATCGGCTGCTACTCAATGAGCGGTCTCCCGCCGTTTGATCTCAGCAACTCCATTACCGGTATGGGGATAGGGCTTGCATCTGCTGCTGCTCTCTCACGGATGGCTAATAAGAGAGTTATCTCCTTCATGGGCGATGGAACATTCTGGCACAGCGGGCTTACTACCAGTATTGCAAATGCGGTGTACAACAACCAAAACGCAATATTGATCATACTCGAGAATTTCTGGACGTCTATGACCGGACATCACGAAAACCCGGCCTCGGGAAGTAACATGCGCCATGAAGGCGTAGTTATGGATATTGAAAAAGCTCTTAGAGGTGCAGGCGTTCGATGGATAAAAACTGTAGATCCCTATGATTTAAAAGATTCCATAGACGTTTTGACTGAAGCTTATGAGGAAGAAGAGGGCCTGAAGGTAATAATTTCAAGAGCTGAATGTCAGCTTGAGAAAACCAGAAGAGAAAGAGGGATAATAAAAGAAAAAATAAAGTCCGGCCAGCGTGTAAAGCAGCAAAAGCTGGGTGTGGACCCCGAGGTATGCACAGGGGATCATTCCTGCATGCGATATAACGGCTGTCCTTCCCTCACGTTAAAAGATAGTCCCACTATACTAAGAGATGATCCTGTGGCGCACATCGAGTATTCCTGTGTTGGGTGCGGCTTGTGCGGCGAAATTGCGCATGCTGCAGTGCTTTGTCCATCTTTTTATAAGGTTGAAATAGTTGATAACCCGTCTATGTTTGACAGATTGGGTGCAAAAATCAACAGATCCCTGCTTCGTATGATTTCTAAGAACGGCTGGTCGGGTTAATAGACCTAAGCATAAGAACTGTCATGGATAAAAAGAGCGATCTAATAAAGATTTTAATTCCTGCCGTGGGCGGTCAAGGAGGCGGGGTGCTAACTGAATGGATAGTCCAGGCATTTTTCCTTGAGGACTTCGATGCTCAGGGCATAAGCCTTCCGGGACTATCACAAAGGGGCGGCTCTACTGTTTATTATCTTGAGGCTCACCCGAAGCCAAAGTCTCATGAAAAACCATTAATTTTTGCTCAGTTCCCGGTTCCGGGAGAAGTGGACATAATTTTAGCTCAGGAATTTCTGGAATTGGGCAGGGCGCTTGAGCTTGGTTACGGCTCGGATAGAACTACTATAGTTACCAGTACTCACAGAATTTATTCGACATTGGAAAAGATGCCGGTTGGAAGCGGTATATATTCTGATGAGAATCTAAGGAAATTGGCAAATGCATTTTCAACTAGAATGATAGAATTAAATGCACTGGAACTCGCTAAATCGAACGGAATGGACGAGCTTGCAGTCAACGCAATACTGCTTGGGGCATTATGTGAGTCTGGCGCTGTGCCGATCGAAAAGAGCTCTTTTATAACTGCGATCGAAATGGTAGGGGTTGCAACCAATGCCAGCCTTAAGGCTTTTGAAGTTGGTTGGGAATACGCTCACTCAAATCATGACCAAGCAGGTCCGCAAACTGCTAAGTGGGATAGCTTTGTTAAAGAGAGGCTTGATAAACTGGAAGGCGCTGATAAAGAAGCATATGAGTCGAGAATTAGGACTATAGAATCTGACTACCCTGTGAATTTAAGGGAAATTTTGGGTGAGTCAATCTATAGGCTAATTGATTATCAAGACATAAAATATGCAGATAAATATTTAGAAGAAGTAAATAAGATTTATGTAATAGATTCAAACACCAAGGCTAGCTCTTTTAAGCTCACAGAGCTGTATGCCAAGAATTTAGCGCTTTTAATGAGCTATGAGGATGGAATCAGGGTTGCAGAGCTTAAAATAAAATCAGACAGGTTTAAACGCATCAGAGAGGAGATGAGACTAAGAGATGATCAAGTCTTTCGAGTGATCGACTACTTAAAACCTGATGCAGAGGAGATTTATGGCCTGCTTCCGTATGTTTTGGTTGCGCCTGCGATTAGTTTGACTCAAACCCGGTTGTTTAAAAAAATATGGAAAAGGAAAAAGCCGCTTACAATGGGGCAGACTCCGGTTACCAACTCTTTTAGCGGATATCTGCGGCTTTGGATGCTTTCCAGAATTAAATTCATGAGACCTCACTCTTTCAGGTACAAAAAAGAGTACAGATTAATCAAGCGCTATACAGAGGCGGTCATCAAGTATTCCGAATACGACTACAAAGTGGCAAGCCTTATTGCAGGGAGTGTCGACATGGTAAAGGGATACGGAAGGGTAAGACGAAGGACAATGGACGCTTTCTATAGGTACCTGGATAACATCATAGGCCCGCTCGCGGAGTATGAAAATAACAACAGAAAGAGCTATGATATTACCCTTGAGATTGGCAGGGAGGCTTGTAGTTTGATATCAGGCGAGACTGTTGACGGTATTGATAAGGCGGAAAAACTTGCTCAGGATATTTTGGGGAAACGGGCTGCTTAACTATTAAGAATTTTCTTTCATTAACTTAACGAAATCTTCGAACAAATATGATGCATCATGCGGGCCGGGAGAGGCCTCGGGATGGTATTGTACAGAGAAGGCGGGATGCTTCTTATGTTTAATACCCTCAACAGTATTGTCGTTAAGGTTAATGTGAGTGACCTCTATATCATCCCGGAGCGTTTCTGCATCCACTGCAAAACCGTGGTTCTGGGAAGTAATCTCAACTTTCCCAGTACTCAGCTCTTTTACCGGCTGATTTGCGCCCCTGTGTCCAAACTTGAGTTTGTAAGTCTCGGCTCCAAGAGCGAGGCTGAGTATTTGGTGACCAAGGCATATGCCGAATATGGGCTTTTTGCCTACTAACGTCCTTACGCTCTCTACTGCATATGCTACTGCGGCCGGGTCTCCAGGGCCGTTTGAGAGAAATATTCCGTCCGGATCAAGCGAAAGGACCTCATTTGGAGGGGTCCTGGATGGAACAACAGTTACCTCGCATCCGTGGTCAGTAAGCTTGCGCAGGATGTTATGCTTCAGCCCGAAGTCGTAAGCAACTACTTTTAATTTTGCTCCTTCCACTGGGTCATCTTCCTCAAGCGGGTCCCATTTGTGAGTTCCTTCACTCCAGCTGTAGGGCTCTTCACAGCTGACTTCCGTTACAAGATCAATCCCTACTATTCCCTCTGAGGCTTTTACTTTCTTAAGCAGACTCTTAGTGTCTAGATCCAGGGTGGAGATAACAGCTTTTTGTGCACCCTCTGATCTAATTAGTTTTGTTAGAGCTCGTGTATCAATCCCCTCTATTCCGACCACTCCGTAGTTTGCCAGATAAGATTCCAGATCTCCTTGAGAGCGCCAGTTGCTGGGGGTGCGCCAGTATTCCTTAACAACAAATCCTTTGAGAAAAGGCCTCCTGGATTCAATATCTTCTTCGTTTACCCCGTAGTTCCCGATCTCGGGGTAGGTCATAGTAACAATTTGGCCGTTGTAGGAAGGATCAGTAAGAATTTCCTGATAGCCCGTCATTGAGGTATTAAAAACGACTTCTCCAAACACCTCTCCTTGGGCTCCGAAACCCGAGCCCTCAAAAACAGTACCATCTTCCAGAACAAGAAGTGCTTTAGTCATAAATTGGGATGGGAAAATACATTCTATTTTCCCTCCTGTCAACTCAGCCATACGGCAGCCATACGGCTGATTATTCTAAATAGTTATAATTCTACCGTGTTCATGTTAATGAAGCATTCTCTAATAATAAGTCTTTAATCTGAAAGTGTCTTTCTAAGTATTTCATTTACAACTTTAGGGTTGGCCTTACCCTTGGTTTCCTTCATCACTTGTCCGACAAAGAACCCTGTGAGTTTCTGATCTCCCTCTTTTAGCCTGGCGGCTTCATCGGGGTGCGCGTCGATTATTTGTAATACTATCTTCTCCAGCTCGGCCTGATTAGATATCTGTGTCATTCCTTTTTCTTCAACTATTTCCTTAGCGCCTTTGTCGCCTGAGAGCATCTCTTCAAACACATCTTTTGCAATTTTTCCGCTTATCGTGCCGTCCTCGATAAGGTTAAGGAGCTCTCCGAGCCTCTTTGGGGTTATAGGGAATGAATCGATTTGATCCTCATCTTTTACTTCTCTGAGAACCTCGGTCATTATCCAGTTGCTGACAGTTTTTGCGTTGGTGTGCTCATTTAGACAGCTCTCAAAGTAGTCTGCAATCTCTAATGTAGCTGTAAGCACACCTGCATCATATTCCGGAAGGCCGTATTCGCTTTGAAATCTGGCTAGTTTCTGGTCGGGAAGCTCGGGCAAAGAGCTTCTAATCTGCTCAATTTGCTCCTGCTCCATAACAACCGGCAATAGATCGGGATCGGGAAAATATCTATAGTCATGAGCCTCTTCCTTTGATCTCATGGAAAAAGTAACATTCTTATTTGAATCAAAGAGCCTAGTCTCCTGCACTACCTCTTCGCCGTTTTCTACAAGCATAATCTGGCGTTTAATTTCATACTCAATTGCTTTCTGAACGTATCTGAAAGAGTTTACATTTTTTATCTCTGCTTTTGTGCCGAGCTTGTCACTACCCTTGGGTCTTACTGATACGTTTGCATCGNNTATGGAGCGAAGCTTCTTCATATACTCAACCGCCTCTTCAGCGCTCGATATCTCGGGTTCGCTGACTATTTCAACAAGCGGAACACCTGCGCGGTTAAGGTCGACAAAGCTTGAGTTGCCGTGGTTGTCATGAACGAGTTTGCCTGCGTCTTCTTCCATGTGGATGCGTGTTAGATTAATTTTTTTAGTAATCCCGTCTATTCCGATCTCAACCCATCCTCCTGTGCAGAAAGGCTCCTCATACTGGGAAATTTGGTAGCCCTTTGGAAGATCAGGGTAAAAATAGTTTTTTCTTGCAAACCGGGAGCGTGGGTGAAGCTCGCAGTTTAAAGCGATAGCAGCTTTAAATGCGTACTCCAGCACCTCTTTATTCAATACCGGCAAGACTCCGGGCAAACCAAGGCATACGGGGCTTACATGGCTGTTAGGACTGCCTCCGAACTCTGTAGATTCTGTTGAA
>JABAOE010007419.1_pt1 | contig 12440 bp, 12 predicted proteins | sample 7062141 | NCBI WGS metagenome assembly JABAOE01 (sample SAMN14538627, study PRJNA623070) | marine sediment metagenome | biome: marine biome [ENVO:00000428]; feature: marine pelagic biome [ENVO:01000023]; material: deep marine sediment [ENVO:00002113] | place: India: Gulf of Khambhat ...
TTGGCCGATCTCGTAGTCGTTGAAGTCGTGCGCCGGCGTCATCTTCACGCAGCCCGAACCGAATTCCGGGTCCACGTAGTCGTCGGCAATGATCGGCATGCGGCGCTCGACCAACGGCAGCACGACTTGCTGGCCGACCAGGTCCTTGTAGCGTTCATCCTCGGGGTGGACGGCGACGCCGCTGTCGCCGAGCATCGTCTCCGGCCGCGTGGTCGCGACCACCAGGTGCCCGTCGCCCGAGGCGAGCGGATAGCGGAAGTGCCAGAGGCTGCCGGCTTCCTCGGTCTGCAGCACCTCGAGGTCGGACAGCGCGGTGTGCAGGACCGGGTCCCAGTTGACCAGCCGCTTGCCGCGGTAAATCAGTCCCTCGTCGTAGAGCCGGACGAAGACCTCCATGACCGCCGCCGACAGCTCGTCGTCCATCGTGAAGCGGTCACGGGCCCAATCGACCGAACCGCCGAGCCTGCGCAGTTGCTTGGCGATCTGGCCGCCGGACTGTTCCTTCCATTGCCAGACGCGCTCGACGAACTTCTCGCGCCCGAGCGCCTTGCGCGAGGTGCCTTCGCCATTCAGCTGGCGCTCGACGACCATCTGCGTGGCGATGCCGGCGTGGTCCATGCCGGGCTGCCACAGCGTGTTGCGGCCGCGCATGCGGTGGAAGCGGATCAGGGCGTCCATGATCGTGTCCTGGAAGGCGTGCCCCATATGCAGGGTGCCGGTGACGTTCGGCGGAGGAATGACGATGCAATAGGGTTCGCCCGATCCCGATGGCGCGAACCAGCCGTTCTTTTCCCAGCGCTCGTACTGGCGCTGTTCGATATCCCTCGGTCGGTAAGCCTTGTCCATTGCTTCGTCTATGCCGGCACGAGGCGACAGTGACCGTCTCCGGCGGTCCGGAAGTTTCGGTCGGCGGTCTGCGCCTCGATCAAAAGATTGAATTACAGGTTGTGAGTGTCGAGTGTATGTCCCTGCTCCCGATAATCAACAAATCGTTGTCGGCTCAGCGACTTGCACTCTTCGTCGGAGGTTACAACTTCGGCCACGCGCGGGAAAGAGCCGGCAGTATCGGGGACGGAATCGCCGAGATTGATCAACAGGTCGCAGTCGGCGGACGGGAAGCGATCGCAGCCGATCGTCACCGGCGAAGCCGGCGGGCCGGACGCCTGCAGTAATTCGTGCGGCACGAAGCTGCCATCGCGAAAGGTCCACAGGAGATCGTCCATCCGCGAAGCGGACTCCGGGCTGTCGACATGAATGTGCACGCGGTTGTCGAGTTTGTAGGCTTTTTCCGCAAGCCGGCAGGCAAACTTCTGGCGGGCCAATTCGCCGCTGGCCTGCAGGATGTAGAAATCGACGCGCGCCATATCAGGGAATGGCTTTCGCGCGCCGCAGTACGAACTCGGAGAGCATCGGGACCGGCCGGCCCGTGCTGCCTTTTGTGGCGCCGCCTCGCCATGCCGTGCCGGCAATGTCGAGATGGGCCCAGTTCATGCCCTCGGTAAACTTGGACAGGAAGCAGGCCGCTGTGACCGCACCGCCGTCGCGGCCACCGACGTTCGCAAAATCGGCGAAGTTGCTTTTCAGCTGCTGTTCGTATTCGTCCGCGATCGGCAGCTGCCAGCCGCGATCGTCGGCGGCGATACCGGCAGCGAGGATTTCCCCGGCGAGTTCGTCACTGCGGCTCATGACCGCAGTGCGATGCTTGCCTAGCGCCACGACGCAGGCGCCGGTCAGCGTTGCAACGTCGATGATGACGTCCGGCTTGTAGCGCCGTGCATACGTCAGCGCATCGCAAAGGATCAGACGCCCCTCGGCATCCGTGTTCAGAACCTCGATCGTCTGTCCGGACATGCTGGTAATGATGTCGCCCGGACGGGTCGCCGTGCCGCTCGGCAGATTTTCGCAGGCCGGCACAACCACGTTCAGGTTCACCGGCAGTTTGAGCTTCGCCGCGACGAGCATCGTGCCGATGACGGACGCGGCGCCGCACATGTCGAACTTCATCTCGTCCATGCCGGGGCCGGGCTTCAGGGAAATCCCGCCGGCGTCGAACGTGATGCCCTTGCCGACCAGCACGATCGGTTTCGCCCGGCCGCCGCCCCTGTATTGCATCAGGATCAGCTTCGCGGGCAGGGTCGTACCGGCGGTGACGCTCAGGAACGAATGCATGCCCAGCCGCTTGATCTCGGTCTCGCCGAGCACCCGGGTCGACAGGTTCTTGAAACGGCGATCCAGTTTCTGCGCCGTGCGCGCAAGATGCGCCGGCGTGCAGACATTCGGCGGCAGGTTGCCGAGGTCCCTGGCGAGCGCCATACCCTCGACGATCGCGGCGCCATGTGCGCCGCCACGTACCGCTTTGCCGGAATCGCCGCGGCTGGCGACGCCGAAGCCGATCTTCTTGAGGGCCGGCGCGCGCGGCCGGCGGCCGCTCTTGGTTTCGCTGAACGAGTACAGGGTCGCGCCGATGGTCTCGACCGTGTATCGCGCCAGGTAGTAGGCGTCCGCGTCCGCGACGTCCTGAGCGCCAAGATAGCTGACGACATCCGCGATCTTCGTGCCACGAATCGCGGTGGCGGCAGCCGAGACTGCCCGGCGAAACGCAGCCACCCCGAACTCGCGCTTCTTGCCGAGACCGACGACCAGGACCCGCTTCGCCTTGACGCCGAGGACGTCCGTCAGCAGCATGCTGCTGCCGGCCCTGCCGGAGAGGTCGCCGCGCTTGATGAGCCTGGCCAGGTGGCCCTTGCTCGCCGCGTCGACATCCTCGACGCCCGGCCCGGGCTTGCCGGAGTCGAATACGCCAACAATGATGCAGCTGCCGGTCCGTCTGTGGGCTGCGCTGGTTGTTGCGAACATTTCCATGATCAAAAAAATCCCTGTCTTATGCTCAAGGCCCGGGCCCAGCCGCGCACGGCCGGCATTCCTGCCGACGGGTAGCGCTTGCTGGATTCCCCGACTGTTATTGCTTGTTGGTCGTCGCCTGGCGTCGCCTGTGTGACCCAGAGACTGTCCCGGACAAATCAAAACCGGTAGTCTACCCGATCCGATCGAACAAGGGGCGCGTCCGCGGGTCAAAAGCCTGAAAAATCACCGAATTAGCTATGTTTCGCATACTCGATCGATACATATTTCGTGAAATTGCCCAGTCGTGGCTGGCGGTGACCGTCGTGCTGCTCGCGATCCTCCTGACCAACCAGTTTGCCCGCGTCCTCGGCGACGTCGCCAAGGACAAACTGCCGAAAGACGCCATTTTCCAGATCATCGGGCTGACCGCGCTGCAATACCTGACGATCCTCGTGCCGATCGCCCTGTTTCTCGCCATCATGCTTGCCCTCGGCCGCCTGTACCGCGACAGCGAGATGCCGGCGATGATGGCCTGCCGGGTTGGCCCGCTCGACATACTGCGGCCGCTCTCCTGTTTGCTGATCCCGCTGGCGCTGGCCGTCGGCTGGCTCGCGATGGAGATCTCGCCGAACGCGCTGTCCCAGATCGAGCGAATCGGCGTCGAGGCGAGGCGCCAGGCGGACCTGGCGAGCATCGAGCCGGGACGTTTTACCGCTGACAGCAGGGAAGGGGCCGTGGTCTACGCGGAAAACGTGCTTGGACCCGGGTCGGTCGAGAACGTGTTCCTGCAGCGGCAGGACGACAGCAACATCGAGGTCGTCATCGCCGAGCGGGGCGAGCAGGTCGAGTCAGACGATCCCAACATGCGTTACTTCGTGCTGCGCAACGGCCGCCGTTATGAAGGCATCCCGGGCACGTCCGAGTTTCGCGTCATGGAGTTCGCCGAGCACGGCATTCCGTATCGCTTGCCGAATCTCGCGGACCCCGAGCTCGAGCCCCGGGCGATGAAGACGGCGGACCTCATCCGTTCCAACGACGCCGAGGAGCTCGCCGAACTGCACTGGCGAGTCGGCATCCCGCTGGCAACTTTCGTGCTCGCCGTCTTTGCCGTGCCGTTGAGCCGCAGCCAGCCGAGGCAGGGTCGATACGGGCGGCTCGCCATCGGTTTGCTGGTCTTCATCATCTATTTCAACCTGCTGAGCGCCGGCAAGGCCTGGCTCGAGCAGGACATCGTGCCGTCCATGGTCGGGCTGTGGTGGGTGCACGGGCTGATGCTGTTCTCGGCGCTCTTGCTGCTGGCCTTGCAGAATGGCATCCACCGACGACTATTCTCGTTCGGGGCGCGCGCATGAACCTGCTGTCCATCTACCTGATGCGCGCCATTATCTCGAGCACGCTGCTCGTGCTGATGGTGCTGCTGGCGCTGGCCGGGCTGTTCGAGTTCATCGGCCAGCTCGATTCCACGCAGGGCGACTACGGCACGCCGCAGGCCCTGCTGTTTGCGGTGCTCAGAATGCCGCAGCTGTCGTTCGAGATGCTGCCGATCGCGGCCCTGATCGGCTCGCTGCTCGGCCTGGGTTCGCTTGCGAACAACAGCGAACTCGTCGTCATGCGGACGGCCGGCCTGTCGGTCTTCGATCTCGCCGCCATGGTCGCCGTCTCGGGCGCGGTCCTGATGGTGGTGACGGCGCTGATCGGCGAATTCATCGGTCCGCCGCTCGATTACTTCGCACGCACGATGCGCGACGAGGCGCGCTACCAGCAGGACGATCGTGACATCGGCAGCGCGGCGTGGGTGAAAGACGGGCCCGTGATACTGCACCTCGAGCGTATCAACACCGAGTTCGAATTCGGTGCGCTCTACATGTTCCGTTTCAACGCGGACAATTCGCTGCAATCCATCGGCCGCGCGGAGAATTCGGGAATCGACGACGCCGACAACTGGATCCTGGAAAATTTTCGCGAGACGCGCTTCGCCGACGACTCGGTGCAGGTGGCCGAGTCTCCCGTCGAGATCGAGTCGTTCGACCTCGACGCCGAGATGCTCGGCATCACCCTCGTGAAGCCGATCAGTCTCTCGGCGCGGGGCCTGATGAGTTACATCGATTACCTGAAGCGCAATGGTCTCGACTCGCAGCGCTACGAAACTGAACTCTGGTCGCGGGTCGCCAGGACCTCGACCGTCGTTCTGATGCCGATCCTCGCGCTCGCTTTCGTTTTCGGATCGCTGCGCTCGGCGGGCGCGGGCGGTCGCTTGATGATCGGCGTCCTGATCGGTCTCGCGTATTTCCTCGCCAGTGAAATGACCGCGAACTCGGGACAGGTATTCAACCTGAATGCCGCGGTCGTGACCTGGCTGCCATCGGTCGCGCTATTGCTGGTGACCGGCTTTGCGCTGACCCGGGTAAAATAGAAAAGGGGGTCAAACCCTATTTTCCTAATTGGGGTCTGACCCCTTTTTTGTCTTTGGGGTAGTAGCGGACCCGGGTTCCCGACAGCCGGTCGTGCCAGGTCAGGCCGTCCTTGTCCCAGAGTTGCCACCAGAAACCCAGCCCCAGGGGAATCCATGACAGGATGGCCGCGAAGAAGCGGATCGTAGCCGCAAGAACCCCGGGTTTGTCGCCATCCATGGTTTCCAGCTGCAGCCGCCATGACTGCATGCCGAGGGTCCGGCCGGAACGCGCCCAGAAGCCGACAAAAAACAGCCAGGCGATGACAATCATCGCCAGCTGGTAGGGCAGTTCGCCCGCTTCGACGGGTTCGCCGCCACGGACGGCGATAAAGGGCACGGTGCCGAGAAAGAGCAGCGCGATGACAAGGAGCCCGTCGTAGACGATAGCGCCAAGTCGCCTGCCCAGCGGCGCGTTACGCGCTTGCATTCGCCGCCTCGTCCCGGCGCTGATAGTCGCGCCCGAGCCAGAGCGCAATGCCCGCCCAGACCGCGGCGAAGGGCAGCAGCGCGAGCGAGGTTCCCGCGATGCCGAGAATGCCGACCAGGAAACGGATGGCCCAGGTGCTGACCACATCGCCCGTGCGGTATACGACCGTTTCGATGAAGTTTTTCACCTTGTACTTGTTCTCGGGGCTTACCACCGAGTACAGCATGTCGGTTGTCGGCTTGCCGAAGGCGAAGCCGAGGGAGCGCCGGACCACGGTGAGTATGGCAACGACGGCAAGGGTGGGTTCGAAGGCGAGCGCGGTAAAACCGATGATGGACACGATCGGCAGCAGCGACAGCGATACCCCGATGCCGAAACGCGCGACGACATGCTTGACGATCAGCAGCTGGCCGATCAGCGCGAAGCCGTTGGTAAAGTTGTTGACGACAGAGAAGAACTGCGTGCGCTCATCCGCCGTGGCGATCTGTTGCTGCACGAGATCCGCGGTAAACATGTAGAGCGCCGTACCGAGCAGGCTCGCGATCACAGATTTGGCCGCGATGGCCAGGAAATACCGCGAACCAATGACGTGCGTAATGCCGGCGAACGCGCTGCCGCCCAGCGGTTTGCCGCTGGCGACGGTATCGTCCTGGTCGCGCCGCTGCAGCTCGACCCAGTGTCGCAAACGGGAAATGCAGATAACGGAGACAAGCAGCAAGCCGGCGGAGAAAGGGAACAGGTTCTGAAAGCCGATGCGGGTTACCAGCAGACTGGTCGCGATGCCGCCAAGAAATGCGCCGATGCTGCCGCCGGCGGCGATCATGCCGAACATCCGTCGCGCCTGGTCACGGGTGTAAAGATCCGCCATGAAACTCCAGAACACGGAGACCACGTACAGGTTGAACACGCTGATCCAGACGAAGAACACCCGGCTCAGCCAGACGTAATTGTCGCCTGACTCGACAGCCGACGTGAAAAGCAGCCAGAAAGCGAGGATGTTGATAATGAAAAAGTAGTAAACCCAGGGCAGAAAAATCCTGCGCGGGTACTTGGACGCGACCAGTCCGAAGATCGGCGTCGCGACGAGCATGGCCACGAATGTTGCGGCAAACAGATAGGGGATGGTCTCTGGCCCGCTCTGCACGGCCATCGCCTCGCGAACGGGCCGCAGCATGTAATAAGCGCCGAGAATGCAGAAGAAGTAGGTGAACGACCATGCCGCAGCACCGAACTCTCCTGGGCGTGCGCCGAGGATTCGGGTAACCAGCGGTGTCGGGTCCTGCGTCGCGGCGCTGTCCGTCGCGCTCGATTCCATCGGCAGCAGCCTTCCTTTTTTATATAGTAGCGGCTGAGCGGGATCATACCGCCACCCACCGCAAAAGGAGAAAAATCATGGACTACGTGGCCATCGTGACGTCGCTTGCGCTGCTGCAGGCTTTCTATTTTGCGGTCAAAGTCGGCCAGCAGCGCGTGAAGCAGGGCGTGCATGCGCCGGCCACCAGCGGGCATCCCGAATTCGACCGGGCGTTTCGCGTGCATCAGAACACGCTCGAGCAGCTGATCGTCGTCATTCCGTCCATGTGGATTTTTGCCGTCTACTGGCCGCCGGAACTCGCCGCAGGTCTCGGTGCGCTCTTCATCATCGCCCGGCAGATTTACCGGGGCGCCTACATTGGCGATCCGGCGAAGCGCTCGGCCGGATTCGGCATTGGCGCACTGGCGACCGGGATCCTGTTGTTCGGCTCGCTGATCGGCGCCGTCATGGCCCTGATCTGATACTGCGGGGATCGGCATTGCCGCGAATAGCCACGTTTCTCGATCTCAGGAGCCAGAACCATACGCTGGGCCTTTATTGCCCGGCCTGCGACCGCTGGGGCGAGGCCGACATCGACAGACTGATCGATTCGGGGCGGGGAAATCGTTCGCTCGTGGATACGCGGTTTCGCTGTGTCGATTGTGGTGAGCTCGTCGACAAGCAGTTACGACCGCCAGTGCCGCGTGTCAGTGGCGCGGTGGCATACATCGAGACTCGTCCGCATCCCGGTCAGTGAGGCCCTTGATGAAGATCAGTTTCCCGATTAATCCGGTTCGCCTGGTGTATCTTTTATCGCAACGTGGAGCTTGTGCACTAAACATGCGAAATATTCCTGCAGCGATTCTCTGTCTACTGGCGTCGCTTGGCGCGTATGCGCAGGCCGACCTCGCGGAGCACCTCATCGGTGTCTGGCGCATGGATCCTCGTACGCTCGAGTCGCCGGGCATCACCGCCGTCCAGGAAGAGGGTACGGTTACGGTACTGGAACGTTCCGCGGACGGCACGTTCCGCGTCATGGCGAGAATCACTACTCGCGCCACGGCCATCTCGGACGACCTGTTTTTCATCCCTGGCTGCATCGGCAAGACCGAGTGTGTCTACGATGACGCCACCGAGGGTGTCGGTACGTTGATGAACGACAAGTTCTTCATCGACTGGCTGGACGACGAAGGCTGGATCGACGACCTGATGACGATCGAGGGTAACGAGATGACCGGCGACGACGGCAACGGGCCGATCAGGCTGGTCAAGGAAGAATAGAGACTCGTTACCGTCGCGCACTCAGAGCGCAGCGGTCGACTGGGCGATTTTTCCGTTGAGCGCCTGGATGAACTTAAGGTGCCCGTCGTTCTCGACGGAGAGGTCGACGATGATCCAGCTGTCCGGTTCGGCGCCCTGAACCATGAACATGCTGTCGGCAAACAGGCCGCCTTCCTCGATCATCTCGATCGACTCGATTTCACTGAACTCGAGTTCGTAGATCTCGATGTGCGCGTCCTCGTCCGGGAAATAGATGATCACGGCGCGATCGGTGAGGATGCTGCCGCCCTCGAGGATCGACGAGAACCCGTAGGAATAGAAATACTCGATGCGTTCGTCGTCGAAAAGGATGTCTTCCTCGATCAGCAGTGCCCGTTCGAACGCGGACACCTCGTCGCCGGAGAGTACCTTGGTCGATGGCATGTAATCGGTCGACGAGAGCAGGCCGGCGCCGGCGAGGAAGAGTACCAGCATCCCGGCGGGAATCCCGACAACGTACGTCCACCTGGCGGCCGGCTGGTAATCCGGGTTTTCGGCCTTCATCAGCTTGTGATAGGCGAACGAACCCTGGATCGCTTTGCCGAAGAAATAGAGAAACAGGAAGGCAGCGCCGAGGCCCGACGCCTGTCCGGTCTCGAGTGTGATCGCGATCTTCGAAATGGCGAAGTAGATAAAGATTGTTACGGCGGCCGCCCGCGACTTCCTGAGCATGCCGATAGCGCAGCCGACGATCAGCAGCACGTCGACAAAGATAACCGGGTCGTTGAAGTAGGCGAGGTCGCCGTCAGCGTTCGAGTTGAGCGCAAAAAACACGACGGCAGCGGTCACGGCAGCGGAGATAAAGGCGGCAACCGCACCGTTCTTGCAGTGCTTGATCGCTTCTTCCCTGTCCATGCGAAGCCTCCCTGGCAACGCCGGCACCCGTACCGACCCTGTCAATACTATGCTTCAGGCGCCGGGAAATCCGGTCACAACGCACAAAACAGCGAGAATCAGGGCGTCCCGGACCGCGCCTGAATCGACCAGCTGGCCAGCGGTTGGCAAGACGCTCTCAGGCTGCCTCGTCGCTGGCGCTGCAGGCGCCCTGCCGGGAATGAACCCGGTCGTTACTGCTCCTCGGTGTCCTTTACCTCGGGCGCATGGGTGTCCGCCGGAGGGATGCGCGCCGCCAGCTCCAGCTTGATGTCCCGGTACCGGGGATCCCCGGCGCGGTTGGTCCATTCGTGCGGATCGTTTGCAATGTCGTACAGCTCTTCATCGCCGTTGGCATAAACGATGTAGCGATGGTCGTCGCTGCGCACGGTGAAATTGCCGTAGTCGCCATAGGTCGTGATTGCCACGTCATCCCAGCTCATGTCCGGCGCCTTCAACAACGGGACGAGGCTGGTGCCGTCGACAAAGTCCGGCCGCGCCAGGCCGGCGAGCTCGACCAGTGTCGGATAAATGCTGTGGGTGGAGACCGCTTCGTCCGAGCGCGATCCGGGGGTCGTAACGCCAGGGGCCACGATAATGAAGGGGACGTTTGTCGATTCATCCCAAAGCGTCATCTTCCCCCACGTGTCTTTCTCGCCGAGATGGAAACCGTGATCGGCCCACAACACGATGATCGTCTTGTCGGCTCTGCCGCTCGCATCCAGCGCGCGGATCAATTTGCCAACCATCGCGTCAGCGAAACTGGCGCTCGCCAGGTAGCCCTGGATGGCCTCCTGCCATTTCCGCGTTCCCCGCTCCTTGATCCACGACATCGTCGCTGTGTCGAGATCCGGTTCCGAGCCGATCAGCTCGGCGTAGGCGGTTGGCACGTCCTCCAGGTCGGACTCGAGATATGCAGGCAGGGCGATGTTCTCGACCGGGTGCATGTCGAAGTATTCCGGCGGGACGTACCAGGGAAGATGCGGCCGGTAGATGCCTGCTGACAGGAAGCGCGGTCCCGTCGAGGCGGTCTCCAGTTGTTGAATCACCCAGGTCACGACTTGTCCGTCACCCATGGCCTCGTCCGTCGTGAGCGTGGGGTAGAAATCGAAATGACCCGTATTGATCCCGCGACCGACCGCATCGCCTTCCGTCTGGCCCGGTGCAGGAAACACCTCATCCGGCAGTTGACGCTCGAGCGAGGGGAAATAGGCATCCCACGCATCGTAGTCCTGCTGGCCCGTGAATCCCTCGATGGAATAGGTGTGGGCGTGGAACAGCTTCCCGCCGCCCAGGGTCAGATAGCCGTTCTCCCGGAAATAGCGGGGCAGCGTACTGACGCCAGCCAGTCGCGGATTGTCACGCCAGTCTCCATTTTGCGAATAGATTCCGCTGTTGAACGGGCTGACGCCGGTCAGGATGGCCGTCCTTGCCGGCAAACAGGCAGCGCCTGGCGTATGCGCATTGGTGAACAGCATGCCCCGTTGCGCCAGGGCGTCGATGTTCGGGGTGCTGGCCTGCGGATGCCCGTCCAGCGCGCCGACCCAGGAATTGAGGTCGTCAATGGCGATGAACAGGACGTCGGGTCGATCCTCGGCCCTGGCCGCCATCGACGTACCCAGCAAAATCAAATGCAAAATGAGGTTCTTCGCCATATTGGTGGGCTGACGGTAAGGTCCGCTAAGGATCGATACCGGCGAGTCTAACTAATTCCTGGTGAGTGGCCACCTTCGGCCAAAAGCGGCCAGTCTCGCTATGCTCGAGCATCGATCGCACTGAACAAGTGCCTCGCACTGAAGAGCGCCGCGACGCCAGCAACGATGAAACCATGGAGAAAGACCTCGGTCGCCCAATTTAATTGGGCGCCCAGTAGGTCCAAAACTGCAATAAAGAATAGCGCCGCAGGAATCAGACTAATAACAAGCCCTATAATCCAAAACAGGAGCCACCTTTCGCCAGATATGCCTTCGCGCCGAAGCAAAAAATATTGAAGAATACCGGCAAGAATTCCGCCACCATGGGTCAAGATAATGGGCTCTACTGGGCCCGGTATATTTCCAAGGAGTCCTAGAGCTTGAAGCGGCCAATCCAGTATTACAGCGCCGATACCGAATCCGGCGATTGAAGCAAATACCCACTTTTTGACCGGTATACTCGCCGATCGCAGAACGACGGACTGAGCAGCCCCTAGAATCGCTCCTGCAGCAAGCCAACCAGCTAACGTGGTCAAGAAATCGGCTGTTGAAGTGCCGACAGGGGGACGCATGCCCGTTCTGGCTTCTTGCAGTATGCCTGGCGACAGAGCAACTACAAAACCGAGTCCCATTCCAAATGCTACAGCTATTGACCACTTCATTATGCGGTTCTTGGACATCATGGAACCCTTCGTGATGGCCGCTTTGGGTCATTACCAGCCTCTGAGTATACCTTGGCTGAGTGGCCGCTCTCCGGCGCATAGCAGCCACTGAATCATCATCCGGACCGACGTATTGAAGTGCGCGACGTTAGGAAGATGGTCGCTCACGGTCTGAAAGAAGGTCTGGTCATTGGCAACCGAGACTCGCACATCAGTTACTTTTGCAGCGCGAATTTTCCCTGTGGTCTCATCCGGATCGAAGACAATCTGGTGATCGTAAATATTAAAAGGTCCTCTCACCGTCGCCGTTCAGCGTTGATCCGACCCTTTTAGTCGCTATTCCAGCCCCACCGGCTTCAGGGTCACCGAGCGAAGCATGATCGGGTTCCAGAGTGACTCTTGCGGATGTATCCTGATCGCGGATTCCCCTTCGGGTAACGTCAATTGGCCGATGTGCTGGGTTTGAAAAGTCTGCAGGCCGCCGGTGGATTTTACGGTGAGAGGTTTTTGCCCGTCGTTCGCCATCAACAGGAAACCGGCAGGCTCCTCCGCGGCGACCTCTGCGTAAACATCGAACGTACCGGGCTTATCGATCCTTACCAGCCAGTCCACGCGGCTGCGGAAATCCGTCCACCCGTCCAGGTAGGAAGCAGAATTGCCGTCCTGCCTCAGTTCCACTTTACCCCCATACCCGGGGTTATGGATATTGGCGTCATTCACTGCCAGCACCAGGACACCATCCCCGTCCTGTCCCGGAAGTATCCGTTCCACGTCGAGTTTGCCCGTGATTTTCAGCACTATGACCGTGTCAACCTCGTCAAGTGGTTTGTCCGGGAGCTGCAATACGACACCTGCTTGTGTTTTGTCGATTTGA
>JABAOE010002014.1_pt4 | contig 12437 bp, 11 predicted proteins | sample 7062141 | NCBI WGS metagenome assembly JABAOE01 (sample SAMN14538627, study PRJNA623070) | marine sediment metagenome | biome: marine biome [ENVO:00000428]; feature: marine pelagic biome [ENVO:01000023]; material: deep marine sediment [ENVO:00002113] | place: India: Gulf of Khambhat ...
GTTTTTTATCGCTATCATCTAGCAGGCCCATCGCTATTGTCCGAAAGGTCAACGTCTAAGTGTAATGAGAAAATGTTAATAAAGAATTCCACAAATCTCCAATCGGTGAATTATCTGCCAAAACCTAAAGTTTATGTCACTCGAGAGCTTCCTGAAAGAGGTCTAAAAGTAATAAAAGATCATTTTGATGCTGAGGTTTGGCCTCAATATGCTCCACCGCCGAAAGAGGTCATTATACAGAAGGTCAAGAGTGTTGACGCTCTTGCTCCCCTTTTATCTGACAAGATAGACGCCGAGGTCTTCGATGCAGCCCCCAAGCTGAAGATTGTGGCTCAGATGGCCGTTGGCTTCGACAACATCGACGTGAATGAGGCTACAAGACGAGGCATATACGTAACGAACACCCCGGGCGTATTGACCGAAACCACAGCGGATTTTGCTTGGGCTTTGTTGATGGCTGTTGGAAGGCGTGTAGTCGAGGCAACCAAATATGTCCGCACCGGACAGTGGAAGGTTGGTTGGCACCCCAGCATGTTGTCAGGCAGAGATATCTACGGGGCAACAATCGGCATCGTTGGAGCTGGAAGAATAGGCTCAGCCGTTGCAAAAAGAGCAGTCGCCTTCAACATGAACATCATCTTTTACGACGTCATTCCTCGACCGGAACTGGAGCAGCTGGGTGCAATACGTGTCGATCTGGATGAGCTTCTGAAAGAATCCGACTTCATTAGCGTTCATGTTCCGTTAATGAAGGCAACCTACCACCTGATCAATGAGGAGCGGCTTAAACTCATGAAGAAGACAGCCTACATAATCAACAATTCGCGCGGACCCGTTGTCGATGAAAAAGCCTTGTATAACGCGTTAAAAGAAGGATGGATTGCCGGCGCTGCCCTCGACGTCTTTGAACAAGAACCAACACCAGTGAGCAACCCTCTGCTTAAGCTTGAAAATGTTGTTGTAGCCCCCCACATATCGAGCGCAAGCCATGAGACTCGATCAAGAATGGCCGAAATGGTTGCAGAAAACCTCGTAGCATTCTTCGACGGGAGAAAACCACCGAACCTCGTCAACCCGAAAGCTCTAGACGTGAGACCGCCGCCCAAGCAGCTCTAGCCCGATGTCGGCAAGGCAATTGTAATCGTTAAATACCCAGCCATTGTTTAGTTCTACTACTCTGCATAAAACTGGTGATTTGATGAGCTCGATATTCGCGAAAAGGATGGAAGTTCTCGGAACTGAAACAGCCTTTGAAGTGCTGGCAAAGGCAAAGGCTCTCGAAAAGCAAGGAAAGGACGTTGTGCATCTGGAGATCGGTGAACCCGACTTCGACACCCCTGCAAACATCAAGGAAGCTGCTGTAAAAGCTCTCCATGCTGGTTTCACTCATTATGTTCCTGCAGCAGGAATTCCGAAACTGAGGCAAACAATCGCTGAGTACATATCGAAAACGAGGAACATAGATGCCAGTTCTGAAGAGGTCGTTGTAACACCAGGCGCCAAACCCGTGTTGTTCTTCAGCCTATTAGCCTTGGTCAATCCAGATGACGAGATTTTAAACATGAACCCAGGGTTTCCAATCTATGAATCTGTCATAAATTTTGTCGGAGCGAAACAGGTATCTATCCCGCTTGAAGAAGAGAACGATTTTAGATTTGATCCAGAGTACGTCAAGGAGAAGATAACCAAGAAGACCAAAATGATTGTTCTGAACTCTCCCGAAAACCCAACCGGCGGAGTACTGNNAACTGTTGCTGACTGCATAGAAGGTAGAGATGACGTTTTTGTGATATCCGACGAGGTGTACAGCAGAATCATCTACGAGGGCCAACATGAAAGCATAGCCTCACTTTCGGGAATGAAAGAGAAGACAATCTTGCTAGACGGATTCTCAAAAACATACGCCATGACGGGCTGGAGACTCGGCTACGGCGTGATGCGAAAGGATATAGCAGAAAAGATCACTCAGCTCATGATTAACTCAAATTCCTGCACTTGCGCCTTCGTTCAGATGGCTGGCATCGAAGCTTTGAAAGGCCCACAAGACAAGCCAAAGCAAATGGTTGCCGAATTCAAAAAGAGAAGAGAAACCATAGTTTCAGGACTGAACAACATTAATGGCATAGCCTGCAAAAAACCACGAGGAGCCTTCTACGTGTTTCCAAATATAACCGGAACAGGAATGAATTGCCGCAAACTTTCAGACCATCTGCTTAACAGTGCTGGCGTAGCAGTTTTGCCCGGAACATCCTTCGGACAATACGGAGAAGGATACCTGCGCCTGTCTTTTGCCAATTCAATTGAAAACATCCAGAAGGCTTTGAACCGCATATCTAAAGCCCTCGAGAACCCATGATTCTTCGCAACGCGCCATCTTCAGAAAAAACAAGAATGTCAAAAATAGACGACGAAGACTAAGTGAGAGGAATCTAAAGACCAGCTTCTTAGTTCAACAAGGAGGAACCGCAAGCCTCTTTATGTCATACGTCTCAACAAACCATTCGTGATGCAAGGGACAAATATGCCTGTCAATGTAAACGTCAAGCTACTGGGAGTTTTTCGAGTTTTCTCAGGGAAAAACAGTGTTTCTTTGAAACTGAAAAAACCCACTGTGCGTGAAGCTGTGGAGAAAATCGCTGAGACTCTCTCAGCCGAGTCCAAAAGGATGCTAATTGACCCTGAACTCAATGACCCACGTCCAAACGCGCTTGTTCTCGTGAATGGCAAAGAAATCAGCGTGCTGAAAGGCCTAGAAACAGAAGTCAAAGAAGGCGACCAGATAATTCTGATTCCAGTATCACATGGCGGCTGAAGACGTTTCGCGCAAAATCCCTTAATAGTTTGCGTGCAGAGAATATCTTCCATGCCACTTGAAGATGTTTACAGATACGTCGATGCCAACCAGCAAATGTTTGTTGCTGATCTCGTTCGACTCGTCAAGCAGCCAAGCGTCTCTGCTAGAGGAGAAGGAATCATCGAATGCGCAAGAATTGTTGAGGAAATGATGCGAAATGTCGGATTCTCCACTTTTGCAATTCCTGTGGCTCGAGGGAATCCAGTCGTGTATGGGGAAATCAAATCGAAATCTTCGCAAAAGACACTGTTGTTCTACAACCATTACGATGTTCAACCTCCTGAACCTTTGGAAGAATGGACGTACGATCCGTACAGCGGCGAAATGCGGAATGGAAAAATCTACGGTCGAGGCGTCTCTGACAACAAGGGAAACATGGTTTCAAGGTTGAAAGCCATTCAAGCTCTCTTGGAAACTACGGGTGATGTTCCAGTTAACATTAAATTTGTGGCTGAAGGGGAGGAAGAAATCGGTAGCCCTCACTTAGCCCCGGTCGTCCAGAAGCATAAAAAACTCTTTTCGGCTGATGCAGCAATTTGGGAGTTCGGTGGAACGGATCGCGAAGGGCGCCCAATAATATACTTAGGACTGAAAGGTGCTCTCTCTGTTGAGCTCAGAGCGAAAGCGGCAGCTAGAGATGTGCATTCGGCGAATGCTCCTTTGGTTCCCAATCCTGCGTGGCGCCTGGTTTGGGCCCTCAACAGCATGAAAGATGAAAAGGATGAGATTCTGATCGATGGCTTTCAAGACAATGTTGAATCTCCATCGGACGAAGAAATGGAGTATGTTCAGAAGATTCCTTTCGAAGAGGAAGAGGAAAAGCAAGATCTAGGATTGAGTGAATTTCTGCACGGCGTATCAGGATTGGAAGCTCTAAAAGCATTGCTATACCGTCCCACTTGCACAATAAACGGCTTTTTGGCAGGATATACCGACAAGGGATCGAAAACCGTTCTGCCAAGAAAGGCGATGGTGAAACTTGACTTCCGTCTGGTTCCATGTCAAGAGGCCGATAACATCCTCAAGAAGCTCAAGGAACATCTAAAACATCATAGTTTCAATGACATTGAAGTAATTGAGCACGGCTCGACAGAGCCTGTGAAGACCCCCATCGATAACAGCTTTGTTCAGACCGTGATCAAGACTGCCAAAAGAGTATATGATAAACAACCTGTTGTCTACCCTACTAGTGCTGGGTCTGGACCTATGCATCTGTTTCGAAACTGGCTTGGCTATCCTGTGGTTTCGGTTGGCTGTGCGCATGCTGAATCTCGTGGTCATGCACCTAACGAGAACTTAACGGTGGAAGGGTTCATTAAGGGAACAAGGTTCATAGCCGCCATTCTGTATGACTTCAGCATCTCCTAATACTGCTTTCGAAAGCGACTTACTCATTGTATGTANNGTCATGCACCCAATGAGAATCTGACTGTGGAAGGATTCGTCAAAGGAACGAAGTTCATAGCTGCTATTCTATATGACTTCGGTGTCTCCTGAGGGGTCTTTCGAAAGCAGTCAACTCATCATATGTGCAGTGATTTGAAAGCTTCTTTCATTGACTCGAAAGCAGAAGAAGCCGTCATGTTCAACATGCTCTGATTCATCAAGCTTCTTCTTGCGATCTCTTGGTCTGTAGGGATAAATCCAATCACTTCCAAGTCGTAGTTCGTCCGGGCTACTTCCCGTATTAGTTGCTGACTTTTCAAATCGTCTACACGGTTGCAAATCCCGTAGACTTTTCCAAATTTTGAATGTTTCTTGTTTATTTCATTCTCAATATCCTTCGCAGTGTCAAGGCTCATTCTTGAACCGTCAAGAACCGTGAAAACGTAGTCTATGCCGCTTTCATCTGCGATTCTGTCCAGTATCTTGCGGGGAAAGATTTCGGTTCCGGGATCACAATCTGTGACAATGTGCGCGTAGGGTTTTTTGTAGCTTTTGAGAATTTTGGAAACTGCGTGTTCCGCCCAGTAAAAAACTGGACAATAGCAGTCGATGTCGCTTGAAGGTTTCCCTAGCGTTAACAAATCTGTTTTCTCGCCCTCAACTATGACATCGCTCATCACTCGAGAATAGAAGTATTCAATGTCTGACACGTCAACCGGTTTTCTGGGTTCAAGCTCGAGCTTCTTTTCCTTGTGAATATGATCAACAACATTTCCTATCGTTTTCGTTAACGGTAGCCCTAGTAGCTTGTTGAGGTGCGCATCTGGATCCATGTCAAAGGCCAGAGTTACGTCGTCCTTTTCAGCGAAATATTTCACACTCAACGCTGCAAGGGTTGTTTTGCCAGTTCCGCCTTTTCCTGAGAACGCAATAATTGTCATACATGCAACCATATTAGACGAAACTAAAAGGATTGCGGTGATTTCAAGTTGAAAATCAAGTCTGCATCTACATCGCTGAGCATTTAACTTATACACGAGTGCACTCTTGTACCTACTATCATTGGCTCAAGGTCATTGCAGTCTCGGGTTGTTGGTGCTGAGAATTGGAAATCGAGCGGGACAATTATCGATGGAAAATACTAGCAATGTCATACATGTGTATGGTTGCTTTTGCCTTGGTTTTCCAGTCAATTCCTCCAGTTCTCACGTTAATTCGAGAAGAGCTGAACATCACTCATGCCCAAGCAGGTCTGCTCATGAGTCTATTCGCTCTGCCAGGCATATTCGTAGCTATACCTGGAGGAGTAGTTTCAGATCGCTTTGGCATGAAAAAAGTGGGCGTATCATCGTTGATTCTGATGATCTTCGGCACGTTGATTGTAGGAATAAGCAGGAGCTTTCTTTCGATATGCCTCGGCAGATTAATCTCAGGCACGGGTGGCCTGACTTTAGCCGTCGTCTTGCCTCAATTGCTATCTCAATGGTTCCGAGATAGAGAACTTGGACTTGGAATGGGCGTATTCAACACCGCCATGCCGCTAGGCACGATAACAAGTCTAAACGTCTTTGGCATCATAGCCAGCAGTCTTGGCTGGTCATCTCCCATCTTTCTGACCACGGCAGTTAGCGTCCTAGCGTTTCTCGCATTTCTTTGGCTTTTCAAAGAACCAAGAGCAGATAAAATGCGAAGTGGAGGACAGCTGTCTTCAGATATTGCCATCATAGGAGTTTCAATGTGGATTGTAGGCTTTACTTGGATGTGGTTCAACGCTGCACTCATCTCCTTTTTGACTTTCGCACCCGATTTCTTTGCGTCAGAAGGCTATGAAATTGGTTTAGCTGGCTTCATGTCAAGTATAGTGATGATGGGCTCCCTATTTCTAAGCCCCATCATAGGTTACTTCGTTTACAAATTCGGAAAGGAAGAAATGTTCATAGTTCTTGGAGGCGTAACGCTAGCTCTGCTGTTCATTCTTATCCCATCGACGCCCTTTGATCTTGCCTTACTTGCACTAATAGGAATTTCTGCAGCATTTGTGCCTGCTTCAATCTTTTCCCTGCCTTCCAAGTTGACGAGACCTCAGAATCTTGGTCTAAGCTTCGGAATTCTCACAGCATGCTTGAACATTGGAGTTCTAGCTGGGCCTTACCTAACAGGACTTGCAAAGGATCTCACGAGAGGATACACGGCAAGTCTTTACATTATGTCAGTTTTCGCTTTAATCCAAAGTGCCACTATTGTGCTTCTTCGCCTGTCTAAGTCTCGGAAAAATTGAACGATCAAACGTGAGATTTTCGGACTTGAACAAGTTTCGTATGTTAGAGAAGCTCAAATGATTCCAATGCGCAAGTTTGAAATGGAGTTTTCTAGATGTTGAACAGATCTGTGAGGAAGCGGTTATCAGAATAATCCTTTTGGCTTCTCAACCAAGGAAGTTCAGGTTTCGATAAGCTCTTCTCTTATCCACCAGGCTTTTCGTTTCTCCATCTTCTCGCCTGCGTAATATTCAACTATGGCTTTTCCAAGCTGTTTCTTTGATCGCTTCTGTATCTTCCGAAGTCGATTGAGTACATGCCACCTGTTGGTTCCGAGCAGTTCAGCCAACTCTGGAGTTGTGGCCCCTTTGTGACTGATCAAGAAATCTACGATTTTGTGATCCATTTCGTCAATGCAGAATACGTGGGGGTTGACTTTTCCCTCCTCGTATGTGAAAACTTCCAGTTCTGTCAAATGTTTCCTAATTTCAGAAACGTCAGTTTCAACTTTACGGATCCTCTGCTCGAACTCCAAGATTCTGTCTGGACGAGGAGTCTGCTGCAGTTTTTCAAGAATGGCAGTTCGAAGGAATTCACTTCTTTCTCCTTCAGGAACACGTAAAACCAGCTCATTGTAGACCTCTTCTGGAATCTTGGCGGAAACCATCTTGAACTTGCTCATTTTGCTGCCTTCGATATTTATTCTAGCCTGAAAGGTAAAAGCGTTAGCTGCCCATTGAGGGTCAACCGCACGCGCGTGGTTTCTGTGATGAAGAGAAACTTTTTANNGAAACCTTTTAAGAAGAGCATGTGTATCTAGCCTTCAAAATTCAGGTTTGTGTGGTGGAACAGATGGTTCAAAAGACGACAGTTTCGGTGATTAAATGTGACGTGGGCTCATCAGCTGGCCATCATATAGTTCCCAAACCGTTGCTGGATATTGCGGAAAACCGTATGAAGAAAGCACAGAAGCAAGGAACAATTAACAGCTACTATGTTTTCCACGCGGGAGATGACCTAGAACTACTCATGGTCCACGAAAAAGGTGAGGGCGACCCGAAAATACACGAGGTTGCATGGGAAACATTTCAGGAAGCAGCTAAGAAAGCATTGAGCCTCAAACTCTATGGCGCGGGACAAGATCTCCTGAAATCAGCTTTTAGTGGGAACGTTCGCGGCATGGGGCCCGGCGTAGCCGAAATGGAAATCGAAGAAAGACGCTCAGACCCGATAATCGTTTTTGCCGGTGACAAGACTTCGGGAAGCGCCTTCAACTACCCCCTGTTCCGCGTATTTGCCGATCCGATGAATACTGCGGGACTGGTGATTGACCCTAACCTTGCTGGAGGCTTCAAGTTCGAAGTCTTGGATGTCCTGAAAAACCGGAAAGTTGTGATGAAATGCCCAGAAGAAATGTACGAGCTGATTGCTTTAATCGGAACGACCGAGCGCTACTTGATCTCGCGAATATGGAGAACCAAGGATAACCTCATCTGTGCAGCAAACAGCACAACAAAGCTCTCGTTAATCGCTGGAAAATACGTGGGAAAAGATGACCCGGTCAGTATTGTGAGAGCTCAACACGGGTTGCCTGCGACTGGTGAGATTCTAGCACCTTTCATGCACAGCTACTTCGTTGAGGGATGGATGCGAGGTAGCCACTGGGGGCCTCTCATGCCTGTTGGACTTGAATTCAGCAAATGCACAGTATTCGATGGACCGCCAAGAATGGTAGCGCTAGGTTTCCAAGTTTCCGATGGAACCATTGCCAGCGACAGCGATGGCACTCCGCTAGTAAATGACCTTTTCGATGATCCTGCGTTTGACATGGCTCGGCATGAAGCTATGGAGTATGCAGCAGCGTTGCGTCGCATGGGCGAGTTTGAGCCTGCTCGACTAGGCGCTGATACAATGGAATACACAACTCTGCCGCTGATCCTCAAGAAGTTGAGGCGAAGGTTTAAACCAGCTTGATCGCTCTGCCGTAACATCGTTCCTGAAGATTCAGATATTACTTGACATATACCAGCTTACTAGATAAACCTTCCAACTCTTGGCAACGAGACTTGACAACTTCGTAGACTTTTCTGCGCAGGGTCTCTCCCAGCAGCCCAGTTTCCCTAATAGCGCTCATCTTGCGGGCAAGTTTGAAGTCACCCAAGCCCAAAAACCACAATTCGAAATCTTTGCGTGCTAAATGAAACTCAAGAGACTTGGTGTCTACAGCTTGAATTTTGTCGCAAAAATCTCCAAGGTTGGTTGCATAGGTTTGCGAATACAAATCCATGCCATAGTAAAAATGGAAAGCCTTCTCCCTAGGCACGTTGCTCAAGATCTGCAGAGCTTGTCTACGGTTAATCTTGGGTAAAACAAGAGCTTCTTTTCCTGTTTCCGTGATGGCATAGAGCCCTTTTTCAGGTGATAAAACGTAACCTTTCCTTCTCAGCCAGATAAGATGCAGGTTTGTTGGAGGCACGCTCAGGCTTAATTGAAGAGCTACGTCCCGCGACCTTACTGGTCTTCCAGCCTTCCACATCATCTCGAGAGCTTTCATCTTCACTTCACTCAAACTCACAGTTAAGTACACCTCACTGTATCACTAGACATTAGTAATCATATAGCCTTTTCAGATTTTTGCCCATTACGCGGGACACGCTGCAATTGACAACACAGCGGAGGATTGTCATGCTCTTGCCTTCACTGTGGACAGGAGTGGCAGAAAATCTTAAAGATGAACTTTCAAGACTGTTTAGTGGTGCAAAACTTGGTTCTGCCAGCCAAAATCTTTGAAGTAAAAGAGGCCACTGATCTTGGATTGATAGTTGGGAAACTCAAGGATTTCCATGAAGAGGAGCTTTACGAAACAGAGGGCGGCGAAGCCATAAATCTGGTTGCAGAGATCTTGGATCTGAAACAACAGGGAGACACGATTTCCGGAATTTTCAGCAAGGATTTCATACGCAGACGATTTTACAAACGCAAGCTAGTTGAAACTCCAGTTACCGAGGAATCTGCTTTTTGGATCAAACCATTCAACGGCAGAGTTTTCGTTATCGTGTCCGCGCCATCCGTAGCTCGTGGCGTAAAAAAGCTGTTAACGAATTACGTAGCGAACAAGTTGAGCAGTGTCCTTTTCATCTCATCTCACGCGATCGTCGAGGTGAAAATTCCTCACTTGGGTCTTAAGCAGCTACACGAACTAAACCCGCAGGCGACGAAGCTCATATGGTTTGACGAAGTTGACATACCGGGTGTAGAAAAGCTCTGTTTGGCAGGATCTGATCTCGCTGATACAACGCTGTACCGCGACTATGTCAAACATGGAAAGATCTGGTACGTCGTATTTGAAGTTCAAAAGCGTGGCATTGTAGTTGGAATCACTAGGAACTGCGTGGTGACCCTCTTCAGCAAGAGCAGTATCGAAAAGTTCGTAGACTACATTCTAGAGGACCTTCTCATGCTAGTTGAGTGATCGTGCTGCCTTTGCACATCTTGTCGGCAGAAAATCGGAGTCGCAGAGGATTTCTCCACAAGGAAAAGCCTTGAATAGAAGTTGGTTATTACAATCTACATCTTTGACTCAGATATGGGCTAACTTTGGGCGGTCTTTGAGGTGCATTAGGATTGAAAATGGCTGTGTTCGTCTACGAGTATCCTCCAAAAATCGTGGGAGGCTTGGGAACCTACGCTGCGGAAATAACTAGGAAATTCGTTCTTCTAGACAATGACATTACGGTTTTCACAATGAACGATGACACAGGAAGTCTTCCAACCAGGGAATTGTGGAGAGGTATCGAGATTCATCGTCCAGTTCACATAGATATTTCTGACTCGTTGCCAGATGTGATAGCAGCAGATATCAAGAAATGGGGCCGAGGCATCAATTTTTTTGCGAAGCTTCTCATGTATAACTACTTGGCCGCTTCAAAACTAGTGAACGACCTTGTCAGAAGTGAAGATTTCAAATATGATATTGCGATTGCGCACGACTGGCTCTCGGTTATCGGCGGGACGGCAATTAAGCGAGAGCTCGATTTACCCTTTGTTTTCCATGTGCATTCCACGGAGAAAGGTCGGACTTTGGGACATGGCTCCGATGTTATTTATAACATTGAACTTCGAGGCGGCCAAATGGCTGATATCATCGTCACAGTGTCAAACGCCATGAGAGACGAGCTGATAACGCTTGGGTTTCCAGCTGAAAAGATCAGAGTCATCTATAACGGAGTTGACCCGCAAAAATACTCGATGCAACAAGTCAACAAGGAGAAGATTCGTGAACTAAGACAAAGCTACGGACTTAAAGATGACGACCTCATGATTCTCTTTTTAGGCAGACTCGTCTGGGTTAAAGGAGTAGACAAGCTCGTCGGCGCCATGCCACACGTTCTGCAGAAAATCCCAAACGCCAAATTAGTGATTGTAGGTCTAGGTGAAATGCGTGACTACTTGGAAAAAATGGTTCAGAACCTAAATCTTCAAGATTCTGTCCGATTCTGCTTCGAATTCATACCTGAAGAGGAGCGAATCGCCCATTACGCAGCATGTGATTTGGCTGTTTTTCCCAGCAACTACGAGCCCTTCGGTATAGTTGCAATTGAAGCCATGAGCATGGAGAAACCTGTTGTTGTAGGAGCCAGCGGCGTAAGTGGAATGCGCGAGATTGTGGTATCAGCTGGTCAAGACCAATGCGGGTTTCATATAAACCCCCATGATCCCCCGGACATTGCGTGGGGCATAATCAACGCTTTGCAGGATCCTCAGAGGAGAATTGAGCTTGGTCAAAACGGCAGGAAACGGGTGCTCCAAAAATTCACTTGGGACATCATCGCCAAGCAAACAGTGAAGGTGTATACCGAGCTTTTGGAACGACACAAGGTCTGAAAACTTGCCTGCATGATTACCGGGCTGGAAGAGTTCACAGATGCATCCCGAACCCAATGAGATGCGGAAAGACTATCTGCTGAACAGATGGGTTGTCATTGCGACTCAGAGGAAGCGGCGCCCAACAGATTTCAAGAAGAAGGCCGAAAAGAGGAAGCTTGACACGTGTCCTCTTTGCCCAGGCAACGAACGTATGACGCCGCCGGCTGTTTTGGTTTATCTTCCATCAGGAAACGGTATAGTCAAAGAGAAAGACTCTGATGGCTTGCGGCACAAAAACTGGTTGATTCGATGTGTTCCAAATCTGTATCCGGCTTTCACCCCTCCACAAGAGGCGGTTGGAGAACGAATTCTGGGAGGATTCATTGCTGACAAGGCTGTGGGTCACCACGAAGTTTTAATCGAATCTCCCCGCCATGATGAACATCCAGGAGTTGCAAGACCTTCCCAGCTGGTTCATGTTGTCAATGCGTATATCGACCGGACAAGCGAACTCTCTAAACAGAAGTATGTGAAGTACGTTTCGATATTCAGAAATCATGGGCTGGAGGCGGGAGCGTCTCTATCCCATACGCACACTCAGATTATCACGACTCCTTTCTTCCCGAGAATAGTCAAAGAAGAGCTTAGAGCAAGCAACGACGTATGGCGGAAAGACAACGAATGTGCCTTCTGCGAGATTTTAGTTACAGAAAGAAAAAGCCCACGTTTCATCTGGGAGAATCGAGATTATATGGCTTTTGCTCCTTGGGCCAGTGTCCATCCGTTTGAGTTCTGGATTTTTCCAAAAAAGCATCAGTGTTGCTTGCTCGACTTGTCAGACACACAGGTTGAAAGTCTTGCTGAAGCGTTAAAGAGTTGCCTAGGCGGTTTAGATTCGCTTTTGGAAGATCCCGCCTATAACTTCGGTTTCCACCAAGCAACCACAGGGCTGAGCCAACATTATCATTGGCATCTGGAAGTCTATCCTAAGCTGGCTATATGGGCAGGTTTCGAGAAAAGCACTGGAACTTTCATTAACGTGGTATCTCCTGAAGATGCTGCAGAAAATCTTA
>JABAOE010002983.1_pt2 | contig 12436 bp, 16 predicted proteins | sample 7062141 | NCBI WGS metagenome assembly JABAOE01 (sample SAMN14538627, study PRJNA623070) | marine sediment metagenome | biome: marine biome [ENVO:00000428]; feature: marine pelagic biome [ENVO:01000023]; material: deep marine sediment [ENVO:00002113] | place: India: Gulf of Khambhat ...
GTCGTGATGTAGAGCAGTCCATGATCCGTGCGCTCGGTGCTCAGCATGCGGCCTCTGACCTCGAGCGGGTCTTCGAAGCGCAACGTGCCAGATCCATAGTCGACGACGTAGACGAGATACTCCGTGTCTCGATTCGTCCAGATACTGTCATAGCCCGTCGTGAGCAACAGGCCTGCGTCTGTGAACACGTAGTCAAGCAAGCACCTGCCCTTTGATTTCGAGCCCGCGTCCGCGCCGGCCCCAGAGCGAGTCGCCGCTGTCGTAGTCGAGCAGACGTAAGCGGCCCTTGTCGCTGTCACCTTCGCTGACGATCAAACCGCTGTCGATCGGCACGATGAGCGAGTTCATCGGCTTGTTGAAGCGCTCGGGGCGACGCCAGACCGGCGTGCCGTCGGCGATACGAAAGCCCTGATACTGCGTCGTCGTGTAGTTTTCGTCGGTTTCTTCAGCACCGGCGTAGATTACGTCCGGGCGTTGCGCCGTATGCGTGAGCTCGAAGCGCCCGCCTGCAAATTGTGTCTTCCACAGCACGTCGCCCGAGTCGTGGTCGAAACGGTAGAGGTTACCCATCGCGCCGAGAATGAATGTGCCGTCGTCGAGCTCGTACGGCGCGCTCTGCACGGGGCTCGTGTCGGTCATGACGATTGCCGCTGTCATGAGCAACTGCATGAAGCCACCCATGCCCGCTGTGAACGCGTCGCTGGACCACATCCGTTTACCATCTTCGATGCCGTACAGGAACAAGGTTGGCGTGGGTTTGCCAACCTCGAACCCTGCGATGAGCAGGCTACCGTTGCGCGGCAGGATGAAGCGCGAGGCGATCTGTGTGAGGTTCTCGGCGCGTGAATCGAACACGAGCGTGCCGTTGAGCATGTTCAGAATCACCGTCCGCGGATCGGCCTGGCCGTCGTCGAGAACCATCAGCGGTGAACCAATGATCTCCTCGAAACTTCCGTTGAGCATGTCGCCGAGATCGGGACGCGACCAACGAGCCTGGCCTGATTCGGCATCGATCGAGTACAGACCGTCCGTCGTTCCGACGATGAGATCACCAAGCGTCGTGACCTGCTGCCAGACGATCGGTGCGTCGAAGTCGACGCTCCAGGCCGGATCCACGGCGCCAGCCCGGTTGAGCGGTAGCGCGAGTAATACGGCAATTTGTAAGAGGCCTAAAAGGACGGTTCGCGGCCGGCGCGGCAGGTGGCTCTGGTGCATTGTGAACACCTCGAAACTGCTGATTCAGGCCCGAAAGCCTCGCGTATCGGGTCTGTAGCGTCCGCGACGCCTGTCACAGTCTCACGCCACTCAACGCCTTCCGGGGGCCGAATTGCCGCCTGTGAGGGCCTCGGGCAGAATACGTCCCGACGAGGGCCGAGAATTCAAGGAAAAGACTTATGACAGCTCTACGGCTTACGCTACCGGCGTTGATCGGAGCCGCAATCGCCTCGAGCCCGCAGCTCGCAGCACTCGCCCATCACGGCGACGCCGGCCGCTTCGAGGAGACGATCACAACGCTCTCCGGAACGGTCGTCGCGCTTCAGCTCATCAACCCGCATTCCATGATCATTATGGACGTCGTGGACGAGGAGTCCGGTCAGAGCGTGCGTTGGCAGGTGGAAGTATCCAACGCTAATAGTCTTTCGCGCATCGGTTGGACGCGCGACACGCTCAAGCCCGGTGATCCGATCACAGTCTCGGGACGGGTGCTCAAAAGCGGCGCACCTTACATTAATCTGACGGAGCGCGCTCGCCTGACGCGAACCGATACGTGTGAGGAGTTGTTTTATACCGGCATGATCTGGGGTGAAGTGCCAGATTACCCTGCGCCCACCTGCGACTAATATCGCGGCGTGGCCTGCTGTGGCCTATCTCTATTTCACGCCCAATCTCGCCCGCCAGGTCGAGTGCCCGCCCGGTGAGCTCGAAGCGGACACGGTCAGCGAGCTGCTCGAGCGCTACTTCTCTGAGTGGCCAGCCGTGCGCGGCTATGTGCTAGACGATCAAGGGGCTGTGCGTAAACACGTCAAGGTTGTCGTCGACGACAACTATCTTATCGATCGCAACGAGCTGTCCGATCCCGTGCAGCCGGACAGTAAGGTCTACGTGTTTCAGCTTCTATCTGGGGGATAGCGATGGCGTGCGGACGATTGATCGTCGGAACGCGCAAGGGACTGTTTATCGTCGATCGCAGGAACGGAGGCTGGGCCGTCGAGCACGCAGCGTTGCTTGGGGAGCCTGTTACGCTCGTGCTGCCGCAGTCCGATGGCGGTCTGCTCGTTGCGGTCGAGCACGGTCACTTTGGCGTCAAGCTCAAGCGCTCGAACGATGGCGGTGAGACTTGGGAGGAACGCCCGACGCCAAAATATCCCGAGAAGCCCGACGACGTCGAGGATCTCGACCCCGTGCGTCACGAGCCGATTCCATGGGACGTCAAGACCGTATGGGCGCTCGAGTCGGGTGGGTCCGGAAGCGCCAATGAGCTTTGGTGTGGGACGATCCCTGGTGGCTTGTTTCATTCCGTCGATAACGGCGAGAACTGGTCGTTTGTCGAGAGCCTCTGGAACCATCCGGATCGCAAATGCTGGGTCGGCGGCGGCGCCGATTATCCCGGCATACATTCCGTCGTTGTCGATCCCCGCGATTCGGACGTCGTTCGCCTCGGCGTCTCTTGCGGTGGCGTTTGGATGACCGAGGATCGCGGCGTGAGCTGGCGCTGCTACGGTGAAGGCATGCGCGCGGCCTACATGCCCCCGGATCAGGCCTACGACATGCGCACGCAGGACCCGCATTGCATGGTTCAGTGCCGGACCTCGCCAGATCGTCTATGGGTCCAGCACCACAACGGAATCTTCCGCAGCGNNTGTGGTCTTCACTGGACCGAGATCGAGGAAGCCGGCCCGTCAACCTTCGGTTTCGGCGTGGTCGTGGATCCGAACGACCCGGACACGGCCTGGTTCGTGCCGGCCGTGCGCGACGATGAGCGCTACCCCGTCGACGGCAAGCTTGTCGTCACACGCACGAGCGACGGTGGTGAGAGCTTCGAAACGCTGACGAGCGGCTTACCGCAGAAACACGCTTACGATCTGATATTCCGGCATGGGCTTACGATCGATGAGCCGGGCGAAACGCTGGCGTTTGGGAGCACGACGGGGAATCTTTGGGTCAGCGAGGATCGCGGCGATTCCTGGTCGCAAGTGAGTAGCAGCTTACCGCCCGTTTACTGCGTGCGATTCAGCTAGCGTCCGCTTAGACAAGGGGCGCAACCGCGAGCAGCACGACGATTGCGCCGCCGACACCCATCTTTGCGATCGTGCCCCAGAATCGTCCCGCGGCTGCGCCTTTCCCGGCGTCAACGCTGTCTCCCATGGCGCGACCGGCCCAGAGATCTCCGAGCAGAGAACCCGCGAACGCGCCGATGCAGGCGCCGATGAGCGTGCCGAGGATTGGGGCGAACGGCGTGCCCAAGACGGCGCCGACGATACCGCCGGCGATGGCGAGCACGGCCCCGCGTTTCGATCCGCCTGCGCGGCGAGCGCCGCTCGCGCCGAGCGAGAACTCTAGAAGCTCGCCGAGCAACGCGAGACCCGCCGCGACGTAGAGCACAGGCCAACTGTAGAGAAACTCGTCCGGCTGCCACCATTCGATGACCGCGGCGAGCAGCACCATGAGCCACGTGCCGGGAAGATTGAATAGAACCGCCACCCAGAAGATGAGATTCAGGATCGTCAATCCCGTGACGTAGATATAGATCAACGCATGATCACCCGTCGTGCGGCGACATTTGCCGGACGTCTACGACGAACCCTTTGCGAGTGCGCTTATTCGAGCTGATCGGCGATTGCGTCAATTCCCAACTGCGAACACGCCGTATCCCGTTCCTGTCCGCCTACGGCGCCCGACACGCCCACGGCGCCGATCGGCACATCACCCATCATGATTGGAACGCCGCCACCGAGTGCCACGATATTGGAGAGCGTGCGCTGGCCGGCGATCGTCGGTTCACTTAGGTACCTGTCCCGAATGGCAATGCTCGTACGTCTGAAAGTGCGTGCCGTGTAGGCCTTGCGAAATGCGAGCTCCCAGTTGTGCGGCGAGGCTGTGTCGGCGCGCACCTGCATGACGGGCAAGCCCATTCGATCGACGACGGCGATCGTCACGGTCACGAGCTCGTCGGAGGCGCTGCACTCGGCGATGATCGTATCGATGATGAGCCGCGCCTGGGCCACCGAGATATTCGGTTGCATGAGTACCTGTCCCTGCGCGAGCTGGCCTGTGGTCCCGCCGACAAGGAGCAATATCACGCCTATCAGTACGCGCGAGAGACTCGCGGCTGCGGGCGTATCCAATCTTCGAGTTGAGCGCATGAGTTCGACCCCCGTAGTTCTTATGTGCTTGACTTCGTTGTTGTTCTAGGCCGCGCGGCAATTCATCTAGGTAAATGGCAAACGCGGATCCGGACAGTATACTCTCGGGCTCGGGTAGCGGTGCAGGGGGACTCGATGAGCCGGATCGCAAGGCGCTCGAGCCGCAGGCAGTTCATTGGAGAGTGCGCCGGACTCGGCGCATCGCTGGCGCTACCGCTCACATGGTCAGCCGAGTCGAGGGGGCAGGGTTTGCCGACTGACATCACGAGCATGACGGCGTCACGGCTATCGGCTGCGATCCACGCGCGGCAAGTCAGCTGCGTTGAGGTCATGCAGGCCTATCTGACCCGTATCCATCGCTACAACCCCGTTTACAACGCGATCGTCAGCATGCCCGATGACGATGCGCTGCTTGCCGAAGCGGATCGCGCTGATGCAGAGCTTGACCGAGGCGAGAGTCGTGGATGGATGCACGGGATGCCGCATGCGGTCAAGGACCTCAGAGATGTGCGTGGACTGCCGACGAGTCACGGATCGCGGCTCTACGCGGGTACCATTGCAACAGCGGACGCAATACACGTGGAGCGCATCCGAGCGGCAGGCGCGATCTTCATCGGTAAGACGAACGTGCCCGAGCTCGGCTTAGGCTCACAGAGCTACAACGATGTTTTCGGTACAACGCTCAACTCCTACGATGCGACACTGACGTCCGGCGGGAGTAGCGGCGGTGCCGCTACGGGACTTGCGACTCAGATGCTGCCGACGGCCGACGGCACCGACATGATGGGCTCGCTGAGGAATCCGGCAGCCTTCAACAACGTCATCGGCTTTTGCCCGAGTCAGGGCCGCGTGCCGGGCACGTCAGAGGATCCTTACTACACTCAGCTCTCGGTGAACGGCCCGATGGGCCGCGACGTCGAAGACACGATCCGCCTGCTCGGAACGCTCGCGGGCTTCGATCCGCGTGCGCCGCTGTCGATGCGCGACGAGTTACCCGGACATGACACCTATCGGCCCGCAGATCTAAGCGAGATACGTATCGGCTGGTTGGGTGACTATGACGGCTATCTTGCGACCGAGCCTGGAGTTCTCGAGCTGTGCGAGCGAGCCCTCCGTGGTCTCGAGGATAGCGGCGCGTTCATCGAGCCGGCCATGCCGGCCTACGATCTCGACCGGCGCTGGCAGACGTTGTTGACACTTCGTCACTGGTCAATCGCCAGGCGTCAGCCCATGCTCGAGGATCCGGCGACCCGCGAGTTGCTCAAACCCGAGATCGTCTGGGAGATCGAGGGCAGCATCGGACTGACCGCGGCAGACGTCAGCGCGGCGGCCATCGCGCGCGCGGAATGGTACCGGTCGCTACACGATCTATTCGAGCAATTCGATTTTCTCGCGTTGCCGAGCGCGCAAGTTTTCCCATTCCCAGCGGACGTGCATTGGCCGCAATCCATCGATGGGCGCACGATGGATACCTACCACCGCTGGATGGAGGTCGTCATCGGCGGGACGTTGGCCGGTGTGCCTGTCGTCAATGTGCCTGTTGGTTTCGATGATCGCGGCCGGCCCATGGGCATGCAGCTCATCGGCCCGTTCGGCGAGGACCGCACCGTGCTCGAGCTCGCGATGGCCTACGAGGCGTCTACCGATTTTCTCGCGAGACGCCCAGCGTTAAGGGAAGCAGTCTAGTGATGCGAAAGATTCTGTCGGCTATCTTGCTCATCGGTGTATGGCCCGTTACGGGTTTGGCGCAGCAGTCGTGTGATCGTGCCGACTTCGCTGTGCAGGTGCTCGGCTCCGGTGGGCCGTTTCTGGGCTCGAGCCGCGCCTCATCCGGCTACCTTGTCTGGCGGAATGGGCGCGCGGTCGTCATGATCGACGCCGGTGGCGGTACCTACGTGCGCTACGGAGAGACGCCGGCACGATTCGACGATCTCTCGTTGCTTGCGATAACGCATCTTCACCCCGATCACGTCGCAGATCTGCCCGCTTTTCTCTGGGTCAGCGATATGTTTCGGCAACGTCCGCTGGCCGTTGCAGGTCCTTCGGGCGCGGGACCGTTTCCCGATATGGCGACGTTTGTCTCGCGCTTGTTCGATGGCTCGAGCGGCGCGTACCAAGTGCTCGGCGGCACGCTCGGCCAGCCTGGTCGGGGCGTGCCGATCGACGTCAGAGTCGTAGACGTGAGTGCGCCGGCGCCGATCGCCGTCTTTGCTGACGACGATCTCGAAGTGACGGCGACGAGCGTGCCGCACGCCAATGCCCCGTCGCTCGCGTACAAGATTCAGGCCGGGGACCGCAGCGTCGTGTTCAGCAGCGACCAGGCCGGCACCGACCGGAGCTTTGTCGCGTTTGCAATGCGGGCAGACGTGCTCGTCATGCATCTCGCCGTATCGCCGCAGGCACCGGAGCCGCTCAGGCAGCTACACGCGACGCCTGCTATCGTCGGCCAGGTCGCGCGAGACGCGCGCGTCGCTAGCTTGGTCTTGAGTCATTTGAGCGAGCTGCCCGAAGGTGCACCAGCCGCGCCTGCCTTCAGTGTTCCCGCGCTCGAGGCGAACGTCGCGGCCGTGCGGGAAATCTACGACGGTCCTGTCGTCGTCGCCGAAGACTTGAGCTGCGTCATCGTCGAGTGACGGTCGACGACCGTTGATACGCCGCTGTCAGCTCTTATCGTCATAATTCGGTTTACGCTTCTCGATGAACGCCTTGATGCGTTCTTGAGCGTCAGGCCACTGCGAGGTCTCTGCCATCGCCTCGGTTGCGACTTCGTAGGCGCCGCTGACGTCTAGATCGACCTGGCGATAGAAAATCTCTTTGCCCTTGGCTTTTGCGGCACGCGTACCGGCCGTCGCTCTGCGCAGCAATGCCCGGGTTTCCGCCGCGACATCGGCATCCGGCACGACGCGATTGACGAGTCCCCAGGCCAGTGCGGTTTGCGCATCGATTGGGTCTCCCGTGAACAGCATCTCCAGCGCGTGCTTGCGGCCGACCGCTCGCGCGAGTGCCACGCCTGGCGTGTGACAGAACCAGCCGCCGCGGCCGCCCGGTGTTTGAAACTGCGTAGATTCACCGGCGACGGCCAGATCGCAGGACGCTGCGAGCTGGCATCCCGCGGCGGTAGCAATGCCTTCGATTTGCGCGATGACGGGCTGCGGCACTCGCTGCAGCAGCTGCATAAAGTCCCCGCATACCTCGAGCAGTCGTGTCATCTCATCGAGATCGCGGCCGTTCATATCGTTGAAGTCATGGCCCGAAGAAAACACCGGACCCTCGGCCGCAATGATCACGCCGCGCGCATCGCTTTGGGCGATAGTTTCAAACGCGCTGGTCAACTCGAGGAGGTGGTCTTCCGATAATGAGTTGCGGCTCTTCGCGCGGCACATCGTAACGACCGCGAAGTCGTCCTCCGTCGTGACCGTGATGTGCTCGTAGCGCACGGTCGTCGTCAGCTGCGATGGTTCAGAAGACATTGCACTCATAGACGGAGAACGGTTGCTCGAGGGCAAGAAAGTGCCAGTCGACCGTCACGGTCTCGGTGAATGCGACCGCGTCGTTGATCGTCAGCTGCAAGTCGAGCCGGCTCTGGTCCTCGCTCAGCGTGTAACGCTCGGTGAACTGCATGTCGCTGCCTTGAATCGTCCCACTATGGTCGAAGTAGGGATAGTCGATGCCGGTTGTCTCGATGACGAGCGTGCGGTCGTTCTCCCACTCGCCCTCGGAGAAGCCCAAGCGCGAGGGCTGCTGATCGTCGGCGCTCAGCCCGTCGTCGACGTGGATCGTGCGCTGCGTATCGAAGTACGAGTGATGCAGACCGAGGGTTTGGCCCTGGTCGGTGAACAGTATCGGCCTCGGATGGAAAAACGGAAAAGGCATACCGGGCGGCTCGCAACGCACGATCGGGTTGTCGATCGGATCCCAGTCAGCCCGCGCGGCGATTGCTTGCTCGGTGTGCGGAAAGCGCCGCATCATCATCATGGGGTTGCCGGCCGGAAACCATGCCCGAAAGAAGCCGCGATCCTCGGCCGCAGCGTCGGCCATCTGCGGGCCCGGCTGCATGACGTTGCCAATGGCCGGTCCATTCCAGCGTCGCTCGGCGCGCGGCGCCATGACGGCTTCGGTGCCATCAGCGAAAAGCGTGTTGGTTACGAGGATCGCGTTGCGCAGCTTAGACGGACGCCCTGCCACGACAAGTTGCTCGCCAGCTTCGAATAGATCGGGTGTCACGCCGGATCGCATGAGTGCCGCTGGGTTGGTCCAACCCTCTAGTCTCCAGCTCTCGACCTCGCCCGACTCGGTCTCTACATCGAGAAAGAACGCAATATGCGGGTTTTGCCAGACGACTCTGGTCAGTACCCCTTCGATCTCCACGGTCTCATCCGAGAACTCGGCGCGCGAGTGGTGACCAAGCGCGACTACCGGCAGAGTGACCAGCAAGAATGTTGAAACTATTACTCTCATTGACTCTTCTGTTCTGAGTATGACTGTCCCCGTCGATTCTGGCGTAAGCGGTAGGATGCAATTCCTTCACCAACGAAACAAGCGTACGGCAAGGTCTCGAGCGTACTCGTCTTGGCCACGCGGCAGCTCGACGAACCCTGTCGTATTCGCAAGCGATACGAAATCACCGGATGTGTTCGTCGGCCGTGGATCGGCCAGCGGCGTGCCTTCCGTGGTTGATCGCAGCGTTACGGGCAGAAAATAGGTCAGGTCGGGCTCGAATCGAACCTCCTCGGCGAGTCGTACAAGCTCATGGGCGGGCGCCGCAGCGCCGAGGGCCAACTCGATCGCCGGAAGCACGTACCGATAGAGGCATACGAGCGTCGAGACAGGATTACCGGGAAGGGCGAATACGGGCTTGGCGTCGCGACTCATGCCAAACCACATCGGCCGCCCGGGGCGTTGCTCGATTTTGTGGAAAACGAGCTCGACGCCGAGTTGCTCGAGTACGCCCGGCACGAGATCGTAGCGGCCCATCGAGACGCCACCGCTGAGGACGAGCACGTCGTTCTCGTCATGAAGCGCAGCGATGCGCTCGAGCATGACTTCGCGTTCGTCCTTGAGCAGCGCGCGCGTGACCGTGGCGCGGCAGCCGCGCTCGAGCGCGGCGGCAATCGCCCAGTCGTTGCTCGAACGGNNAACGGATCTGGTGCGCAGCGACAGGCTGGCCCGGCTCGACGAGCTCATCGCCCGTTGAGATCACGGCAACGCGCGGCGCGGCGGCGATCTCGACGTCGGCGCAGCCGGCGCTTGCGAGGATTGCGACCTCGGGCGGATTGAGGGTCACGCCGGGCTCGAGCAGCAGACTGCCAGACTGCCGATCGGACCCTTGCGGATGTATGAACTGCCTTGCGGTTACCTCGTAGCCCGGCTCGACGTTAGCTCGCTCGGCTTCTCGCGTAACCCGTTCGACTGGAATGACAGCATCGGCACCGGTCGGCAGCATCGCACCCGTCATGATTTCCACGCACTGGCCCGGGTCCGAGAGTGTCATCGGTGGCGCGCCGGCGGCTTGTAGACCTATGACCTCGAACGATCGAACATTGTCGTGCCAGTCGCGCGAGGCGATCGCGATGCCGTCCATCGTTACGCGGTCGAACGGCGGCTGATCACGCTCAGCACGCACGGCTTGGCGCAGTATTCCCCCGGCTGCCTTGGCGAGTGCGACCCGCTGCGTAGGCAGCGGGCAGATCCGTTCGCAGATCAGGACTTCAGCGTCGCCGACATCGGTCACTGGTGGGCCTTTCTTGGCAAGGGGCTCAAAGACTTAAAGATGGTGCCATAGGGGAACTCTAGGTTGCCAGCGTGGGCCTAACTCGACAACGACAGTACCGATCTCGGTGCTATACTGATTGAGCTTGGAGGACAACATGAACCGATCGCTAATCATCGGTTTGCTATGGCTTCTGGCACCCAGCGTCGCTTGGGTGCAACCGGACAGTCGCACGATCCTGGGCGGTGGTAACGAGTTTCTTTCGGCAGGTTCCTTCGCCATTCGCGTGGGCCAATACGACGAAGGCATCAGACTGACCGAGCTTGGTCTGAAGCGTTATCACCCTAGCAACGATGACAGGTCCGCAGCTTATTCGAATCTGTGCGCAGCTTGGGCCGCTAAAGGCGAGCCGGATACCGCTATTCCTCTGTGTGACGAATCGTTGCGGCTGAGCTCGAACAACTGGCGCGCTTACAACAACCGCTCTTATGCCTACTATTTGAAAGGTATGTTTGCCGAGGCGACGTTCGACCTCGATTCTGCGGCCGCAATCAATCCCAAGGCGAGGCAGGTCGAGCAGCTGCGGGGCATGATCAACGAACGCGGCCTCGAGCCGCGCGTCATCATGGAGGATCATCAATAGACCGCTACTCACGTTTCTGGCTCGTGGCTAGTGCGTTGTCGGTCTTAGTTCCACCCAATGCCCTCGGCCAGCAGGGCGACGCCGACGCGGAACCGCTTGATCCCGTTGGGACTTGGCGTTGCGTCGTCTACGGGCAGCCGACTTTCGGCGACGAGCGCGCCGTGCTGAGCTTTGCGCCGGATCACAGCGCGCGGATCGCGCGAAGCAGTGACGGCGGCACGCCGACATGGGCGCCACTGTCACGCTGGCAGGTCGAGGACGGCCTCATGACATTCACCGATTCACGCACGGGTCGGCAGTTCGCTGCCAGTCTCGAGAATGAAACGCTGCGCGGAGAGTGGCGCGCGCTGAGTCAACTCGGCGGCTGGTGGTGCGCCACGGCCGATGCCGATGAAGGTCCCGGTATCGACATACTAAGAGCCGTAGGCGAGGAGTCCGACGCCGAGAGCGAGAAGCGGCTTATACCGTTCATTATGGCGACGCCGACATTCCCGAAGCAGGCGGTCCGGCAAGCCAAAGAAGGCAGGGTTGTGTTGTGTTTTGTCGTGGAGCCGTCCGGCGAGATTCTCGAGCCCGAGTTTGTCGAGCTCTCCGATGAGATTTTTCGCGAGACCAGCCTCGATGCGCTCATGCGCTCACGCTATCAGCCTTGGGACCCACAGTCGCACGGCGGTGCGCGCCCGGCCTGTCGCAGCTTCATCTATCGCCTCGACTACCGCTATTAGCCCGTCGTTCTTGGCCGATCTTCGGATAAAATGTCGTTAAATAACGCGATCGTGCACCTAATTGCATCGATATTCTGCGATTAGATGTCCCTAGTCTCGATATGCGCCCGGCGTGAGGCGGTCATCCACGTTGCGATATCCGCGGCAAAGCTCGTGTAGGAGTCGTAGACGCGTGCGAGCAGCGGGTCGGAGCTTGCGATTTCGTCCATGACCTCTGCGCTATAGCCCTTGAGCGCAGCAAGCACGTCGTCCGGAAAACGCCTGAGCTCAACATCGTGCTCTTCTACCAATGTCTTGAGCGCCTGGTTATTGCGCGTATTGAACTCGGCAAGGACGAAGTCCGCCTCGGCCATGCACGCAGCGGCGATGACTTGCTGTAGTTCCTCCGAAAGCGACGCGTAGGCATCGGCGGAGACGAGCAGCTCGAGCTGACCCGAGGGTTCCTGCCAGCCGGGGTAGTAGTAATAAGAAGCTGCCTCATGCAAGCCGAACGCGAGATCGTTGTACGGGCCGACCCATTCGGTTGCATCGATCGCGCCTGTCTGCAGCGCCGTGTAGATTTCTGAGCCGGGCAGGCTGATGGGCAGCACGCCTGCGCGCTGCATGACTTCGCCGCCGAGGCCCGGGATGCGCATTTTCAAGCCGACGAGATCCTCGACGCTGTTAATTTCGCGGTTGAACCAACCGCCCATCTGCGGGCCAGTTTGGCCTGCGAGGAATGGCACGACGTTGTGCGCCGCATAGGCTTCGCGCCAGAGCTCCATGCCGCCGCCGTGGTAGAGCCAGGCGTTGACCTCGTCGGCGAGCATGCCGAACGGAATGCTGCCGAAGACTTGTGCTGCGGGTAGCATGCCGCGCCAGTAGATCGGTGCACTGTGTCCGAGTTGGATCGTGCCGCGCGAGACTGCATCCAGCACTTCGAACGCCGGCACGAGCTCGCCGGCGCCGAAGATCTGGATCTCGATGCGACCGCCCGACATCGTCGAGATTCGTT
>JABAOE010006880.1_pt3 | contig 12432 bp, 10 predicted proteins | sample 7062141 | NCBI WGS metagenome assembly JABAOE01 (sample SAMN14538627, study PRJNA623070) | marine sediment metagenome | biome: marine biome [ENVO:00000428]; feature: marine pelagic biome [ENVO:01000023]; material: deep marine sediment [ENVO:00002113] | place: India: Gulf of Khambhat ...
CCGGCCCTACGGCGGTGGTCCGGGCATGGTGCTGAAGTTTGAACCGTTTCGCGATGCGATTCGCAGCGCGCGGGACGGACTCGCGGCGGGCGGCGAGGCGAGCCGCGTCGTGTTCCTGACGCCGCAGGGACGGCGCTTCGATCAGCGTATCGCCGAGGAATTGGCAGCCGTCGAAGGCCTGGTGCTCGTGTCCGGACGCTATGAAGGCTTCGACGAGCGACTGATCGAGGCCGAGGCCGACGATGAGTTATCGCTCGGCGATTTCGTGCTGAGCGGCGGCGAGATTGCCGCGGTAGCAGTGATCGACGCGATAGTGCGTTTGCTGCCGGACGCGCTGGGTCACGAGGCTTCAGCGGAGCAGGATTCATTCGCGGACGATCTGCTCGACTGTCCGCACTATACGCGGCCGGAGGTCGTCGACGGCAGGCGAGTGCCGGACGTGTTGCGCGACGGAAATCATGAAGAGATTCGTCGCTGGCGCCTCAAGCAGGCGCTTGGGCGGACATACTTGCGGCGACCGGATCTGCTGAAGGACCGGTCGCTGAGCGAGGAAGAGCAGCAGCTGCTGCGTGAGTACCTGGCCGAGCAGAATTTACAGTGGCATGCCGGTGGTCCGGTCAGACACTAGGTTCGACGTTTTGGATGGATGGCGGATGAGACGATGAGCAAGATCATAGACGAATTCGAGGCGGCGCAGATGAAGACCGATATCCCGGAGTTCGGTCCCGGAGATACGGTCGTGGTGCAGGTGCGCGTAAAGGAAGGTAACCGCGAGCGCCTCCAGGCATATGAGGGCGTGGTCATCGCGAAGCGTAACCGCGGGCTGAATTCTTCGTTCACCGTTCGAAAGGTCTCGCACGGCGAGGGTGTGGAGCGGGTGTTCCAGACACACAGTCCGAGCGTGGCGAGCATCACCCGCAAACGCCGTGGCGATGTCCGTCGCGCCAAGCTCTACTACCTGCGCGAGCGCAGCGGCAAGTCGGCGCGCATCAAAGAAAAGATCGGCTGACAATCGGGGTCGGGTGCGGGGTCAGACCCCAATTTCGTGCCGCAGGTCTTGGAGTCAGAAGTTGTTGTGCAGGCGAAATTGGGGCCTGACCCCGCTGCTGTTATTCACCGTCGTCGTGTTGTCGTCCGGTTGCTCGAGCATCGTCTCGTCGGCCACTTCCGGCATGGCCGACGACCTGTCGGCCTCGATACTCGACCAGGAGGATACCGAACTCGTGCGCGAGGCGGTGCCCGCGTTCCTGCTGCTGCTCGACAGCATGGTCCGGTCGTCGCCGGACAATCCGAAGACGCTCGGCGCGGCCGCTGAACTCTACGCGGCATACGGCATCGCCTTCAACGACAATCCGGAGAGGGCGAGGTTACTGACTCGTCGCGCCCGCGACTACGGGCGTCGAGCGCTGTGCGCGGCCGATAGTGATGCGTGCGGGCTGGATGGGCTCCCGTTCGAGCAATACGAGGCGGCCATCGGCGCGGTGGGGCCAAAGGCAGCCGGCGCCTTGTACAGCTACTCGGTCGGTTCGCTCGCCTATATTCGCGCGTACAGTGCCGATTACGTAGCCCTCGCCGATCTGCCGAAGATCGAGGCGGCGCTGGCACACCTGCTGGCGCTGGGCGCCGACGGCGATGCTGCGTCGGTCAACATGTACCTCGGCATCCTGAATACCCTGCGCCCGCCGGCACTGGGTGGCCAGCCGGAGAAGGGTCGGCGGTATTTCGAGGCGGCCCTGCGGGAGGCCGGCGACCGGGACCTCAGTATCAAAGTCGAGTATGCTCGCGGCTACGCGCGACTGCTCTATGAGCGCGAATTGCATGATCGACTGTTGAACGAAGTGCTTGCGGCAGATGTCAGGCAGCCCGGATACACGCTGATGAACAGCCTCGCGCAGCAGCAGGCACGAGAGTTGCTGGCTTCCGCGGATGACTATTTTTAGTCGGGATCAGTGGTGGTGAGGCGGAGGACAAGTATGCGACGAACCCGATATTCATGCTGCGTGGCGACGGCGGTGTGGGCGCTGACGGTGGGTATGGCCGAAGCGGCTCAGTTCAAGATCGCGACGGTTGCGCCGGAAGGTTCGCAGTGGATGGTCGATCTCAAGTCTGCGGCGGAGCGAATCAGCGAGCGCACCGATGGGCGGGTGACGTTCAAGTTCTATGGCGGCGGCGTCATGGGCAACGACAAAAAGGTGCTGCGCAAGATTCGCATCGGTCAGTTGCATGGCGGCGTGTTTACGGCGAACGGCCTGGCGGAGCGCTACAGCGATATCCTGCTCTACGGTCTGCCGATGGTCTTCCGCTCCCAGGAGGAAGTGGACTACGTTCGCGAGCGTATGGACCCGATCCTGCAGGCCGGCCTGGACGAGGCGGGCTTCGTTTCATTCGGTTTCGCCGGCGGCGGATTCGCGAAGCTGATGGGGAACGAACCGGTCCGCCTGATCGACCAGCTGCGCGGTCGCAAGATCTGGGTGCCGGAGGGGGACCGGGTGAGCTATGAGGCGATGGAGGCGTTGAACCTGTCGCCGGTCGTGCTGCCGATCACCGATGTCCTGACGGGTTTGCAGACCGGTCTGCTCGAGTACATAGCGACGCCGCCCGTGGGCGCTATCGTTCTGCAGTGGTACACGAAGGTCAAGTACGTGACGCAATATCCATTCGCGTACACGCTGGCGGTCATGGCGATCGACAAGAAGCGTTTCGCGCAGCTCGCGGAGCAAGATCGTCAGATCGTCACGGAGGTCTTTGCGAGCGTCTATGACAAGTTCGAGCAGCAGAACCGCGCGGACAACGAGGGAGCGGAAGAAGCGTTGCGCGCCAATGGCCTGCAATTCATCGATCTTGACGAGGACAGGCTGCGGGACGTTCGGGCCAAGCTCGCCGAGACGAGCCGGCGCATGGCGCGCGAGGGCGTGTTCTCGCTCGAACTGCTGGATCAGATGCTCAGTCACCTGGACGCCTTCCGATCCCGCGAAGTCTCGGCTCGGGTATCGGCCAACGAGCCTGAGTGAGCGACGCTCGCCGGCAACCGGGCTTGCTCGCGCGTGCCGATCGGGCAGGGCGGTTCGTCGAAAACCTGGCGCTCGTCGTGGTGCTCACCGCCATGATCTTGCTGGCGGCGGCCCAGATATTTCTGCGTAACTTCCTCGATTCCGGGTTCGCCTGGGCCGACGAGGCGCTGCGATTGATGGTGCTCTGGGTCGCGATGCTGGGTGCCGTCGCCGCCAGCCGACAGAATCGGCACATCTCGATCGACGCGCTGGCGCGAGTCTTGCCGCCGACGCCGAGGGCGTGGGCGGCCGTGGTCGTTCGCGCGTTCACGTCTGCTGTCGCGCTCGTGCTTGCGTGGTACTCGCTGGACTTCGTCGTGGAGTCGCGCGAGTTCGAGGACCAGCTGCTGGGCGGCCTGCCGGCATGGTGGTTTCAGTCGATCCTGCCGGTGAGTTTCCTGCTGATCGGGTACCGGTACGCGATCTGGTTTCTGCGCGCGCTGCGGAACGTCCTGCGTCACGCTGGCGACGGTACGAACGCTCGATGATCGCAGCGATACTTGCTTTGCTGGCCCTGCTGGGAGCGCCGCTGTTCGTGGTCATCGCGACCAGTGCGATGCTTGGATATGCCCGCAGCGACATTTCACTGTCGGTGATGCCGATCGAGATTTTCGGGATTGCCGAGATGCCCATATTGCTGGCAATTCCTCTGTTCACCTTTGCGGGTTACGTGCTCAGCGAGAGCCAGGCGCCGGCGCGGCTCGTGCGTCTTACTAGCGCGGTGCTGGGCTGGTTACCCGGCGGCCTGGCGATTGTCTCGATCGCGGCGTGTGCCTTCTTTACCGCATTCACCGGGGCGTCGGGCGTGACGATCATCGCGCTGGGCGCGCTGCTATATCCGGCGCTGCGTCAGGCCGGCTACGGCGAGCGCTTCACGCTCGGGCTCGTCACTTCGGCCGGCAGCCTCGGGCTGTTGTTCGCGCCGTCGCTGCCGCTAATCCTGTACGGCGTCGTCGCAGAGATTCCGATTGACGAGCTGTTTATCGCCGGCATCATCCCGGGCGCCCTCATGATGGTCTGCATGGCGGCCCACTCCTTGTGGGTCAACCGTGGCAATCGCACCCCGTTGCGCGACTTCTCGATGGGTGAACTGGTCGGTGCAGTCAAAGACACGGCATGGGAGATACCGTTGCCGATCGTCGTGCTGGGTGGCATCTACAGCGGTTTTTTTGCCGTATCGGAGGCGGCTGCGGTCACCGCGGTCTATGCGGTCACCGTCGAGGTGTTCATTCGGCGCGATATCCCGATCCGGGATCTGCCGCGGATCATGCGCGAGTCGATGGTCCTCGTCGGCGGTATCCTGCTGATCCTCGGTGTGTCGCTTGCCTCGACCAACTATATGATCGACGCCGAGGTTCCGGAGAAGCTCGTCGGCTACGTCAATCGGTTTGTGGCGGGGCCAACCAGCTTCCTGCTGCTCCTGTTCGCGTTCCTTCTCGTGCTTGGCGCGATTCTGGATATTTTCTCGGCGCTCGTGCTGGTCGTCCCGCTGATTTTGCCGGTCGCCGCCGTATACGGCGTGCATCCAATCCACCTGGGAATCGTCTTCCTGGCAACCATGCAGCTGGGGTTCCTGACGCCGCCGGTCGGGCTCAATCTGTTCATTTCCAGCTATCGTTTCGACCAGTCGATTGTGTCAGTATATCTCGCGACATTTCCATTCCTCATGATCCTGTTGGTCTCGGTCTTGCTGATCACGTTCTGGCCGGCGTTGTCTCTCGCCCTGCTCGGCCAGTGAGGTTTACGACTGCGGAGAGGTTCGATACGCATGAAGCTGTCGATTTCGCTACTCATCATTGCGCTACTTGCAGGCGCATCATTTTCGGTCGCCTCCGCCGAGAGATTTCCCGAGCTTCGGGTGCCTCCCGGCTTCGAGGTCGAGGTGCTCGTCGAGGGCGTCCAGAATGCGCGCGCGATGGCGCTCGGCGCTCGGGGAACGCTGTTCGTTTCGACGCGCCGCGCGGGAAGCATTTATGCCATCCGTGATCCATTCGGTGAAGAGCCCGTGGTGCGCGTGGTCGCGAATGATCTGTCGATGCCGAATGGCATCGCATTTCACGACGGCGATCTCTATGTCGCCACCGTCTCGCAGCTGCTTCGCTGGCGCGATATCGAGGATCGCCTCGATGATCCCGGGAAGCCCGTTGTGGTCGATGACGCGCTGCCGGTCAAAGGCAAACTGCACGCGTGGAAATACATCGGATTCGGCCCCGACGATCGACTCTATGTAAGCTTGGGCGCCCCGTGCAACATCTGCGACGAGCCCGAGCTGACCGTGATGTTGCGCATGGACGCAGACGGCGGGAACCGGGAGGTCTATGCGCGCGGCATCCGCAACTCGCTCGGCTTCGACTGGCATCCCGAGACCGGGGAGCTATGGTTCACCGACAACGGGAGGGACATGCTCGGCGATGATATACCGCCGTGCGAATTGAACCACGTTACCGCCGCCGGCCAGCATTTCGGCTTCCCCTTTTGTCACGGGACCGATGTCAGCGATCCGGAGCTCGGCGATCTCGGTCGGTGTCAGGACGCGCGTGCACCGGCACAGGAACTGACGCCGCATTCATCGCCGCTGGGCATGCGGTTCTACACCGGTGAGATGTTCCCGGCGGAATACCGGAACCAGATCTTCATCGCCGAGCATGGTTCGTGGAATCGCAGCAAGGAGGCTGGCAAGACCGGTTACCGGGTGACCCTGGTGCGCCTGGACGGCAGCGAGACGATCGGTTACGAGCCGTTCATGGAGGGGTTTATCGCGCCGGAGGGCGACGAGGTCCTCGGTCGTCCGGTCGATGTCCTGGTCGCCCCGGACGGAGCGCTGCTGGTCAGCGATGATCGGCGCGGCGTGATCTATCGAATCAGCTATGCCGCGAACGCTTCCGACAGCTAGCGGAGTACCGGAGGTCTCAGCATGCGGTTTCTGAAATTCATCTGGGAGGCGTTGAATAATCTGCGCCGACTGGTGCAGTTACTGATCACATTCGTGATCATCGCGCTCGTGGTCGCCGCGCTATCGATCCAGGAGATCACGGTGCCGGACACCGCGGCGCTCGTCATCGCGCCGAGGGGCGTGCTCGTTGAGCAGCTTGTCGGCGACCCGGTAGAGCGAGCGATTGCTGAAGCCCGTGGCGCCAGCATTCGCCAGACACTGGTGCACGACGTCGTCCGCAGCCTCGACCTGGCCGCCGAGGATGCGCGTATCAAGGCGGTCGTGCTGGAACTCGACGAATTACAGGGCGGTGGCCTCGCGAAGCTACAGGCGATCGGCGGCGCGCTGGAGCGCGTCCGGGAGGCCGGCAAGCCGATTATCGCGGTCGGGGATAACTTCACGCAGGACCAGTACTACCTGGCCGCGCATGCCGACGAAATATATCTGCATGATCTCGGCGTGTTGCTGATCGAGGGTTACTCGTACTACCGGACCTTTCTGAAGGATGCTTTGGAAAATCTGAAGGTCGACGTGAATGTGTTTCGCGTCGGCGAATACAAGTCGTTCGTCGAGCCGTTCATCCGCAATGACATGTCGGAGGAGGATCGTCGCTCGAGTGAGCGCTGGCTCGGCGCGCTTTGGTCCGCGTACACTCAAGACGTCGAAGCGGTGCGCGAGCTCCGGGCCGGCAGTGTGGATGCGTTCGCCAACGATTTCCGCGAAAACATGGAGGCCGCGGCCGGCGACACCGCACAGGTCGCGCTCGACGCCGGTTTCGTCGACTACCTCGGCGGGCGGGACGCCTATGTGGCCCGGGTCATCGAGGTCGTCGGCCCGAGCGAGTCCGACGACGAGATGTTCACGGCGATCGATATGGGGGCCTACCTGGACGCGGTGGCCACCGAGAAACTGCTCCGCCGTCATGACGACNNGCTGGTCGCTTCGGGCCAAATCGTCGACGGTGAGGCCCCACGCGGCACGATTGGCGGCGACACGCTGGCGCAGCTGGTCGGCCAGGCCGCCAACGACGATTCGATCAAGGCACTCGTACTTCGGGTCGACAGCCCTGGCGGCAGCATGTTCGCTTCGGAGGTGGTTTTCGCCGAGCTGCAGCGATTGAAGCGGAAGGGCAAGCCACTCGTCGTATCGATGAGTGCGACCGCCGCATCGGGGGGGTACTACATCTCCATGCCGGCGGACGAGATCTGGGCCGCCGAGAGTACGATCACCGGTTCGATCGGCGTCGGGGCGCTGGTACCGACATTCCAGCGCACGCTCGCGTCGCTCGGCGTGAGGGTCGACGGTTACGGCACGACGGAGCTGTCCGGCCAGCTGCGGCTGGATCGGGAGCTCGGCGAGGATGCCCGCCAGTTGTTCCAGCTGGGGGTCGAAGAGGCGTATCGTGTCTTTCTCGACAAGGTCGCGGCGGCGCGCGACATGTCAGTGGAACGCGTGCAGAACCTCGCCCGGGGCCGGGTCTGGATCGGGATCGACGCGCTGGAACTGGGCTTGGTCGACCGCATCGGAACGCTGGACGACGCGGTGGCTTCGGCGGCCGGAATGGCGGGTCTCGAGGAGGACGAGTACGACGTGAAGTTCGTCGAACCCGAATTGACGCTGCGCGAGCGAGTCGCTCTGCAGCTCGCATCCGCCGCGTCCGCCGTGATGGGGGCTCGCGGCGGGTCGTTGGGCGGCGTGACGCCCGGCTGGTTTGCCAGCATGCTGGGCACTTTGGAAGCGGATCTCGGCTGGCTAGCCGAGCTCAACGATCCGCGCAGCCTTTACTATCACTGCTTCTGTCAGTTGCCATGAGCCACGGCCCGGCATGTTTTCGAGCCTGCACCAATATCGCACGAGCGTAGGCGAACAGGTCAACCCGTATTATCTCGCGGACGAGGCCACACTCGTCCGCGAGTTGACTCGCCGCGCGGACTGCGGGGCAGACGCCCGCCGCCGCATCGAGGGCTTCGCGGCCGAACTCGTCGACGGCGTGCGCGCCGCCCGGTCGCGGGTGTCCGGGCTCGATGCGTTCCTGGGCCAATACGACCTTTCCTCGGCCGAAGGGGTTGCGCTCATGTGTCTGGCCGAGGCGCTATTGCGCGTGCCGGATTCCGATACGGCAGACTTGCTGATCGCTGATCGCCTGGCCGCCGGTAACTGGCACGATCATCTCGGCGATAGCGACTCACTGTTTGTGAATGCGTCAACCTGGGGGTTGATGCTGACCGGCCGGCTGATCCGACCAGACGCGCTCGCGGCCGACGACCCGGCGGGCTTCGTCCGCCGGCTCGTGGCGCGCCTCGGCGAGCCCCTGGTGCGCGCCGCTTTCGGGCAGGCGATGCAGATCATGGGACAGCAGTTCGTCATCGGCCGGGATATCGACGAAGCACTGGAGCGGACCGCGGCGGACGCACAAGCCGGCACCCGCTACTCCTTCGACATGCTCGGCGAGGCTGCCCTCACTGCGGCGGATGCGGAGGGATTCTTCGAGGCCTACCGGGACGCAATCCGCCGCGCAGGCGCCAGCGGTTCCAATGCCGACGACCTGATGGACCGGGCCGGCGTGTCGGTCAAGTTGTCGGCCTTGTCGCCGCGCCTTGAGCTTGCGCAGCTCGCGCGCGTTCGCGACGAGGTCGCGCCGCGCCTGCTCGAGCTCGCCTGCGCGGCGAGGGACGCAGGGGTTTCGCTGACGGTCGATGCGGAAGAATCGGATCGCCTGGAATTGACGCTGCTGCTGTTCGAGGCGGTCCACACCGATGCGCGACTCCGGGGTTGGGACGGGCTCGGCATTGCGGTTCAGGCGTACCAGCGGCGTGCCATGCCCGTGCTCGAGTGGCTGCAGGCGCTGGCCGCGCGAAGCGGGCGGCGAATCCCCGTGCGGCTCGTCAAGGGGGCGTACTGGGACACGGAAATCAAGCATGCCCAGGAGCGTGGCTGGCCGAGCTACCCGGTTTTCACGCGCAAGGCCAATACCGACCTCGCGTACCTGGCGTGCGTGCGCCAGCTGTTCGACCCGGGCAGCCTGCTCTGGCCGCAGTTCGCCACCCACAATGCACATACCGTCGCCTACGTGGTCGAGCATGCCCCGCCGGGTGCGCGCTTCGAGTTCCAGCGCCTGCACGGCATGGGCGAGGAGCTTTACGCGCAGCTCGCCGCGCGCCGGCCATTGCCCTGCCGGGTCTACGCACCGGTCGGGCGACACGAGGATCTGCTGCCGTACCTGGTGCGGCGTCTGCTGGAGAACGGCGCGAACACGTCTTTCGTGAATCGCATCGTCGACGAGGACGTTCCGGCGGCCGAACTGGTCCGTCACCCGGCGAGGCCCGCGGGCGCCGCAGCCGAGAACCCGCGCATCCCGGCCCCACCCGACCTGTTCGGTGCGGCGCGACAAAACTCCAGGGGTTTCAATTTTTTCGACGGCGAGGCGCTCGCCCGCCTGGCCGAGGGGATGGCCGCGGCGCTGTTGCCTCCCCGGCACGTCGCGTCCATCGTGACCGCCGCGGGCGGTGGGGCCGGCGACGACACGACCGGCCGCGGCGGTCCGCGCGCGGTGACCAGCCCCGCGGACCGTCGCATACGGGTCGGGACCGTCGATTTCGCGTCGGCCGCCAGCGTCGACCGCGCAGTCGAAGGGGCCGCAGTCGAGTTCGCGGCCTGGAACGCCGTCGGGGTTGACCGTCGGGCGGCCATATTGCTGCGGGCCGCGGAGCTGCTCGAATCCAGCCGGCCGGAACTGGTCGCGCTATGTGTCGCAGAGGCGGGCAAGTGCCTGCCGGACGCGGTCGCGGAGGTCCGCGAAGCCGTCGATTTCCTGCGTTACTATGCCCTCGAAGCCGGCCGGCTGATGGGGACGCCGGTGGAACTGCCGGGCCCGACCGGTGAGAGTAATGTACTCAGCCTTTCCGGGCGAGGCGTGTTCGTCTGCATCAGCCCGTGGAATTTCCCCGTGGCGATATTCACCGGCCAGATTGCCGCGGCACTGGCGACCGGCAACGGCGTGGTCGCAAAGCCGGCCGAGCAGACCAGCCTGGTTGCCGCGCGCGTCGTGGAGTTGATGCACGAGGCCGGAATCCCCCGTGGCGTGCTCCAGTTCGTGCCCGGTGATGGCGCCGAGGCCGGCGCGCGCGCGGTTGCGCATCCGGCGATCGCCGGCGTGGTGTTTACGGGCTCGACCGAGACCGCCGTTGCGATCAATCGGAGCCTCGCCGCGCGGGACGGCCCGATCGCGACCCTGATCGCCGAGACGGGTGGTCAGAACGCGATGATCGTCGACAGCACCGCCCTGCCCGAGCAGGTCGTGACGGATGCCGTCCAGTCGGCATTCAACAGCGCCGGCCAGCGATGTTCGGCGCTGCGCGTGCTGTTCGTGCAGCAGGACATCGCTGATCGGGTCATCGGTCTTCTGGCCGGGCATATGGCCGAACTGCGGGTCGGGGATCCCGCGCGTCTCGATGTCGACGTCGGCCCGGTCATCGACGACGCGGCCCGCAGAGTGCTTCGCGAGCATCGCTCGAGACTCCTCGCTACAGGGCGGCTGATCGCCGAGTGTGCGCTGCCCGACGGGCTCGAAAACGGCTGTTTCTTCGCGCCTCTGGCGGTCGAGGTATTCGAGCTGGACCTGCTCGCGCGCGAGGTTTTTGGGCCAATCCTGCATGTGATGCGTTACGAGGCGGAACGGTTCGACGAGATCGTCGCGTCCGTGGGTCGGTTCGGTTACGGCCTGACGTTTGGAGTGCAATCGCGAATCGAGAGCCGCAGCGCTGATCTGGCCGCACGCGTGCCCATCGGCAACGTCTACGTCAACCGGAACATGATCGGGGCGGTCGTCGGTGTCCAGCCGTTCGGCGGGCAGGGCCTGTCCGGTACCGGCCCGAAGGCGGGCGGACCCCACTACCTGCAGCGCTTCGTGACTGAAAAGACGGTCACCATCAATACCGCCGCCGTCGGCGGCAACGCGACGTTGCTGGCGCAGGACAGTCGCTAGAGATTCTGTGTGATGCGAAGTCCGACCCTTGGCGCGCCCGCGCCTCGAATGGGACGGGCGCGACGAAGGCCATCGCAAGTCCGAAATCAGCCGGCGGAGGGCTTCTTCGGGTAATCGAAGTCGACCAGTTCGCAGCGAGCCCGGCCGAGCTGCTCCCACGAGTCGATATCCGCGTCGACGACGACCACGCCACATGTCGGCACGTTGTCGATATTTGTGCCGCCGAGATCGCAGGCGAGTTCGGTGATGCCGGGATTGTGGCCGCAGACGACGATGTCCCGGAACGCGTCGTCCTGCTGTGCGATCACGTCGAGGATCATGCGTGGATGCGCCAGGTACAGTGCAGGCTCGGACTGGACGAATTCGATCGGGTAGCTGATGGCTTTGGCGACCAGGCGCGCCGTCTGGCGAGCGCGCACCGCGGTACTGGTCAGGATCAGCGACGGTCTGCCGCCCTTTGCCATCAAGCGCCGGCCCATCACCGGGGCATCGCGCTCGCCACGCGGGCTGAGAGGTCGGTCGTGGTCCGTCAGTGTGAGGTCGTGATGGCTCGACTTCGCATGTCGTAACAAAGTGACCCGTCTTGTCATCGGATGCACGGCCCAGTCGATTGAGTCGAAGAGGTTTTCAGAGCAGGCCCGCCTCGAGTTGCGCAGCTTCCGACATCATCGTCTGGTTCCATGGCGGATCGAGCACGAGTTCGACGTCGACCTTGCCGACGGTGGGTATGATGCCAATTCTTTCGCGCACGTCCTGGACCAGTATGTCTCCCATCCCGCAGCCGGGCGCCGTCAGCGTCATCTCGACGTAGACGTAGCGCTTGCCGTCCGGGAGCTTGGATATCCGGCAGTCGTAGATCAAGCCGAGATCGACGATGTTGATCGGAATTTCCGGATCGTAGACAGTCTTCATCTGGTCCCAGACCATTGTCTGGAAATCCTCGTCGGCGGCGTTTTCCGGCAGAACGGGGGGCTGAATCGGTTCCTTGCCGAGCGCGTCCGCGTCGAGGCCGCCCACCCGGAACAGGTTGCCCTCGAAGTAGATCGTGAATGAGCCACCCATCGCCTGCGTGATATACACGAGGCTGTCGACGTGCAGCGTGACCTGGAACCCGTCCGGCACGAGGGTCACCTCGACGTCACGCTTTAGTGCGACCGGTTCGCTGTCTGGTCCGAACATGTCTCAGTTTTCCGTGGTGACCGGCCGATCGTCGCCGATGAGCGCAGCTGCGAGCGTCTTCCAGGCGAGCGTCGCGCACTTGATGCGCGACGGATAGGAGCGAACGCCGCTCAGTGCCGCCATGTCGCCCTCGACCGGCGGGGCACCGAGGTCGCGGCGGTCGAATTGTGCCATGATCGCCTCGATATCATGCCGCGCCTCGGCGGTGGTCTTGTGCGCGACCTGCTGAGTCATGATCGATGCCGACGCGAGCGCGATCGCGCAACCGACGCCCTCGAAGCCAATCT
>JABAOE010017237.1_pt2 | contig 12423 bp, 10 predicted proteins | sample 7062141 | NCBI WGS metagenome assembly JABAOE01 (sample SAMN14538627, study PRJNA623070) | marine sediment metagenome | biome: marine biome [ENVO:00000428]; feature: marine pelagic biome [ENVO:01000023]; material: deep marine sediment [ENVO:00002113] | place: India: Gulf of Khambhat ...
CCCTGGCTCCGGAACTGAAGCAGGTCCAGGTCGCTGCAAGCAAAGGCCGGGGATCTCAGGGCAGCTACTAGAGCTACCTGGTTGGATGGGTCATCTATCGCCCTGAGGCAGTTGACCAGGTCCCCCACCTCCTGGGTGTCGTAAATCATCGACACTCCTTCCAACCGGTAGGGAACCCCCTCCTGTTCCAGGGCCAGCTCCAGGGACCGTAAAGAAGCTCGGGTCGGCATCAAAATGCAGATGTCCGAATATTTCACCGGACGATATTGCTCTTTCCCCGAAGCACCGGTCTTCTCCCGGTCAAGCACCTCCCAGCCCTCAGCAACCATCTCTCCCAAAAGGGCCGCCAGTGCCTGGGCCTCGCTCCGTCTTACCGGGCCGATGGTCTTTTCGCTGGTCTCTTCCCCCAACCGCCACACCTGAGGACCGTAGGGATGTTGGGTGTCAGCCTCCCACCTGGGTTCTACCGGCAGATATCCCGTCTGGTGGGCATCCTCCTTCATCCATTTCCCAAAAAGATGGTTGACCCAGCTGAGCACCGGCCTCTGGGACCGGAAGTTCTGGACCAGGGCTACCGTATCCCCGCCCAGAGACTCCCTCAACTCCTTCATCTGCTCCACGTCAGCTCTTCTGAACCGGTAGATGGACTGCTTGGGGTCCCCGACCACGAAAAGCTTTCCGGGTACGGGCCTTATCTCCCGCCAGTCCCTGGGCCTGGGGGCATCCGGAGCACAGACCTCTTCGGCCAGAAACATGGCTATTTCGGCCTGCAGGGGGTCTGTGTCTTGGGCTTCATCAATCAGCAGGTGGGTGTATTGGTTCCGGTAGTGATCCCTTACCTCCAGGTTGTCCCGAAGCAGGCCCCGGGTCCAGACCAGCAGGTCCTGAAAGCCGGCTCTTCCCTGCTGTTTTCGTTCCACGGCCCGGTCCAGAAGGAATTCCCGCAGGGAGCCCAGCAGGGGCACTAGCACCCTACTCCTCAAAGAGCCCAGCTCTTCTTTGGTCTCCTGCTCCAGTTCCTCCAAGAGGCTCTTCAACCTGCGGCAGGCGTTCTCGCCGGATATCGGGTCGTGAGCCCAGTTGGTTTGGTCACCTCTAGAGTGGCTGATGCGACCGGCATCCTTGAGCCTTCGGTAGGCCAGAACCGTACCTTCCTCCAGGTCAGACAGCCGCTCTATCTTCCCAACCAGATCCCTTGAGTGTCGGTAGAGGGGATCCCCTTCCTCGAGATTGGAGTACCGGCAGAGCCGCTCTATCTCGGTAGAGGCGTTTCTGAGCCTCCCCAGGGCCCTCGCGGCAACCGGCGGCACCTCCTCTACCCTCGTTTCCTCCAGCCGGTCGTATTCCTGGTGGAACCGTTCCGCCACCGGCTTGAGCTGGCTCAGCCCCAATCCCAGGGCCATGGCCAGGGAGAGGCTGGGGGCCAGTTGCGGGTCCTCCACCACTTCATCCAGCCACCTGAGCCAGCTCTCCTGGAAATCCATGCCGCTGGTGATGGCATCCATCACCTCGAAGGAGGGGGGCAACCCAGCCTCGATGGGTCTTTCCCGGAGAATGCTGGCCGCAAAACTGTGCAGAGTCTGGATGGAGGATTGGTCCAGGTCCTTGGCACCGGCGCGACATCTCTCCTTCTCCATATCGGAGCGAGTTTCATCCTCGGCCCCTTTCTCCAGACTCTCCCGGATGCGGTCCCTCAGTTCGGCGGCGGCCATCTCCGTGAAGGTGATGGCGGCTATCCGGTTCATAGTGGTCCTGCCGGTGCTCACCAGACTCACCACCCGGTCCACCAGGGCCGTGGTCTTGCCGGTGCCGGCCCCGGCCTCAACGAACAGGTTCTCGTCCAGAGACTCCTTGATCCGGATCCTTACCCCCTGGTCCGCCGGTAAAAAGCTGGTAATGGCCATTAACTTTCCGCCGACAGCGCGATATACGGACTCAACCGGGGGTCGATGGATTTGCGGTCCCAGTGGACGTCCCTTCTTGAGGGACAGAGACTGTTGAAATCACAGTTCCTGCAGTTCCCAAATCCCTCGGAAGAACCGCCTCCCGGGTTGGCGGGAAATATTCCCCCCCGAATCCCCTGGATTACCGTGGAAATGGCGTGTTTGGCCCGCTTCTCGACTACTTCCAGGTCCATGGGGCTCTCCGGTCTGAGGCTGAACCCACCCCGGCTGCTGATGAACCAGTAGACCGCTTTTACCTTAGTTTTCTCCCCCAGGGCCCCCCGGGCCGCCAGGGCGTAGATGGGAAGCTGTAGCCTCTTACCACCGTCCACCGCATCTTTGTTCAAAGCGCTGTACTGGCCTGACCGACCGGTCTTGTAATCGATGACCACCACCTCCTCACCGGCAGCGTCTCCGTCCACCCGGTCTATCATCCCTCTGAACCTGACCACCTCCCCGTCTTCCAGCTCCAACAGCACCTCGGGCCAGTCCTTCCCCGAGCCAAATTCCGGTTCCACCAGGCTGGGGGTCAGTCCCAGCTGGCTCCTGACCTTCAGGTCCTCCCTCAGAAATATGTCCAGGTCCGACAGTATCTCCTCCTGCACCGCCTGCCAGATTACCTCTTTCCCCGTCACCCCCCGGGCCTTGGCCCTTTGGAAGGCCTCAAGGGCTACTTCCCTCAAAAGCTGCCGGTCCTTTTCACGCCATGACTGGGTGGGGCCGGGCAACTCTCCCATCTGTTTCACCCGACCCATGAATTCTTCCAGTATCTGGTGGATCAGGAGACCCTTTTCCAGCGGGGAGATCTCGAATATCTCCTCCGGATCCTCGATGTTCCCAATCCCAAGGACGCTTCCCAGATAGTAGCTAAAGGGGCATTTGGCCCACCTTTCCAGGCTGGTGGGAGAGAAAAGGCGCTTTACTTGCTCTTCTTTGAACTCCTCGGGCATCTGGGACAAATCACCGTCCCACCGGCTCAATTCCCTGGATTCCCTCTTCTCCCTCATCTCCAGGGCGTCCTTCACCTGACCTCCCACCAGAGGATGATCTGCCAATCGGCCTCCCTCTCCTTTCCAGGTCCAGAGCAGGGACAGATTGTATTCGTGGGGGTCCGCCGCACCTTCCTCGGCGGCTTGGGTCAAAAGGTGTTCCATGGAGGAGACGCAGGTGAGCCAGGGACGCTCTTTCAGGCCCAGGAGGCTGGACGTGTAAAGCCTGGCGTCCTCCAGCTGGCTGGCCTGCTCCAGGAACCACTGGGAGGGATAATTGGTCCTCTGAGCGGAAGGGTCGGCCTGGGGGAAGCTAAGCACCCGGCTGGCCCCACTCTCCAGGGCCGCCAAAAAGGCGTACCTCTCCTCGGCGCGGCGGGACCTCTGCAGGGAAAGACCCTCACTGGCTCCACCCGCCGCCTGACGGTCTTCATCGGGTAAAAGCGGTTCTTCCGCTGTCAATGGCGGAAAAGCACCTTCGGTCATCCCTACTATGTGAACCAGTTCGAAGTCCATGCCGGTCACCACTCCCACCGGTCCCACAAAAAGGCCCTGTCCGGTGGTGCCGACGTGCCCCACGCTGGATTTCAGGGCCTCTACCACCGCCTCTTGGAACCTGGCCAGGTTGGTGCCCGCCGGCTCCAGAGCGTCCACCCCTTCCAGTTCCTCCAGTTGCTGGGTGACCCGCTCCAGGGAGCCTTCCTCTACCTGAGGGAGGTCCTCCCCCGACCCCAAATACTGACTGAGCAGGAATTTGGCCCAACGGCTAAATTCCCGCCACGGGCTCCCCTCCTGGGGCGCCCTGGTTCTGTCGTAAAGCTCCTCGACGAACTCCTTTAGCACTCTGGTTGATCTGGCCTCGGCCTGCATCGCCTCGGCTCGTGCCTCGGTGATCTCCCCCAGGTCCACTCCCCGCCTGGCCACCTGCTCCAGGTCCTCCCCATACCCCTGCAGACGGTGGCTCCATTGCTCCAGGCCCTGGACCACTCCAGCCTTCTTGGTGATGGCGTCCCACAGGCTGGGGTTGAGGTCCCCCCCAAGCTTCTGGGGGGCCTTGATGGGACAACCCGTAAGCCAATCGGTAACTTCTCGCCGGTTCAGGTCCCCCTCGGCCAGCTTCAATAGCCCCAACAGGGTCCGCCCAGCCGCCGTTTCCGCCAGGGTGACGGAAGCCGGTCCCGCGGCAGGAATCCCGGTCAGCTCCAGCTCCTCTCCAATCAATTTGGCATAGGGGTCGGAGGTTCGGTAGAGCACCGCCATCCTGTGGAAGGGGACTCCTTCCTCAGCCCCCTTGACCGTGTTTCTGATGGCCCACCTGACCTCTTGATGGGGGTCGGGGGCGATGAGAAGCCTGGTGTTCTCCTCGGTTGTGGGAGGAATCTGGCCAGATTGGGGCAGTCCTTCTTGTCCCAGCATTTCGCCCACGGCAAACACCGGAGCATCCGCAGTATCGTCACCACTCAATCCCAGTATCACTCCACCCTGCCCCTTGGCCAGAAGAGCCTTGATCAGATCCCTCTCTCCCCTGGTCAGCTCTCTCGGCAAGTAGAAGATGATGAATCCCAGGTCCGCTACCGCCGAGCTGGCCCTTCCATCTCCGACGGCCCTGGCCGCCGACTCCGCCAGGTCTTCCCGGTCGTAGTACCCGCGGCTGTGTTCTCGGAACCTTCCAAACAGCCGGACCAGTTCTTTCCTGAGGGGACCCCGGCCCTCCAGATGGACCAGGGCTTCTTTTGAGGCGTGTCTCAAGGACCGGAAGCCGTTCCTCAGACTACGTACGGTGGCTGGGTGATTCTTTACGGCTTCCAGGGGGCCCGAGGCCTCTGCCGCTACTGCCCGGACCGCCGCGTTTTCCAGAATGGGGGTGAGGGGCCTCCGTCCCTCCTGGGACAGGGCGGGTGCCCCCAAAAGCTCGGAAAGCCGGGGCAGCGCCATAAAACGGACGTTGGCAAAACCGGTCCTGGCCAGCCGGTGCCTGAGGGACAGGTTGGCGTACACCGAGGGTCCGATCACGGTGACCGGATACAAGGGGTCTTCGACCTTGAAGGTCGATACTAGATTCTCCAGCGCCTCCCGGCACTGGGAAAGGGGCAGGCCCTGTACCTTTTCGCTATTCATGCCAGGAGAGGTTCTTCTCCTGAGTGGTGGGGTTGGGGAGATGGTACCGGATTCTTTAGGCCCTTATCCTGGGGAGGATTTCCTGGATTCAGGCTAAAAAAACTTCTATGTATCACCCGTGGCTATAGGGAGGTGCCCTGTGAAAGGCTCGTGAGAAGAAGAATGGTTTATGTTTTTTTCCCAACCTCTATCCCCTTCTCCTCGGCCCGATTTATCAGTTCCTCCAGCACCGATTCCAAGAACATCCCACCCAATGGCTCCCTTTCGCAAAAAGAACGAAAAGCCGCCTCCAGTTCCTCCCAGGCACAGTCGGTCGAAGAATCATCCAGGCCAGCCAGATGCTTTCTGCTCGCCTGATAAATCAGGTACATCTCCTCCATCGCCATTGCTTTGTTCATCAGCGTCTCCTCCTTCCCGCTACAGCCGAGACACCCTTTTATCAAAGTCCTGAGCCGCTTCCTCGTAGTCACCGTAGAAAACACCATGAGTCAGGGTCGAACTTCCCTCCCCCGCAACCAGCTCCAAAAAGGTGGAGTACTCCCCGTCCTCCTTTTGGAACATCACGATCCTGCTGGGCCTAAAGCCCCGTTTGGTCACCATCTCGGATTCCTTGATTCGTTTCATCCAGAAAGACCCCACCCATATTGCTCCAAACTAAAAACTTGGGCTGGAAAGAGCAAGAGGGGAGTGTCAGTTGACGGGGAGCACGATTTCTCTAAAGCCCGACCTGAAGCCAGTGGGCAACCGGGTAGGTTGCAGATGTCTTGGCCTTGGTGACAGCTGGTCCCGATTCGCCTGTAACCTGTTCCTTATCTTAACTTCCCAAACCTTCCAATCCACTGATTGGGTTACCTCTCCCGCGTATCCTCCTTCTGGGGGAATGTACACGGTTGCCAAGAGGTGTCCATGAGAGTTTACGTTGCTGTCAGCCAGGGAAAACTTATGGGCGTTTACGCCATCCGCAAGGACGCTGAAGAAAAAGGTTGGGTGGAAGAGTTCGAGCTTGCCATGAAACTCTGCTGTTGTGGAGCTCCCATGTTAGCTCGAAATATTGTGTTGGCTCGCAACGGGAGCCTTTGGGAGACCGAGGAGTGGGAATGCGCTCCTTGCGATGCCCGTCACCCGGATTGGGGCGAAATCAGGCCTTTTCTTACCTCTAAGANNNAGAGTTCGGCGATCGAGGTTGCCCCCATGAGCTTCATTCCTCGCTCTATTTCCGCCCGCAGCAGGCCCAATGCCAGCTCGACGCCTTCCTGGCCGGCAGCTGCCAGAGGAAAGAGATAAAAGCGTCCAATACCCACCGCTTTGGCTCCGAGAGACAAGGCCTTCAGAACATGGGTCCCTCGCTGTATTCCTCCATCCATCATCACATCTAATCGGTCGCCCACCGCATCTACGATCTCTTCCAGATGATCGAAGGGGGCCCGCGAACCATCTAGCTGCCGACCACCGTGATTTGATACAACTACACCTGTACAACCAATCTCGGCCGCACGTTTCGCATCGGCTACCGACATGACACCTTTCAGACAGAATTGCCCGTCCCAAAAACGGACCATCTCTTCCACGTCATTCCAGTTCATTGCTGGATCCAGCATCTCAGTAACGTAACGCCCGATGGACATGGCTCCACCGCTAATGTCGACGTGCTGGTCCAGCTGGGGCAGATTGAAGTCTTCGTGAACGAGGTAGTTCACCCCCCACATCGGCCTGAGCGCAAACTGAAGCATTCCGCCAAGCGTGAGCTTGAATGGAATGGTGAAACCGGTACGCAAGTCCCGTTCTCGATTACCTCCAGTAATGCTATCCACCGTCAGTACCATGACGTCGATTCCCGCGTCTTTCGCCCGTTGAAGCAGGGCCCAGTTAAGGCCCCTATCCTTGTGGAAGTAGAACTGATACATCTGGGGTGTGGAGTGGGCTTTGCGCAGCTCCTCTAGGCTTACAGTTCCGAGAGAGGAAACGCCAAACATTGTGCCGTATTTCGAAGCGGCGGCAGCAACCGCCCTTTCCCCTCTATGGTGGAAGAGGCGCTGGAGTGCGGTCGGAGAGCAGTAGAAGGGCATTGCAAGCTTTTGGCCCATGACGGTCACGGAAAGATCTACGTTTTCCACACCTCGCAGCACATTGGGCACCAGGTCACAGCGCTCGAAACTTTCCGTGTTCCGGCGATGTGTTAGCTCATCATCTGCCGCTCCGTCGATGTAATCGAAAATTGGACCCGGAAGCCGTCGCCTGGCCAGCTTGCGGAAATCATGAAAATTATGGCAGTGACTCAACCGCATGTTGATGCATCGGATTCGTTAAACATGTCTTGGGAATCTTTACTGCCGCGCTCCGTTGCCCCAGGGGTAATTGCTCAGGCTACTTTTTAGAAGCAAGGCAGCTCGGTGTTTAATATCTTAAACCATCTGTGGAGCCTACAAATTCAGGAGGCCTCCAGTGCTTCATTGAACGGACGCCAAGAACAATTAACATCAAGCGCCGATTTCAAAGATCCACGACTTATCCGGTGAACCGAGAAAGACCAAGAAATCGGCGATCATGCCGGTCAAAGCAAGAAACCCGAGTATCAACAATGCAATCGCTGAAACCCTGAAGGTTCTGTTGGAAATACTTTCCTTGGCTAATGAAATCGCCAGAAAAAGTCCCGCATATATTAACCCGTTGAGAATTATTCCTGGAATAAAGGGACTGACCGGGAAGGCTTGAATAACCTCTTGTGGCAGTAACCGCACCAATAAATCTATCCCTGGGATGAGGACCGGGCGCAGGAATTCGATGAAGGCAATCACCAGTCCGAGGGTAGCTACAAAAACGAAACCAGCCCCGGTTAAAAAACCGAACAATAACGGCTTGGTTCTCCAGATATTGGGAATTCTATTTTTCCTCTTATCCATAATGAGCTTGGGTAGGGGTGACTTTTAGCAACCAATTCGCGCCAATCTGCTCTTTCCATATTCCTTGGTGCAGGAACCCATATCTCTGGAAATTGCGGTGTTGAGTGCCCTTAAAAAGTCGAGGAGGGGNNCCCTCTGAATCGAGCTAAATCAGGCTGCCGACTTATTCTTTGCCAACTTCCAGTTCCTTGCCGGCGACCACCTTGAGATGCTTTGCCTTTTTGGCTTCTACCTTTGGGAAGGTTACGGTTAGCACCCCGTGTTCGTAAGTCGGTATCGCTTTCTCGGTATCTACGGTTGCCGGCAGACGCAAGGTCCGGTGGAAAGCCCCGGCCCGACGCTCCCGCATTAGATATCCACCCTCCTTATGCTCTTTCTCATCCTCAGCCTTACCCTTAATAGTGAGCACATTTTCCTCAAGGGTTACATCGATATCCTCAGGCTTCACCCCCGGCACGCTCGCGTGGACCACGATGTTATCGCCTTCCTCCACCACATCCAGCGGTACCAACCAATCCTCTAACCCTTCTTCTTCATCACCAAACCCTACCCGGAACCGGGGCCAGCGGTCCATCTCTTCCCGCAGCCGCCGGAGTTCACGAAACGGCTCCCAACGTCTTAGCGTCATTGTTTCTTACCTCCTACAACGAGTTTTGTGAGTGTCTACCCGCCGCGGAATCCACGGCCCCCTGAGCCTAGTTAGGCAGCAAGCGCTTCTTCTTTTTCCCTTTCAACCAGCGGCTCCAACCACCAGCTATGCACGCTTGGGGTTATCTCTTTATCGCCATCGAAAAGGACCCAATACTGTGCTCCGGACGCGTATCTGACTGTACCCTTCCGTTCACGGCCAAAATGTTCCGGATTGGCTACCACTCGGTCGCCTTTCTTGTATTCTCTAAGTATCATTGTCCACCCCCTTTAGGAGCGACCAATCGCTTTCTTAATTGCCGCCCCGCTGAATCTGGACAATTTCTATAATGGAGCAGGCTCGTAGAAAAGACGTAATTTATTCAACGTAACCTATGAAAATGTCGTGAAGATAAAACGAACCATATTTGAGCCCCACGAATCGTCGTTTGCTCTTATTAAACCCTATCAAAGAGATGACATACGGCCCAAATATCCGAACAGTGGCTGGGTTCTTGTAACTAGAACTCCATGGTCCAACAGTTAACAGTGGCCTACTTTTTATTCGGCTCGGGCTTCTTCTCAGGCTAATTAAGGCCAATGCCAATCGAAATCGGCGTAGTGTCCGTTCTTACCCGTGTTGTCCCACACCATGTCGTGGTCGGTGTAGGTGCTTGACGTGCCCCTAGCGAGAACCAGTGAAGAACTCACCGGATGACCCACATTTTCTAGCCGTAAGGGCTCCCCTCCTTCCCTACCGACAATGCCTTCCACATTGAAGTCCATTATTGCCGGTATAACTACCCGGCGGGTCCGCCCATCCGACGTGTAGGAAATGGGGAAATACTTTATTCCCTTGAAGTCTGTGGTCAGAGACATCCAACCTCGCATCGGTCCGCCTAGATCTCCCGACAGTATCTTTCCTAAGGCCTCTCTTTGCCTTCGGTCAGCTCTTTCGTCAATGTAGACAGCTGTGGTCCAATTCCCATCACCCATTTTCCCAGGAGTGTAGGCTACCACCACCACGTTTAGCCCGTTCAGAGACAGCTCTCCGAAACTCCCCTCGTGAATATGGAAAGCAAAAGCCACATCACAATGTCCCACTGTTGGTTCCGTCGGCGGGCCTGGAACCACGCAGGGACACAATACTTCGCAGTTGCAGTTTTCGAAATACTCGCCTTTTAGATGCCAATTTTCAGTAGCCATTTTTGCTCTGGCGCCAAGGAACAGAGGATGTTTAGGATAAGGCAGTCTCTTCCAACGAATGAAGGTCATTGCGGTAAAAGCCACAAGCTGTTGCATTCACCAAAACTTCCTTCGGCCCTAGTTCTGGCACCGGTATCTCCTCCTCTTTTAGGGGTTGCCGCCCAAAATCAACATGGTCACAAAGCCTTCACGTAATTTGAACAGATTTTCACTTGGCTTACATAGCTCAGTATTAACCTATCCATGAAGGAAGAAATCCTTCCTTCCCCAAAGCCAACGAAGGAGGGTGCCATGGTTCCAACGTTCGTGCGGCATCACGCATGGCTGAACCACAGTACCGGCCCCGTTAGCGGGGTCGCTGATGGGGAAGCAAAAGCTGGAAGCTCCACCTAAATGAAGAAAGCAAGATAAAGCCCTAAGCCCCTGACCCGTTGGGTTTCAGAACGTCAGGGCTGCTCCTCCAGCATGAAAGCTGGGTAATTGTGGAGCTACAGAATTAGAGACAGTAACCAGGCGCGGGTTCAAAGCTCGGGCCTGGTTTTTATTCGGGATTCCAGAGTCTGTGGTATAACCGAGTAACCAGTAATACCTGTGAACCGTAATTCTTTTATTTACCGATGAGGAAGAGCAGTATGTGTCCAGAGAAAGACCCAGGCCCAGACCAGCTCTCTCAGAAAGAAAAAGGGCCAACGTGGCGGCAAGTCCACGATGATTTCCTTAACACCTGTAAAAGCTGCCGCGAAGAGGTGCAGCCAGACTGGATGACCTGTGCCAACTGCGGCGGTCGGTTGGCCACTCAATGCCCCTTCTGCGGCGACCCGCTGCCCCCAAGTGGGGCCAAGGCCTGTCTCCACTGTGGCAGAGTTTTACCTCAGTATTAGCCAAACGACTTCGGCCGTAAGCCCCTAAAGGGTCTTTGGCACAAAGTTATTTCAGATGGACTCCCGAGCATCCTCTTCAGATATCCCGTTGGCAGTAGCGGAACTAGTAAGACGGATTCATAATCTGGCCGATGACACACAAGAATGGAGCTAATACGGTTTGATTAGCATTAGTGAGGAAGATATCAGCGAAAACCCTTCAAGCCTGTGGTACAGCTAAGGAGCTTCAAACCACTCCCATTTCTTTCAGAGTTGCCCACATTAGTAGGCTTCCCGGTATCGCTCCGGCTCCAACTACTAACGGGTGGAGGTCTGTAAAGGTGGCTAGGGCCAGAACAGGAATTCCGACGTAGAAGAGCCCCATTAGCAAGGTCCCGGTCAGAATGTTGAGCATCAGCATTCTGATACCTCCTCTAGCTGGAGTCAGTCGAGAAAATCTTGGTTTCGCTTATGCCTCCTTAGTCATTCTGCCCATATATATTATATATTACTTTTGTAAATAACACCCTATTATCAGATAAGCAAGATAGCCGCTAAAGATAGTGAGTAAAGTCCTACTTTCGGGAAAACATCCTTAAGATGGCACAGCAAAAGTTTGTTACCCCACGATCTCTAGACTAGTAGGAGCTCAACATACCGATCCCCGCTAACATAGCGCGAGAACATATTCTTCAGTCGATAGACGGTCTAGCCTCCGGTACGGTGGAAATTGATCCACGACACCGTTCAACCAAATACTGCCTCGTTTACAGTAAGAATGACACCGAGATCCACCTCCCTCCTAAAGCGGTTGCCCGGCGCGCAAACATCTACGCCAATGGCGAAGAGTTATGGGAATTTTCGGGTGGTAAAGAGGCCAATCAGTTTTGTGAAGAGATGGGGTTCAAAATCATCGTGCATGGTGGGGCTCCGCAACCTGAAGAAGGCGTAATATTTGGTGAGATACCTGGTTATCCACCTGGTTCATTGTTCTCTTCTAGATACGACTTGTACGTAGCAGGGTTACACCGTCAAACCATGGCTGGTATATCAGGTTCGGTTTCCGCCGGTGCCGATTCGATTGTGCTATCCGGAGGGCATGAAGACGATGAAGACCACGGTGACAGGATCATCTATACCGGGCAGGGCGGCAACAAAGACGGCAAACAGGTCGCCGATGAAACCTTTACCAGGGGGAACTACTGGCTTGCTGTTAGCCAGAGGAAGGGCCTACCGGTACGAGTGATCAGAGGGTCTAAGCACCGTTCTCAGTGGTCACCAGACAGCGTCATCTGGGTATCGTCGGTTATTGCACCGACCTAGGCGCTTCTGTCAGAATCCCTTGGCAGGTTTCTCGAGATGGCAAGGGGTATATTGAAGACAGAAGGCCCAATGCGAACTGTGACCCTTATGTCGTCACAAAGATGATAATCGAGACCGTTTGTGGGGCAGCGACCTCCTAAAACACTTGGTGATTACCAGCTCTAACGGGTACGTGAGCCTCTCTGGTCTTTTACCAGGGAGGCATTTCTTTGGTAAGAAAATCCCTACATCATGCCATTAACCTGGAGAAATTAAGCAGGTTCTGAAAGGGGACCTCAAGTTCAGGATTGAAAATTCCTCCTCCATGCTATTCCAAAGGTAAGGAGAGGAACGGTGAACTTACATCTAGATCAAAAAGGGCCGGTTGTTTGGGTACAAAGCCAGGACATAATACCTTAGCCATGATCAACGAAACGGGGGTTCGAATTCAGAACCCCCGTTTTTCACAGTTGGTTGC
>JABAOE010006675.1_pt1 | contig 12413 bp, 14 predicted proteins | sample 7062141 | NCBI WGS metagenome assembly JABAOE01 (sample SAMN14538627, study PRJNA623070) | marine sediment metagenome | biome: marine biome [ENVO:00000428]; feature: marine pelagic biome [ENVO:01000023]; material: deep marine sediment [ENVO:00002113] | place: India: Gulf of Khambhat ...
AATCGGTACCTTGATGTCGTTTGCCCAGACGTCATACGCCTCATCGTCGGTCTGGTATACCGTGATCCACATTCGCTGCGGGTCCAGACCATATTCCTCAGTCAATAATTCCCAGGCATATCGAATGGCATCGCGTTTGAAATAATCCCCGAAACTGAAGTTGCCCAACATCTCGAAAAAAGTGTGGTGCCGAGCTGTATAACCGACATTCTCCAGGTCATTGTGCTTGCCGCCTGCACGAACACAGCGCTGTGCCGTCGTCGCTCTGGAGTACGGGCGGTGCTCCTGGCCAAGGAAGACGTCCTTGAACTGCACCATTCCGGCGTTGGTAAACAACAATGTCGGATCATTAGCCGGAACTAGCGGGCTCGAGGATACAACCGCGTGCCCCTTTGACTCAAAGTACTTCAGAAACCGGTCGCGAATTTCGTTGCTCTTCATGTGTTCAAAGTATGTTTTAGTCTGCAGGGTCGTGTCGCCATCTGTTAAACCGCTTCGATCGACACATTAGCAACGTCATTCGTCACGCCAGTCGAGGATCTTTCGTATCACATCCTGCGAAAAACCACGCCCCGCCAAAAACCGGGCTTGCCTCGCGCGCTCCGCAAGCGACGTCGGTTTGTTACCAAACTTTTTTTGCCAAACATTTCGGGCCGTCTCGAGTTCGCCTTCGCGAAGCACGGCGCGAGCCTCGGCCAGACTGTCTTCCGAGACGCCTTTATTCCGGAGCTCCTGCAGCACTTTCGCCGTTCCAAAACGGCGCCTACGTGTCTCGACAACGGCGTCGACGAAACGTTGTTCCGACAACCAGCCTTTTTGCTCGAATTCCTCGAGCACAACCTGCACTTCCGATTCGTCCGCACCACAAGACGAGAGCCGGTTTTGCAACTCGCGTCTCGAATATTCACGACGCGCCAGCATACGCAAAGCACGAACGCGCAAACTAGCGGGCTCGCCCAAAGTCAGCCTACTCCTAAGCTTCTGCTTCGAGCGCTTCCTCGGCCAGCGGCTTGATACCCAGCGCTTCGCGAATACGGTTCTCGATCTCTCTCGCCAGTTCCGGGTGCTCCTTCAGATAGTCGCGCACATTGTCCTTGCCCTGCCCAATGCGCTCACCATTGTAGCTATACCATGCACCCGCCTTGTCAACCAGCTTGTGCGCCACACCAAGGTCGATGATTTCACCTTCTCGCGAGATGCCCTGCCCGTAAAGAATGTCGAATTCCGCTTGCCGAAACGGTGGTGCCACCTTGTTCTTGACGACCTTGGCACGGGTTTCGTTGCCGATAACCTCATCGCCCTTTTTGATTGCGCCAATCCGACGGATATCAATTCTTACCGAAGAATAGAACTTGAGCGCATTTCCTCCCGTGGTCGTCTCCGGGTTGCCGAACATCACGCCAATCTTCATGCGAATCTGGTTGATGAAAATCACCATCGTGTTCGAGCGCTTGATGTTGGCTGTCAGTTTACGCAGCGCCTGCGACATCAGCCGCGCCTGCAAACCCATTTGCGGCTCACCCATTTCTCCCTCGATCTCCGCCTTTGGCGTGAGAGCAGCCACCGAATCGATCACAACCACGTCCACCGAACCCGAGCGGACCAGCATGTCCGCGATCTCGAGAGCCTGTTCACCGTTGTCCGGTTGCGATATCAACAAGTCGTCAATGTTGACGCCCAGTTTGGCGGCGTACTCGGGATCAAGCGCGTGCTCAGCGTCAATGAACGCGGCAGTGCCACCGAGCTTCTGCATCTCGGCAATCACCGAAAGCGTCAGCGTTGTCTTCCCGGAAGATTCCGGGCCATAAATCTCGACCACCCGCCCACGCGGCAAACCACCGATGCCGAGAGCCAGATCCAATCCCAGCGACCCGGTTGATACTACCTTGAGGTCCGGAGACACCTCCTGCTCGCCCAGGCGCATAATCGAGCCTTTTCCAAACTGTTTCTCGATTTGCGATAGCGCCGCCTGCAGCGCTTTCTGCCGGTTGTCATCCATGGAGTCAGTCTCCCTCTAAAGATTTTCGAATCGGAAAATTATCTCATATGGGCCGCGCCGCGGGTCAGCCGGGGATGACAGGCCAGGCGAGGCGCGGTCGTCGGCGTCGCGCGTCTGCGCTCAAACGACCAGCACCTCAAAGATCGAATTACCGACCCGCTCGTCGACCAGGGACAGACCAAGATGCAAATAGTTAACATATTTATAATCAGGGCGTTATGATACCGATCGGCATGCTCTGCCGACCTCGGTAGCCAGCGTCAAAAAGCACCGTGAGACGCTTTCGAGCGTGTCCCCTGTCTTACGATTGGCACACGACAAACATGACCCGCTGCTACGGCCAGAGGTCTTGCTTACCGATAGCGCTAACGGTGCACGTAGCACAAGAATAAGATCAGGCTTTAACACGGCGGCGATCCACTGGCAACATCAATCGCCTGCTCACAACCACTCGCCTTGAAATTACCCCTTAGCCCGCAACACGGAAAAGTTATTCAACGTAACGGAGATGCGTTCAGCAACATCATCGCAGTCGCGGCACATCCAACCGTAAACCGCCAACGTCATCCGATTCCCACCGCAAGCCGGCCAGTGTCGGAACTGACAGTCGAAATGAAAAAAGTGGCGCGGCGACAAATCAATTTCATTCGACGAGACAGCGGACTCGCCAAAGATGACGGCTACGCCCTTTGAGGTTGTTTGATGCGGTCGATCAAGGCGCGTAAGGCTGCAATAACGGTTTGACGGCGCACCTCGTTACGGTCGCCATGCAAGCGCAAACGCCATGCCTGTGTTCCGGTCTGCTTGTCGGCGATTGCCAACCAAACGGTTCCAACTGGCTTTGACGGGGTCCCACCATCCGGCCCGGCAATACCGGTGACCGCAACGCTACACTGAGCTTGGGAGCATTGCAGCGCACCTTCAGCCATTTCTCTTACGACCTTTTCTGAAACTGCCCCATCGGTTTCCAGCGTGCTGGTGCGGACCCCGAGCAACTCCTGTTTGGCGCGGTTGGTGTAAGTAACGAAACCGCGGTCAAACCAGTTCGAACTACCGGGCACCATGGTCACCACTTGCGAGATCCAACCACCGGTGCATGACTCTGCGGTGGCCAGCACCAAGCTTTGCGCCTTCAACTCCTTGCCGAGCTGTTCGCTCAAGTCATAAAGTTCCGCGTCCATAACATCCTAGAGCATGAAAAAAGTATATGCACGATAAGCCGCTGCCAGACAAATTAGCGTATAGAACGCCGCAACGACGTCGTCGAGCATGACGCCGAAGCCATTCCGAATTTTTTGATCAAGGCGACGTATCGGGGGCGGCTTGAAGATATCAAAAATACGAAACAGCAAGAATGCGAATGCCCACCAAATTGGGTATGCCGGAATGAAATACAGCACCAGCATAAACGCTGCAATTTCATCCCACACCATTCCGCTATGGTCGTGCACCCCCAGATGACGTCCAGTCACCTGACATACCCAGATGCCGATCAGCAACGCCAACGCGATGCTACCGAGGAGCACCGCGTCTGAAAAAACACTGGCGAGGCCATAGTAGACTGGAAATGCCACAACGGTACCCATCGTACCCGGCGCAACCGGTGATAAGCCTGCACCGAAACCAAATGCAACAAAGTGCGCCGGATGCGCCACGACGAAACGCAGCGACGCCCTGCGAGGCATTTCAGACAAAGTGTTCATAACCGCCGCTAGCAAGGGTGATGACGCCACCCGAATGGTCAAGCACACGCACCCCTTCTCCTGAAACGATCTGGCCAATACGAGTCAATGCCAACCCAAGCCGGGCCGAGATGGCATCCAGTTGCAAGGAATTCCCGGCAGGCACTGTGAACAAGAGCTCGTAATCATCACCACCGGACAGCACCGCATCCCGAACCACCAGGTCCCCTTTCAAGTGCACCATCTCGGAAATACTCGGTACGTTCATGTAGCTGATCTCAATTCCGACGTTCGAACAACTACTGAGGTGGCGGGCATCGGCAACCAGGCCGTCGGATAAATCGATCGCGCTGGTTGCGAGACCGATCAACTCACAGCCTAATTCGACGCGCGGTGTGGGCGCTTCGAGTCGCGCCATGCAGGTATCGAGCGCCTTGCCCTTGAGTCGCAGTTCCCCTCTCAAATGCCGCAGTGCCAGGGCAGCACTGCCAATCTGGCCCGACACCCAGAGTTCATCGCCGACACGCGCCTGACTCCGCTTAAGCGCTTTTCCACTTGCAACCTCGCCAAGCGCGGTAACCGTGATTGAGAGCGGCCCACGAGTGGTGTCACCGCCGATCAGTGCAAGTTCGTGTCGCTCAGCGAGCTCGTAGAATCCTTTCGAAAAATCCAAAAGCCATTGATCATCCGCCGCAGGCATGGTGATCGCAAGCAACCCCCAACGCGGACACGCACCCATAGCCGCAAGGTCAGACAAATTTACCGCTAGCGCCTTGTAGCCCAATTTGCCCGGCTTGGCATCAGAAAGAAAATGAGTACCGCAAACGAGCGTATCGGTGGTAACCACCAGATCCTTGCCCGAGGTGGTCTCGATCAGTGCGGCGTCGTCGCCGACACCCAGTTTTACGTTCCCACCCGGTCGCGAAAAATAGCGGTCAATCAGTTCAAACTCTGTCGTCATCGTTGACTACCTCCTATTACCAAGCCGGCATACAACACCGTCTGTGGCGCAGACAGCTGCCGGCTAACGATGAACACCGCGATGCATGGGCTCCGAAAAAAAAACGAGCCGTGCACTGGACAACCCAGGCAACACGCCAGCAACGGTGACCTTCAATGCTTGTTCGTTGCGGTCGACCTTCAGTTGCGGTTTGTAGCGCCACTGCCTCCATTTTGCCCCCCAATTTTTTAGTATAGCTATCACCACACGAGTCCGGCATGAAACGACATTCAGCAACAAAGCCGATCCCGTCCAAGGCTGCGTGTGCACCAGTTAACCAGATCAAAAATCCTAGCTGAGCGCTGCTTGCCCGCTCATCCAGGCTACGCCCGGGTTTTGCGCGTCGCAGCTTCCTGAGGGCGAAGATCCAGCACCAGCTTGTCCAATACGCCGTTGACAAATCGATGACCATCGGTGCCGCCGTAAGCCTTGGCCAATTCAACCGCCTCATTGATGATGACCCGGTATGGGATATCCGTCTGCGAACTCAGCTCGCTTGTCGCCATCAGCAACAGAGCATGCTCGACCGGCGAGAGTCGCTCAATTGGGCGGTCAAGATGAGGGCTAATTTTTTCGCGCAGCGCGGTAGTATGGTTTACCACTTCGCGCACTAAGGTCTCGAGATAGGTCCGGTCAGCTTTGGCGCTTGCCTCTTTGTCTGCCAGTTGCGCTAGAACCTCATCGGCGTCGGTCTGGTTGATCAACCACTGGTAGAGGCCCTGTAACGCCAGTTCACGCGACTGCCTGCGACTACCCTTCATCAATCGCTTCCATCAACCTCGCCATTTGTACCGCCACCTGTGCGCAGTCGACCGCTTTGTGTCGCAAGCGCTCCATGACCTGGTCTTCTGTTTCGCAGGTCAAAATGCCGTTGGCGACCGGAACTCCTGACTCGAGCTGTACCGCCATGATGCCAGCGGCCGATTCATTGGATACCACCTCGAAATGGTAAGTTTCGCCGCGGATGACCGCGCCAAGCGCAATCAGCGCGTCAAAACGCCCGCTGTCCGCGAAGCGCTGCAAGGTGATTGGCACCTCAAGGGCACCCGGAACACTTGCGATGGCGACATTTTCTGCAGCGACATCGAGTCGCAACAATTCTGCGTAGCAGGCATCGAGCATCGCCTCGCCGATTTCCTGATTGAATTGAGCGACGACAATTCCAATGTTGAGGTCGTCGCCATCAACATCGATCGGAAAAGCCTGCGCACCCTCAAAACCTTTCATGACCTTGTTCCCTGAACTAGCGCGGATGCATATAGCCCGTAATTTCCAGATCAAAACCCGTCATACTTGGCATGCGGCGAGGCTCCGCCAACAGCCGCATGCGTGCGATACCGAGATCACGAAGAATCTGAGCACCGATTCCATATGTACGCAAATCGGGCTTCGATTCCGTACGCGGTTTTTCACTTAGATGCGCGAGTAGCGCTTCCCCGTCTTCGGTTCGATGCAGCAGGACGATTACACCGGCACCCGCCTCACTGATTGTCCTCATTGCGTCATTGAGGTGCCATGAATGCATCCGGCTACCCGCATCGATTGCGTCGGCTACCGACAACGGTTCGTGCACCCGAACGAGTATCTCCTCGCCTGGTTGCAACTCTCCCTTGATTAAAGCCAGATGCGTATCACGTGTAATCTTGTCGCGATAGGCAACCAGACCGAATCGCCCAAACGCCGTTTCAAGGGGGCGTTGCAAGACTCGCTCGATTAACGATTCGGTCTGGCTGCGATGGTGTATCAAGTCGGCGATCGTGCCAATTTTCAGTCCATGGTGACCGGCGAAACCAATAAGGTCGGGCAACCGTGCCATTTCACCATCTTCCCTGAGGATCTCGCAGATTACCGCCGCAGGTTCAAGTCCTGCCATCGCCGCCAAGTCGCATCCCGCCTCGGTGTGCCCGGCCCGAACCAGCACACCACCATCTTCCGCCATCAGCGGAAAGATGTGCCCCGGCTGCACAATATCGCGTGGCTGAGCATCTTTGGCCACTGCCGCGAGAATAGTCGTGGCTCTGTCCGCCGCAGAAATTCCCGTGGTAACCCCCTCCGCGGCTTCTATGGAGACAGTGAAATTTGTCCCGAGCCGCGACTGATTTGCACCGACCATTGGCGACAAGTTCAACTGTCTGCAACGGCTCGAAGTCAGCGTCAGGCAAATAAGGCCGCGCCCGTGTTTGGCCATGAAGTTGATTTTCTCGGGTGACGCAAACTGTGCCGCGAGGAGCAGATCTCCCTCATTTTCTCGATCCTCCTCGTCCACCAGGATCACCATTTTTCCGGCTCGAATGTCGCTGATGATCTCTGGCATGCTACTGATTCTGGTACTCATGAGACGGTCCCCGCTTGCGACAACATTCTGTCGACATAGCGTGCCATTAAATCAATCTCCAGGTTTACATGATCGCCCTTCGAGAGACCGCCAAGATTCGTAACAACACGCGTATGTGGAATGATATTGACCGCAAACCAGTCGTCGTCAACACTATTGACTGTCAAACTCACACCGTTGATTGCGACTGAGCCCTTTCTGACTAAAAAACGCGCGAGGCTCCGCGGGAAGCGTACAGTCATTACACTGTTACCGTCGTGTTCAACGATCTTATCGACCTCACCAACAGCATCGACATGTCCGCTAACTAGGTGCCCGCCAATACGCCCGTCCAGACGCAGGGATTTTTCCAGATTCACTCGGTCGTCTGCACGAAAACCCGTGGTGACATTGAGCGTCTCGGCCGAGACATCAAAATCCATAAAATCGGCGCCGATTTCCTTGACGGTGAGACAAACCCCGTTCACCGCGATACTGTCTCCTACAGCAACGTCGGACAGGTCCAGATCTCTACTGATGATTCGAATCACAGCCGTAGATCCGGTCTGAGATACTGACTTGACCTTGCCGACTCTTTCAACAATTCCGGTAAACATGTTCAACTCTTCACTCGGGCGAGTACCCGCAGGTCGGGGCCGAACTGACGCAAATCCTCAATCTCGAAGACCGGGGCACCCTCCATATCGCCCAGATCACCGAGATCGAACATGCCGCGACCGCGACTACCAAGCATCTTCGGCGCATAGTAGATCAACAATTCGTCAATCGTGCCTGCTTTCCACAAAGCACTATGCAGGTTTATGCCGGCCTCTACCAGCACTTCATTGATGCTACGCTCACCGAGCAATGCCATGAACCGCCCCAGATCAACCTTGCCCTCTTGATCCGGCAACACCACCACCTCGGCACCAAGGTCATTGATCTGACGTATTCTCGGTTCGTCCTCGTTCGCCGTGGCGATCAGCAAACCACCGCCCTCGAATATCCGCGAGTGCAGCGGAATACGAAGCCGGCTGTCAACAACCACGCGTAACGGCTGGCGTGATGTTTCTACATTGCGAACAGTCAACTGGGGGTCATCACTGGTCAAAGTGCCAATGCCAGTCACCACGGCACAACTACGGGCCCGCCAACGGTGAACGTCGCGACGCGCGTCCGGGCCGGTAATCCACTGGCTAACACCGTTCTCCAGCGACGTTTTTCCATCGAGCCCGGCAGCAATTTTGACTCGCACCCATGGACGCCCGCGCGTCATGCGCGATACGTAGCCGATGTTGAGCTGCCGAGCTTGCGCCTCCATCACGCCACAATCGACGCTGATACCTGCCTGACGCAAACGACTAATGCCCGCGCCGCTGACCTGCGGATTCGGATCCTGCATTGCAACCACGACACGGCCAACGCCGGCGCCCACTAATACATCAGCACATGGGCCCGTGCGCCCATGATGACTGCATGGTTCCAGCGTCACGTAAACCGTCGCATTTCTCGCAGCGCTGCCGGCGCTCTCGATGGCCACGATTTCTGCGTGGGCGCCACCCGCACGCTCATGCCAGCCCTCGGAGACGACCTGGCCATCACGAACGATCACGCAACCCACCCTGGGGTTGGGCGTTGTCGTGTACATCCCCTTTTCAGCCAGGCGCAACGCGCTGGCCATGTGACCGTAATCGTCGTTCATCGATTCTTGCGACGCGGTGGCGGTCTCTGCACTTCCTTGATCGCGTCGCGAAAATCGTCCACGTCCTGAAAATCCTTGTAAACCGACGCAAACCGGATGTAAGCAACCTTGTCGAGTTTGTACAACTCCTTCATGACCATCTCGCCAATTCGGCGCGAGGGTACCTCGCGCTCACCGAGAGATAACAACCGCTGTTTGATGCGGCCGATCGCATCTTCGACCAGATTGGTTGGCACCGGGCGGCGGTGCAACGCGCGCATAAATCCCGTACGCAGCTTGTCTTCCTTGAATTCTTCCCGATAACCGTTCGACTTCACGATTTGCGGCATGCGCAGTTCGACGGTCTCATAGGTGGTAAAACGCTTTTCACACTCCAAGCAGCGTCGTCTTCTGCGAATACTGTCGCCCTCCTCCGACACGCGAGAGTCCACCACCTGTGTATCCGGGTAGTTACAGAAAGGGCACTTCATTTCTTGACTTGCACCTGACTAGTGAGAAAGTGACAGAGGCTGATGTTTAATCGCTTTGCGCCTCACGCGCGACTGCTCACCGCACCTCTGGCGCGTAGACCGGCAGGCGGTGACACAAATCCATCACTGCTTGCCGCACCCGGTCCAGGTTCGCTTCGTCCTGCGGCGCCTCAAGCGCATCCGCTATCAAGTTGCCCAGGGCTTGCGCCTCAACATCGCCAAAACCACGGGTCGTCATTGCCGGAGAGCCAATACGTATGCCGCTTGTCACAAACGGCTTCTCCGGGTCATTCGGGATTGCGTTCTTGTTCACTGTGATGTGGGCGCTGCCAAGCACCGCTTCGGCGTCCTTGCCAGTGATGCTCTTCGAACGCAAATCGACCAGAAACATGTGGCATTCCGTGCGTCCCGAAACAATCCGCAAGCCCCGCTTCTGCAGCGTCTCCGCCATGACGCGAGCGTTCGCCAGAACCTGCGACTGGTATTGCTTGAAGTCCGGCTGCATGGCTTCTTTGAAGGCAACCGCCTTGGCTGCAATCACATGCATCAGCGGGCCGCCCTGGGTCCCCGGGAAAATGGCCGAGTTGATTGGCTTTTCGAACTCGGCATTTCCAAGAATGATGCCGCCACGGGGTCCACGCAACGTCTTGTGCGTAGTGCTTGTAACAAAATCGGCGATGCCAATCGGACTCGGATAATGACCAGTTGCGACCAACCCCGCATAGTGCGCCATATCAACCAGAAGGTAAGCCCCAACGCTGTCGGCAATGTCGGCAAAGCGCTTCCAATCAATCACCAAAGAGTACGCGGATGCGCCCGCAACGATCATCCGTGGCCGGTGTTCGGCCGCGAGGCGCTCGACCTCGTCATAGTCAATCTCTTCGTCCTTGTTGAGGCCATAGCTGACCACATGGAACAACTTGCCGCTGAAGTTCACCGGCGAGCCATGCGTGAGGTGACCGCCGTGCGCCAGGGACATTCCCAATATTGTGTCACCTGGTTGCAACATGGCCAGGTAGACGGCCGCATTCGCCTGACTGCCTGAATGCGGTTGTACGTTGGCCACGTCAGCCCTGAAAAGGGCCTTCACGCGATCCCTTGCCAGGGTCTCGGCAACATCAACGAACTCGCAGCCACCGTAATAGCGCTTTCCGGGATAGCCTTCCGCATACTTGTTAGTCAGCACCGAACCCTGTGCGGCCAGCACCCGCGGGCTGGTGTAGTTTTCCGACGCGATCAGTTCAATATGGTCTTCCTGACGGGCGCGCTCGGCCTCCATCGCTTGCCAAAGCTCAGGGTCAAAATCGTTGATAGTGTCTTTTGCGGTGAACATGTTGGGCAGCAACCGGGAAAGCGCGCAATTCTAGCATCTCGCAGCGCAGCAACGAAGCCAGCATCAGCGCTTCGGAACACATCGTCACCAACGACCCACTGCCGCACGATCAAGTCACAGAACAGTAATGCCTGGCTCAACCAAATGCAGTACGAGCCCATGTGCCGACATAATGCGATACAACAACTACCGCCAGAGCAATAAAGACGTGCTCACCGATCGCACGCAAAACCGAAGCTTGCTGCAACCGTGCCAGAACGTAGCTCATCACGATAATGATGGTCAGCCCCCACAGCACACCGACCACGACTGCCTGTTCGAGGGGTAACCATAACAAGGGCACTGCAAAAGAAATCGCGACCAGAAGCTTGGAGAAGAACGTCGTAAGTGTCGCGGACCAGATTTGGCTGGATGTGGATTCCGGGTCCGCCTCTTCAGACAGGTGAATTCCCATCGCATCTGACATTGCATCGGATATCGCAATTACGACCACGCCCCCAAATACAGCGGCGAGCGATTGCGTTCCCGCTTGCAGGCCGACCATCAACCCCAAAGTTGTGATCACGCCAGAAGTGGCTCCAAAAAACAGACCGGTCCGTTTACCCCTGTCGATTAACATAAGGCTTTCCTGTCATTGCCGGGCCTTGCATTAATCGCCACGACCCTGGGCCATGTTTGCAATAAATATTAGTGACGTCGGGTTAATTCAAACTGCCGGCCGTGTCTGTCCCGCTGCAAAGCATGCGGACAACATCAAATCAGTTCGCACACCCGCCAGTCAACCAAAATCCTTGAGCGCATCAAGGAGTATTTCAACGTCCAATCCAGTATGGTTCGCCGACACCTGCAAGCGTATCTCCTCGTCGCCTTTCGGTACCACCGGGTAATTCAGACCGGTGACCAATATGTTGTTTTCAAAAAGATGCGCCACCAGGGCTGAGGTCTTGTCGGTATTGCGGATCATGATTGGAACGATCGGGTGGCTCCCCGCAATGGTCTCGTAGCCCGATGAAGACAGGCCGGTCCTCAGTTGTTCACTGCGCTGCGACAGATTTTCCAGTCGCTGCCTGCCTTCCGCGCCTTCAAGGATACGGATCGATTCCGCTGCAGCTGCTGCTTCTGCCGGCGTGATCGGATTCGAATAGATATAGGTAGGTGAGGTTTCTCTCAGGTAGCCGATCATCGCTGCATCGGCAACGATGTAACCGCCATTGACCCCAAAGGCTTTGCCGAGCGTGCCAATCAGAATATCGGCGCGCCCGCCGGTCTGCTCTTCGGTGCCGCGTCCATTTGCGCCAAACGCGCCGACACCATGCGAGTCATCAACTACCGTAATGATTCCTTCACCGAAAGCCGACTCATGCCGTTCGCAGATGGCAGCGATTTCGGCAAGCGGCGCGTGGTCGCCACGCATGCTGAATACACCATCAGTCACGACACACACACGCTTCACCCTACCGGTCGCCGCAGCGAGCGCGCCATCCAGTTCCTTGAGGTCGAGGTGTTGATAAACGACTTTGTCGGCCGGCTGCGACAGGCGGATCGCATTGATGATGCAGTTGTGATTGAGCGCGTCACTCACAACCAGCGTGTCCGGGGTAATCAGTTGCGGTAGCACACCAATCACGGTCGCGTACGCCGCACTCATCACCATCGCGGATTCACGGCCATGAAATACGGCCAGCTCGCGTTCCAGTTCGATGTGTTGGATATAGGTTCCGCTAATGAAGCGCACCGCACCAGGTCCACCCCCGAACAATTCCGCAGCGCGAGCCTCGGCTTCAATCACTCTCGGATGCAAACTCAATCCGAGATAAGAGTTTGAGTTCATGCGAAGAAACGCACGGTCACCGTAGCCTTCGAGCAAGTAGCGCTCACTGAGGCCGTCTTGTGGCGGTTTCAAGCCAACAATG
>JABAOE010016308.1_pt1 | contig 12411 bp, 13 predicted proteins | sample 7062141 | NCBI WGS metagenome assembly JABAOE01 (sample SAMN14538627, study PRJNA623070) | marine sediment metagenome | biome: marine biome [ENVO:00000428]; feature: marine pelagic biome [ENVO:01000023]; material: deep marine sediment [ENVO:00002113] | place: India: Gulf of Khambhat ...
TTCGTGCTGTCCGGTCCGAGCGGTCGAATCCTGCCGGAATTGGTCGAAGCGCTGCGTGGCCCGGGCGGCGCCTGCTGATCGCGGTCCGGGATCGGTCACACCTTCATGCACGACCTGATCGACATCGGCGCCAATCTCACCCACGACAGCTTCGACGACGATCGCGAGGCGGTGCTGGCGCGCGCCGCGGAAGCCGGCGTGCGCCGCATCATCGTGACCGGAACGACGGTCGAGGCGACTGAGCAGGCATTGCGCCTCGCCGGCCGACATCCCGCACGGCTGTTCTCGACGGCCGGTGTGCATCCGCATCACGCGGTCGAACTCGATGAGGCGAGGATGGACGCCCTGCGACGCCTGGCCGCCGGGGATGCGGTCGTCGCCGTCGGCGAGTGTGGGCTCGACTTCTTTCGCGACTACTCCCCCCGTGATGTCCAGTTGCGCGCATTCGAGGCACAACTTCGACTGGCGGTCGAGATCGGCAAACCGGTATTCCTGCATCAGCGCGACGCGCACGACGCTTTCCTGGCGGTCCTCCGCGACGCGCTGCCCGACATCGGCGGCGGAGTCGCGCATTGCTTCACCGGCGGCAGGGCCGAACTCGAGGCCTACCTGGAACTCGGCCTGCACATCGGCGTGACGGGTTGGATCTGCGACGAGCGCCGCGGAGACGCGCTGCGGGACGCGGTCCGATACCTGCCGCTCGATCGCGTGCTGGTCGAGACCGACGCGCCTTACCTGCTGCCGCGCGACCTGCAGGTGAAGCCGTCCGGGCGACGCAACGAGCCATCGGTCCTGCCGCATATCGTCGCCGCGCTGGCGAAACATATGGAGAACGAAGTCGAGACGGTGGCGCGGGCGGCTACCGCAAACACCGAGCGATTATTCGGCCTGCCCCGGTCAGTCCCTTAACAGGTGGCCGAACTGCGTCGCGACGGCTTCGTCGCGCAGCCTGTCCCAATGTGGATAGAACGCATCCACCGCGGGATCCCCCGCTCCCCTCTTTTCCGCGCGCAGGTCGTGCAGAAGTTCGTCCAGCAGAATCACGTTTGTCGGACAACCCTTCGAGAATTCGGCATGGGACGTGAACGCGACGTAACCGGTGACCGGCACCTCCGGAATCAGCCGCGCAACGGCCGCCAGCCGATCGTACAGGGCGGGCTGCGGATTGCTGAACGTGAAACGACGCTTGTCGGAGATCACCGTCCAGTCCTGCATCGAATCGCTGCCGAAGACATTGCCTTCGATGTCCTTGATGTCGATGACGATGACGCCACGACCGGTCAGCAGCGCATGCTCGATGTGTATCTCACCGCCCTCGCCATTTGGTATCAGTATGTTCGACAGAGCATCGATGCTGGCCTTGCCCAGCCTCCTGGACAGACTTCGCTGCACGCGTCGGCGCCAGATCACGAACGTGGCCAGCAGCACGATCGCGATGGCGCCGGCGATCGCGAGGTATTCGAGTTCGATTGGCGGCATTGCCTCCCCCGTGGATTCAGAGCCGCGCTGCGATCTCATGCAGCTCCGGGTCGATCGTATCGAAGTGCACGGGCCAGTCCAACAGCGCCGCCAGCTCGGGTGGCGGCTCGACATCGATCCCAAGCAGCGGCTCGACGATCGTGTCGAATTTGGCCGCGTGCGCCGTCGCCACAACGATCCAGTGACGATCGGCCCGCAGTGACTCCGGCAGCTCCCGATAGACGTGCAAGCCGGTCGCCGTGTGCGGGCACCAGGCGATACCGTGGCGCCGATATTCGTCGCGGATCGTCTCGCTGATGACATCATCCGACACCGGAAACGCCGCCACGATCTCGCGGATGGCATCCGCGTCGCCGCACAGCGCGCGCAGCCGCTCCATGTTACTTGGATCGCCGACGTCCATCGCCGACGCCAGCGTCGGCATGCTCGGCCGCGGAGTCCACTCGCCGCTGCGAAGGAAATCCGGGATGCTCGTATTCGCATTCGTCGCGAACACGATCCGATCGATCGGCAATCCCATGTGCCTGGCCCAGACGCACGCGAATCCATTGCCGAGGTTCCCGGTCGGCACCACAAAGCTGCTCGCATCGCCGGTCAAGCGGTAATGTTCGAGGCTGGCTTTCGCGTAATAGCAGGCCTGCGGCAACAGCCGGCCGACATTGATGCTATTCGCCGAACAGAGATGGTGCCGCGCCGCAAGCTGCGGGTCGGCGAACGCGGCCTTCGCCAGTCGCTGGCAGTCGTCGAACTCGCCGCGGACCGCGAGCGAAATGACATTGTCGCCCCAGCAGGTCAGCTGGTGCTGCTGCCGCGGCGAGACCCGTCCATCCGGAAACAGCACGACGACGCGCGTACCGGCCTTGCGATGAAAAGCCGCCGCCACGGCGCCGCCCGTGTCGCCCGACGTCGCGACGACGATCGTCACAGGCGGCTGGGCGTGAATGCCATCGGCAAGAATTGCCACCATGTTAGCCGCGAGGAAACGGGCGCCCACATCCTTGAACGCCGCGGTCGGCCCGTGAAACATCTCGAGCACGGATAGCCCGTGCCGGCGCCCTTCGAGCCTCCGCACCGGTACCCGGAAGTTCAGAGCGTCCGCGCACAGGTCCGGCAGCGCGGCCGCCAGGCTCGTGCCGGTGTAGAACGGCTCGAGAAACCGCGCGGCGATATCCTGGAACGACTCCAGACCGTCGAAGTCGGCGACGGTGAACGTCGGCAACGATTCGGGCACGTAGAGGCCGCCGTCCGGAGCCGTGCCGGTCATGATGGCCCGCTCGAGGCAGACGGCCGAACTCGCCCGGGTGCTAATGAACCTCATGCCCGCCAGTCTACTTCGTCGCGCCGGACAGCGGTGCGTCAGCGGCCGGCGCCGAGATAGGCGGCCAGGCGCAGCAGGTCTGCGAACACGCCGGCCGCTGTCACCGCGGGTCCGGCGCCGGGGCCCTGCACGACCAGCGGGTTATCGCTGTAACGTCGCGTGACGTAACGAACCACGTTGTCGGTCAGGTTCATGTGGCCGAACGCGTGATCGGCCGGCAGCGCCTCGAGACGGACCGTCGCACCGGCCCCTTCACTGAGGCGCCCGACATAACGGAGGATCTTCCCGTCGGCGCGCGCCGCTTCGAAGCGCGCCGCCATTGCGTCGTCGTGCTCCACCAGCGAGTCCAGGAACGCATCGACGCTGCCCCCGCCGAGACCGGCCGGCACGAGGCTCTCGACCTCGACGTCCTCGATCTCCAGGCGCATGCCGCTTTCCCTCGCGAGGATGATGAGCTTCCGTGCCACATCCATCCCGGACAGATCGTCCCGGGGATCGGGCTCCGTGTAACCCGCCTCGTGCGCCTCGCGCACGATCGTCGAGAACGGCTTCGTCGCATCGAACACGTTGAACAGGTAGGCGAGCGTGCCCGAGAAAATCCCCTCTATGCTGCGGACTTCGTCACCCGTCTGGCGCAGATCCCGGAGCGTTTCGATCACCGGCAGCGCCGCCCCGACCGTCGTCTCGTACAGGAAGTGCGCGCCGTGCGCGCGTCGCTCGGTGTGCAACCGATCGTAATAGTCGATCCGACCCGAATGCGCTTTCTTGTTCGGGGTGACGACGTGGATACCGTCCTGGAACCAGCCCAGGTAGAGGTCGGCGATGCTGTCGCTGGCGCTGCAGTCGACGATCGCTGCGTGCGGCAGATGGTCTGCATTCACGTGAGCGGCGAACAGTTCCCAGTCGATCGGTTCGCTCTGAGAGTCGAGCTCGTCCCGCCAGCGCTCCAGATCCACTGCTCGATCGGCGAGGTGCATCCGACTCGACGTCGCGATCGCGCGCACGCGGAAGTCGAGCCCGAAATCATCATGCAGCTGCTCGCACTGCGCGGCCAGCTGATTCAGCAATGCGCCTCCGACTTTTCCCGGCCCGATCAGACCCACGGAGATCGTCTTGGCGGACAAGTAAAAACCGGAATGAGCGGCCCGGAGCGCGCGCGTCTCGTCGCCGCGGTCGATGACTGCCGATATGTTCCGCTCGGACGATCCCTGGGCAATCGCGCGGACGCTGATGCCGGCGGCGCCGAATGTGCCGAAAAATTTCGCGGCGATGCCCGGCAGGCCATGCCATCACCCACCACCGCGATGATGCTGCAGTCGCTTTGCACCTCGACGCTCTGGATCAGGCCCTGCTCGAGTTCCGCGCGGAATGCGCCGCGCACCACCGTCTCGACCTCCCGCGCGTGCTGGCTGGGAATCGCAAAGCAGATCGAATGCTCGGAGCTAGCCTGCGAGATAAGAACCACCGAAATGCCCGCGTCGCGCAACGCGCCAAACAGTCGGTCGGCGGTTCCGGGAACACCGATCATGCCGGCGCCCTCGAGATTGACCAGCGCAACTTCATCNNCACCGTTGCGCGGCGGGCCGATCCGCGAACCGCGCGCCGCCGGGTTAAATGTGTTCCTGATCCATATCGGGATCTTGCGCGCGATCGCCGGCGACATCGTCTGCGGGTGAATCACCTTGGCGCCGAAATACGCGAGTTCCATGGCCTCGTTGTAGGACAGGTCTTCGATCACGGTCGCCTCCGGAACCCGGTGCGGATCCGCGCTCATGACGCCGTCGACATCGGTCCAGATCGTGATGCTGGCCGCATCGAGCAGAGCCGCAAGGATCGATGCGGAAAAATCGCTGCCGTTGCGGCCCAGTGTCGAATGCAGACCCTCGGCGTCCGACGCGATGAAACCGGTCACGACGGCGATGCCCGTCCGGTCCGCGGGGAACTCCCGGCGACTGTTGTCGCGCGCACGGTCCCACAGCACCGCGGGCCCCATCTCACCATGCTGAATCACAATCAGTCGGCGCGCATCGACCCAGCCGACCTCGCGCTGATCGTCACGCTCCTCCGCCCGCCCTCTCAGGTACGCCGCGAGCAGACGGGCGGACCAGAGCTCACCGAATCCGGCGATCAGATCCCGGCTCCTGTCGGCGGCGGCCCTGACGAGAGAAATGGCATGCAGTACGTCGCCGGCATCGCCGAGATCGGCCTCGAATGCTTCGAGCACCTCGGCGGCCGCCGCGCCGGAACCGAGCAGCTCGTCGACGGTCGCTCGGTACCGGGCGGCGACGGCGTCGAGTCCACCCGGGATGTTCGCGGCATCGCGCTCGGCCGTGGCGACCAGGTCCAGCAGCGTGTCCGTCATCCCGGCCATGGCGGACACCACGACCGCCTGCCGCTCCGCCGGGTCGGTGAGCAGGATGTCCGCGACCCGCCGGATACAGTCGGCATCGGCGAGACTACTGCCGCCGAACTTGTGGACTTGCCATACGCTCTGATTCATGGGCTTCGAATGGGCGCGTCAACCTGACGCGAAAAGCCGCTAATCATACCCTGTCTGGCGCCTCCGGGCAGCGCGCTCGGCATTGCAAATGGCAGGTCGACTATCAATAATTCCGGGGCTCAAACCCCAGTCTGGCACACGGGCCGAACTACCGGCGAACTCAGGAGAGAACGCGATGCCAAGGATTTTCATCGCACCCGCCGATCGACCCGAAGATCGGATGCTGGTCGACCGGTCGATCGCGAACCCCGTGGAACGGCAGATCGTCATCCAGAGTTTCAGCGATGCGACCTACCCGGAGCTGATCGATATCGAGCGCCGCGGTCGCGGTTTTTTCGCGTGGGGTCTGCCGGCCGAAGCCGGCAACGTGGAACACTGGTTTCACATGGGTGTCGGCGATTTCGTGCTGATCTGCTACGACGGCGCCTTCCGGCATTACGGCAAGGTCCTCGGACGCTACGAGAACAGCCGTGCCGCGGCGGCGATATGGGGCGAACAGGAAGGCGACGAGGCGTCCCGCGACCTGCTATTTTTTCTGTCGGAGCCGATCAGCCTGTCACTGCCGACGGATCAGCTGCAGGACTACATCGACGGCGATGCGGGCTCGTTCCGCCAGGTACCCGACGAGACCCTCGAGCGCATCGAGTCCGACTTCGGCACCATCGAGCGGTTCTTCCGTCATCGCTTGCTGAAAACGGAAGTCGGTGGGCCGATTCTCGATATGAGCGGAATTATTCGGCTGTCCGAACGCGAACAGGCCCGGCTGCACGCATTCGACCCCAAAAGCACGAAGCACGGCCGCGAACTGATTGTCGAGAACATCACGCGAAGGCGGGGCCAGCCGCAGCTTCGGCGCACCCTGCTCGCCGCGTACGACCATACCTGCGCGGTGACGGGATGCAACGCGGTCGAAGCCCTGGAACCCGCGTACATCATCCCTTTCCGTGGTAAATATACGCACCACACGTCGAACGCGATCCTGCTGCGCGCGGACATCCACACATTGTTCGACCTGGGCAAGATTGCGGTGGACACTCGCAGCATGACGGTCGTGATCAACGACGAACTGCAAGAGACCAGCTACCGGCTGCTGGCGGATCGTCCTCTGCATTACCCGACGGACGAGACGCAGCGGCCGAGCACCGAGGCACTGGATCTGCATCGTCGCCTGGTGGGACTTTAGCCATGGCGGCCCGCGGTTCCCGACGACAGATTTCGAGATTTTTTCTCAATAAAATCATATAAACTACTGTTTTATAATAGATATCATGCTAATGACCCGAGACGAGTTCCTGGCCTGGCCCCGCAAGGCAGTGACGCTGCTCGGAATGTCCGGCGTCGGCAAGACGTGGCTCGCGAACAAGCTGCCGAAGACCAACTGGTTTCACTATTCCGGCGACTACCGCATCGGCACCAAATACCTGGCCGAGCCGATCCTCGACAACATCAAGCGGCAGGCGATGCAGGTGGACTTCCTGCGCGACCTCTTGCGCAGCGATTCGATCTACATCGCCAACAACATCAGCGTGCACAACCTCGAACCCGTGTCGACGTTCCTCGGCAAGATCGGCCGTGCCGACATGGGTGGGCTCGACCTCGCCGAGTTCAAAAGACGGCAGCGGCTGCACCTCGAGGCCGAGGCCGCGGCCATGCGAGATGTCGAGGGTTTCATCGACAAGGCCCACGAGATCTACGGCTACGACCACTTTCTGAACGATGCCGGCGGCAGCATCTGCGAATTGCCCGACGGCGAAGCGATGCGGGTACTGCGCGAGCATACGCTGATCCTGTACCTGCGCGCGGGCCCCGAGATGGAAGAGGACCTGATTCGTCGCGCGGCCGCCAATCCGAAGCCGCTCTATTTCGGCGAACGGTTCCTCGACGAGAAACTCGCCGAGTACCTCGCGGAAACCGGGCTGCCCGGGGCGGATGCGATCGAACCGGATCGCTTCGTGCAGTGGATCTTCCCGCGTCTGCTGGAGCATCGACGCCCGCGCTACGCGGCCATCGCCGACGCGCACGGCTACACGGTGGACGCTCGGGAAATCGCCCGGCTCGAGGGCGAGGACGATTTCATCGAACTCATCGCCGCTGCGATCGGTCGCAAGCACGAGGGCATGCGGTGAACGGCGCGCAGGGGGCGAAACGGTTCATCGAGGTACTCGACCGCCGGATGGCCTACATCGAGTCCGGCCAGCCGGCAGANNTCGAGACCGGCCAGCCGGCAGAGCCGGGGCGACCGACCATCGTATTCCTGCACGGCAATCCGACGTCGTCGTATCTGTGGCGCAACGTCATGCCGCACCTCGCCGCGGCGGGTCGATGCCTGGCCCCCGACCTGATCGGGATGGGCGATTCCGAAAAACTCGAGGGCGGCGATTCGTCGCGCTATGGCTTCGAGACCCATCGGCGTTTCGTCGACGCCTTGCTGGATTCGCTCGACATCGGAGACGACGTCGTGTTCGTCGTCCACGATTGGGGCTCCGCCCTCGGGTTCGACTGGGCCTGTCGCCATCCCGAGCGCATCGCCGGCCTGGTGTACATGGAGGCCCTCGTGCGACCGCTGTCATGGGACGAGTGGCCCGAGGCGAGCCGGCCGATTTTCCAGGCGCTGCGCTCTCCGGCCGGAGAGGAGCTGATCCTCGAGAAGAACGTGTTCATCGAGCGCATCCTGCCGGCCTCCATCCAGCGCCGCCTGACCGACGAGGAGATGGCGGCGTATCGTTCACCCTTCGCAAGGCCAGGCGAGGACCGTCGGCCAATGCTGAGCTGGCCGCGGGCGATACCGCTGGACGGGTCGCCGGCCGACGTCGGCGGGATCGTCGCGAGCTACGCCGACTGGATGGCCAGCAACCATCTCCCGAAGCTGTTCATCAACGCCGAGCCGGGTGCGATCCTGGTCGGTTCGCAGCGCGAGTTCTGTCGAACATGGCCAAACCAGACGGAGGTCACGGTGCCGGGCATCCACTTCATCCAGGAAGACTCGCCCGACGAGATCGGCGCCGCCACGGCCAGCTTCGTGGCGACGCTGACGTAAACCGCGCCGGCAGAGCGAGCGATTGGACAATGCCGCGCGAACTGCATTAGTTTCGAGCTTCCTTCAGCCAACGAGAGAGCGCCCATGAAGCCGAATTCCGTTTCGCGCCGCCTGCTGGCAACCATCGCCGCATTGCTGTTGTCGAGCGCCGTCCACGCCCAGCAGGAGCGTGACGTCATCGAGCTGATCAAGTCGCAGCTGGCCACGCAACGCCAGGCGCTCGTCGCCGAGAACCTGAACCTGACCGCCGAGCAAAGCGAGGTGTTCTGGCCCCTGTACCGCGAGTTTCAGGCCAAGCGCGCGCCGCTGGTCGATCGCCGGATTGAGCTGCTGCGCGAATTCCGCGACAACTTCGACGGCCTGACGGACGAACAGGCGGGCGCGCTGATCGACGGCTGGGTCTCGCTCGAGGAAGACATCGTCAAGCTGCGGAAGCAGTACGTGAAGAAGTTCCGGAAGATCCTGCCCGACAAGACGACGCTCCGTTACTTCCAGGTCGAGAACAAGCTCGACACGATCATCGACTACGATCTGTCTCAGGTCACTCCGCTGGCGGAATAGCCGCGACGTCCGCATCACCGCTCTCGCCGCCCGACTCGGGGACGAGCGCCTCGGGTCGCTCGTCCGGGGCCCGCGCCAGCACGCGGTCCGCGCTCGCATGGCACCGGTCGCCTCGCCATCGCCAGCCGGTGACGTGGCCGTCGGGATCGATCTCCAGCGAGCGCACGCAGGACCACGCTGCCCGCCGCGACTGGCCGCTGGCGCGGTCGTGCCAGGAACAGATGCGGCGGCCCTCGATCGTCTCGCACGCGTCCGGCGGCCCCCAGGCAGCGCTCACCGCTTCGATGCTGCTGCCCTGCCACGAGCTCATCGTCTGGCCCAGCTCGCCGGAGCTGAAGCAACCGCCGATCGCCGTGGCGAGGATCCCGCCAACCGCCCAACGCAATGTCTGCCTGATCATGATCGCTGTTTCCCGCGCCCGGACTCAGCAGAAATTAGACTTAAAGACCCCGAGCATTTCTGTGATCCGCGTCGATATCCACGTGACCTCGGTCACGGTTCTCGATTTTGTGAACCCTGATCACGGCCGTTTCGGGACAATCGATGCAATTCGGGGATGCGTCGGCCGCCGCAGCGCGCCCCGGCTGTCATCGCCCGTGAAGGTAGGCTAGACTCCGGTCTGGTGGGGGAAACACGTCAGCACCCGTCCGTAGGCGCTTGGTTTTCCGACAGAAAAAATAATGATTCTGGACTTGACTAAACATGAGTGACGCTTCAGCACCCCGTCCGCTGGACGGCATCCGCCTCATCGAGGTCGGCCAATTGCTGGCCGGCCCCTTCGTTGGGAATGTGCTTGGATACTACGGCGCGGAGGTTATCAAGGTCGAACCGCCCGGCGACGGCGACCCGATCCGCAAGTGGCGCATACTCGACCAGGACGGTACGTCGTTCTGGTGGAGGAGCCTCGGGCGCAACAAGAAATGCGTGACGGCCAACCTGCGCACCGACGAAGGTCGGGACATCGTGCGCCGTCTGATCGAGAAGGCCGATGTCGTCGTGGAGAACTTCAAACCCGGCACGATGGAGAAGTGGGGTCTCGGACCCGAGGTCTTCGAGAAGTCGAACCCGGGCCTGATCTACGCGCGAATCTCGGGTTACGGCCAGACCGGCCCGTACGCATCCCGACCCGGATTCGCATCGGTGTGCGAGGGCGTCGGCGGCCTGCGCTACGTCAACGGATTTCCCGATGGCCCGCCGGTCAGGCCGAACCTGAGCCTGGGCGACACTCTGGCCGGCATGCACGCCGCGCTCGGCATCTGCATGGCGTGCATACGCCGCATGCAGGACCCCGAGGGCCGGGGTCAGGTTATCGATACCGCGCTCTACGAGGCGGTATTCAACATGCTCGAGGGGGTGGTCCCCGAATACGACGGCGCCGGCGTCGTGCGCGGCCCGTCGGGCTCGACGCTCACCGGCATCGTCCCGACGAACACCTATCGCTGCAGCGACGGTAAATTCATCATCATCGGCGCCAACGGTGACTCGATCTTCAAGCGTCTGTGCGAAAAGATGGGCCGGCACGACATGGCCGAAGACCCGCGATTTTCCGACAACGCCGGCCGCGTCGATCACGAACCGGAGATCGATGCCGCCATCACGGAGTGGACCAGCTCGATGGACTCCGAGACGGCACTGAAGCTGCTCGAGGAGGCGGTCGTGCCGTCCGGCCCGATCTACAGCGTCGTCGACATGCTGGCCGACGAACACTTCATCGCGCGCGGGCTGTTCGAAGAGGTGGACGTCAACGGCAGGAAACTCAAGCTGCCGGCCATGACACCGAAGCTCAGCGCGACGCCGGGCCGCACGGACTGGGCCGGACCGGAGGTCGGCGCGTTCAACGACGAAATCCTCGGCGGCCTGCTCGGGATCTCGGAAGATGAGCGGCGCCGCCTGGCCGACGAAGGCATCATCTAGCGACCCTCAAAACGGACCCGCCAGATCGAATGACCGGCGTCATCGCTGATCAGCAGTGAGCCGTCGCTCAGTTCGGCGACGGCGACCGGTCGGCCACGCACGGTGCCCTCCGACGCGTCGGCGATAAAGCCGCCGAGAAACGGTTCGACCTCGCCGGTTGGCGCGCCGTCCCGGAACGGGATGAAGACGACGTCATAGCCGAGAAATTCGGAACGGCCGACCCCGCCGCGCCGCGCGACGAACGCTCCGCCGCGATAGCGCGCCGGAAACTGGTCGCCCCGGTAGAAGCGCAGGCCCAGCGGGACCGAATGTGCGCCGAGGGCCAGGTCCGGGACCCGCGCGCTGCGCCGCGCCGCCGCGACTGCGTCGGGATTCGTTTGGGCGTGAAGTGGATCGGGGTAGGTACCGTAGTACACATACGGCCAGCCATAGAAGGCGCCCTCGACGACGCGGGTCAGGAAATCCGGTGGCACGTCGTCGCCGAGTCCATCCCGCTCGTTCACCGTCGTCCAGAGGTCGCCGCCGGCCGGCTCGAAATCGATGCCGACCGGATTACGCAACCCGGTGGCAAAGAGCCGCTTGTCGGAACCGTCGGGACTCAACTCCCAGATCGCCGCCCGTTCCGGGTGCTCGAGGCCGTTCTCGTTCGCGTTCGTTCCGGCGCCGACGGTCAGATAGAGCTTGCGCCTGTCCGGGCTGGCGATGACGTTCCGGGTCCAGTGATTGTTCCAGTGGGTGGTCTGCTCGCCGGCCGGAATCGCCACGACTGTCTCCGGCGCCGCGTCGATGCGCGTCTCGCCCGGCGTGAACGCGAACCTCAGCAGCGCGTCGGTGTTCGCGACATAGAGATAATCTCCGAGCAGCAGCATCCCGTGCGGCATGTTCAGATGCTCGAGCAGCGTCCACCGCTTCACTCCTGCCGGCGTGTCCCGCAGCAGCACGATGTTGTTCGCCGACCGGCCGAGCAAACCGATGTCATACAGCGCCGCGATGACGTCGTCCGTCATGCCCGCCAGTCGCTCCGTCCGCGCTTGCGATACCAGTACATCGTCGTTCGGCAACGCGAGCAGCCAGCGCGGGCTATTCAGGCCGGCCGCGTAACGCTCTACGACAAAATCAGGCGGCGCTGTAGGCGTCTCGTCGCCCGACCAGCCGATGATCTGCGGAGGCTTGAACACGCTGGCGCCCGCGGGTGGCAGATCCGGCACCGCCGGCGCATCCTCCGCCCCCGCAGCCGGCAGGAAGCAAGAAAGGGCGAGTCCCAGCGCAACGGACTCAATTCGACAGCGCAGGCCGCGGAGCCGCCCCGACAACGGGTCGTCGATCGCGCCGAATTCGGCCATGAACGCGCCCTCTCCTTTCGCCGATACGCGTGATCTGGCAAATTCTAGCGGATCGCAGCAGTTCGAGAAGCGCCATGACCGCAGTGACCGCCAAGGAAATTCGGGAGCCTGATCGAGGCCCGTTTGACTCGTTGCGCGACTATATCGGCGCCGTCGAGGCACGTGGCGGCCTGCTGCGCATTCCCGAAATGGATCAGGATCGCTACGAGGCGACCGGATTCGCCTACCGGATGGTCGACGAACTCGGCTTCGACGACGC
>JABAOE010006509.1_pt3 | contig 12406 bp, 20 predicted proteins | sample 7062141 | NCBI WGS metagenome assembly JABAOE01 (sample SAMN14538627, study PRJNA623070) | marine sediment metagenome | biome: marine biome [ENVO:00000428]; feature: marine pelagic biome [ENVO:01000023]; material: deep marine sediment [ENVO:00002113] | place: India: Gulf of Khambhat ...
GTTCTAGTTTTTTCTTTTCTTTGTCTATCATATTGTTTTTTTGTAACAGAATCTTTCAAACCCTCTGCCATAGCATATCTATTATTTGAAAATAGGATATAAAGCAGATCCTCAGGTTGAGATTTATTCTCAACCATGATAAGTAACCTAGGTAATTTAATCAGATTTCTAAACAAGAACATTAATGGGAAAATGGTGCAAAAAATGTGGAAAGATAATGAAAAATCCTGAGTTGACGCACTGTTCTGATGAGTGTTTGCTGTCAGACGTAAAGACTAGCAAAACTCTAGATTCTAGTGGCACAGGAGCTCAAGCATGGTCCGAAGAATCTGAACCTTGGAAATAATATGATTCACATTCACTTTACCCACAACCACAATACATCCCACACTCAGATATGCTGAATTTTTGGGAAATGTCTGATAAATTAAGGAATCTGTATTTAAACTAAAAACGAAATCCATTCGTACTTTAAATGAAATACAATTGTTAAGGCTGAAAATTACCTTGAATAACTTTGAAAATTATTGAAAAAATTCTATAAAATTAACTGAATACCAATAGCTAATGAAATTAAAACAAAAACCGTTGCAACTACTTTTCTTTCATTCATATCGCTGCGCTTTGTGATATGGATATAAAATTTTGGTTTTGATTTTTTATTTTTTCTTCATGCCTCATCACATTCAATCACTAACAAAATAATATTGAAAATTTACAAAAAAATTGAAAATATTATGTTAAAGTAAGTTATTCTTAATCATAATAATCAAGAATCTATTCAAATACCAATTTTTCGTATAATTAATTGAGGGGAAAATCATGGCAGTATCAAAAGGACAATACATTTCAGAATTAACGCTGGATCAGATGTTCGATCAAAGTTTGACTGATACGCCATGTGTTTATCTAAACCAAGAAAGAGAGGTTTGGGTTGCCACAGAAATGTGTGTGCAATACCTTGAATCTAACATCGATTCGATAGTTATTAGAAATGATGAATTGACGCCGGTAGGAATAGTTGGAGGTTATGACCTTCTAGATCATATTAGGAAAAACCCTACTAGAGATTTCCAATACGAGAACAAAGTAAAGGAAATCATGTTTGAAAATTTACCCGTTGTAGAGAGGGAAACTAGATACAAAGATCTTATGGAAAGATGGATAAATTCTAGGCGAGCCTTTGCAATTACTCCTAATTCTTTCCAAGGATATTCTCCTGTTTCTGCAAGAAAGATGCTAGATGTTGGAATTAGAAGTGAGTCTGATATTTCCATTTCATCATTTCCTAAAAAGAAGATTGTTACCTTTAGCTTAGATGACTCTTTAGGAAAAATTATCGACTTGATGTTCGAACACAATACTCGTAAGCTTCTTTTGGAATATTCTAATCAATTCATTAGTGACAGAATAATCCTAGAAGAAATATCTAAGACATTAAAATTTAATTCTGACGTGGATAATTTCCTTGATATTCCCGTAAATCAAATTGGTCTACAAAATGCAACTGTCTTAAAAGACGATATTAGTCTAAACCAAATTTGTCTCATGATGTACAAAATGGATCATCCTTACTTGATTTACAAAGATATCTCAGTGAGTCCTTGGGATGTTTGTCTGACATTACTTTCTGAAGATGTAACAAAAAGACCTGATGAATCAAAAAAATCCTGCCCTCATTGTGGGGGTGATATTAGTTGGCTTGTCTGACAATGTCAATAATCAATAAATCTCTCAAAGAACTTTTGCCAGAAACTCTGACATATTCTCTTTGCATTCACATTGAGAAAGGAAAAGAAGTATGGGTAGTAGCAGGTATGTTAGCTCAATATTTAGAATCTGCAACCGATTCTGTTTTAGTTTTAGATGAAGAAAAGCCAGTAGGGGTGGTAGGAGGAAAAGAAATTCTAGAAAATATTCTGAAAACTCCCACATCGAGCCTGTTTTTTGATAATAAAGTTGAAGATATCATGGAATCAGACCCATTCATTGTATCTGATGAGACCAAATATGGAGATTTGATGACAGAATGGAAAAAACGAGGTCGCGCATATGCTATTTTAAAAAATGAATGGAATAATTATTCTGCAATTTCTGCAAAGAAAATCCTCGAGATTGGAATGCGATGTAAAACCAATCTTTCTGTAAGTGACCTTCCAAAAAAATCTCCCATCACTTTCAAAAAAGATGACACAATGGAGTCTATAATAAAATCAATGTTTGAAAACAAAACACGTAAAATTTTACTAGAAAATTCTAACAAATACATCAATGATAGAATAATTATAGAAACAATTACTGAAAAAATGGCTTATCTTAAAGACATTGATTATTTTCTAAATGTTCCAGCAAACATTATCGATCTAGAAGAGGCACGTGTAATTCATGATGATCTAAAAATTAATGAAGTTTCGGCAATGCTTTATGATATGGAACATCCGTACATAATTTACAAAGATTCGGTAGTTACGCCGTGGGACATTTGTAATATTTTATTAAATGAAAGAATCGATTATTAGCACAACAACTTTCGTTCAGTTTATTGCCTCGAGTTTGAAAAATTTTGAAAAAAAATTATTTTTTCAAACTTTCTCTAAGTACTTGATTAAGTACGTTTGAGAAGCTAACTGAACTTGTTGTGTTTTGGATCATTTTTGCTTGAAGCTGTCGCATTTTTTTGTCTAAATCTGAATCAAGCATGATTGTTACTCTTTTGCTCATGTTATGAGTATAATATTTCATAATTTAAGATTTTATTCAATTTCCCAATACTGGGAAAATTCAATTATGAATCTTTTCTAAGACCTCATCCATTTTGAAAGGCTTGTAAATTACAGGGATCTCTAATTTCTCTAGTTTTTGCTCAGTGGTGAATCTACCATCTCCAGTAACAGCTATAATTTTGGCATTTGAATCGATTTGCTTAATTTTTTTAATCGCATAAAATCCACTACCATTGGGCATCATAATGTCAATAAGAAGACAATCTGGCTTTTTTTCCTGATACAAATCGACGGCCATTTTTCCATCATATCCTTTTCCAACAACCTGAATCTCGTTTTCTTCTAAGAATTCGCTAAACAACCTTACTGTGTCTTCATCATCATCGATAACAACAACTGATTTTGTCACATTAATTATATGCATTTTTTTGATTTAATCTTTTTCAATTGAAAGTTTAGCGATTAATATGATGCCCCTTAGGTTATCTTATATGACACTAGCTATGATTCTTTGGCAGGCTGAGGACAAAGGTAGTAGGGTTATTTCTTACTGAAATATCTCCACCATGGTTCTCAATTATTGTCTTACAACTTACAAGCCCTAATCCAGTACCTACTTGTTTTGTAGTTACAAGAGAATCAAAAATGTGTGGTAAAACATCTTCTGGTATTTCTGGACCACTATTTTCTACTTCCATTATGGTTTGAGAATTGTTTTCAGAAAATCTAATTATGATCTCACCATTATTTTTTCCAATAGCTTGTATTGCATTTATTATTAAGTTATTGAAAATAATTTGAATTTGAAAGGGGTCTGCATTAACATTATAATTTTTTTGAGGAATTTTTATCTTAATGTACTGAGGTTTAGAAATTGTTTCAAGTGCATCTTTGACACATTTATTCAAACTAAAATTCACTTTGTTTAATTTTCTATTTTTTACAAATCCTAATACGTCATTTACCTGATGGGAAATTCTTTCAATATTTTTCGAAATCAACTCTATCTTTTCTACTACTCCGTCATCCTCTAATTTTGTTTCCGGAGGACTGTTCTTCAATAACTCTATTGACATAAGGATATTTGACAATGGGTTTCTGATGTCATGAGATACTCTTGATGCCAACTCTCCAATGGCAGAAAACCTTTCATTTTTTACCAACTCTTTTGAAGCCTCTTCTAATTGTGTGGTTCTCCTTTTGAGTGTCCTGTTAAGTCTAGAATTCATCAAAATAACAATAGATGAAAACATGACTACCAACATTCCCAAAATCCAAGAAAAAAATTCCAAAATAGTGTCCTCTCTAGGCTCGATGAAATAATTTATTCCAAACAAGAGAAGAATAACAGTAGCATTAATGAGAATTAAGCCTATTGCAACACCATACTTTTCAGCCTTTTGGGTTTCATATTTTCTGGCAATTTCATGAACCTCTTTTGGTTCTTTGTAATACCTAGATTCCATTAAGGCATAAAATAGCATAAAAGTCCAAATGGTGTAACTCGAAATCCAGAGAATGTCTACGGGGTGACCATCTACATATGCATCTTCAAGAACTAAAAATAAGAAAATAGTGTCTGCAGCCATCATAACAATAATACCAGAAATTATCATTAACCAAAAGAAATTCTTTTTACTCGAAACCAAAACTGAAAAAGTAACTAGAGCAGGGACTAAAAGTGCTGCATCCACTATTGGGTAGGCAAGAGCAACCAAATTTTCAATAGGACTATCTTCAATTCCAGCATCAAAAGTAAAAACAATTGAAGGAATTAGTATTGAAGCTGAAATTATGCTTGCAATAATAACAGGCCTTACTGGAATTTTTTTTTCTTCAGACTTTAGAAAAGTCCACAAAGAAATGAACATGAAAATTGGGGCAGAAAGATAAAAGAAATCTGCTGCTGACGGATAGGGATCAATTTCTAAGACATGTTCATACAAATTCCATATTTGCTCTGCCAAAAACCAAAAGCTAAATGCTACTGCCAAAAAAATTAGAGGTGTTCTTGAGAGTTCTGGAAATGATTTTGATCTAACTACTGCCCAAATGGAAAGCAGCACCATGATTCCAGGTATGATAGTATATGCCGGAAGTGAAATCGTCTTTGAAAAATTTTCAATTCCAACATTGATATTTGTAAAATATAATGAAGCAATTATGACTAGTATTGCAACTAAGGAATAAGCCCAGATTAATTGAAATTTGTTTTTTTGATCAAAATTTAACACCATTTTTCTTTCATAATATGTTAGGTGGTAATTTCATTTATCTCTAGATATTATAGGAAAACAAAATTGTTCGTAATACCTGAGAACAAATTAATAATTAGGAACGCAAACAAAAGTATTGCCAGGCATAGATCTACTAATTTCACGTTATTTTTCAGATGAAATCAAAAATAATTTGGAGCCAAAGATAAAGTCACAAGTTGAACGAGACTTGTTTTTTCAAAACGGAATGTCAATAAAACTAGCAATTGAACACTTTGATGCTTTTCAATCTGTTTTAAAAAACTATTATAAAAATAATATTTCTGAACTAGAAAAAACCTGCTTTGATAAAATTTTCACTCTTGATAAATCCGGAGATAAATACATTTTAAAAATTAATAATCATGAATTAGCTGACAAAATTTTTGATTATTATGGTGACCCTGAAAGCAGAAAAATTCTTTCTTGCATTATGGGAAAAAAGCTCACAATATCCGAAATACTATCTGAATCCAAGGTGCTAAAATCCCCCGCATACAGGAAAATTGAAAATCTTCATCTAGATGGATTGATTTTGGAATCTGGAAAGATATTGACAAAAAACAAAAGAGTATCTCAGTACTCTTGCATATTTGATAATGTCCAAATCTTCCTGAATAGAAAAACTTTGGAAGTCAAATGCATTATCTCGAGAAAAAACCTTGAATCCAGCTCTGTATACCAACATGGTCTGATATGATATTGAAAATTTGTTCTTGATGTCTTAAAACTTAAGAAAACAAGAACAGTCTCTTAGAATGTTCATGGGAGCATTCAGAGGAGCAAAAACTAGAATGTCTTGGAATAAAATCCTCAGTACAGTTTCTGCATTTTGGCATATCAGAACATAAATATTATTTCGTTATAAGTATTTAGGGAAATATGTTATTCATATCTCAAGAGTGTAATGAAAGCATACTTTGACTACAAATAACTACAATTAGATGCTTACAATATAATAACATCATACCGTCATAAGTTCTTGAAATGGGCATTAATTTTATCGACACAATTGTGGTTCGCCACAATTTAGAGAGGGGTACTTCCTCTGAAGACAAACCAGTACTTCCAGCTGAATTTATGGGCAAAGAAACAACCAAGGCTAATGAGGCTCGATTAAAGTTAGCAGGAGATCTAATGATTATGAGTGCCAAAGGAACAAAGAAAATAAAATTGTCCGAGCTAGAAAAACCAACACTCCCTGCGAATCTTAAGGGACACTACATAACAACTGGAAAAGGAACAGGCAGAGTAAAGCTCTGACCTTTTCTCATATTTTTAAAAATTTGATTTATTCTTTATAATATTTTGATTGAGAATTAGAATGACTTTTTTTATTTATCAAAAATTTATTCAACAAGTGAATTATATCAACTAACAATGCAATGTAACGGTTCTTGTAAAAAATACAAAGCAACTGGAAGTACCAGAGAAGGAGGAAGATATGAGCAAGGACAAAAGCGATGTCATAGATGCGAAATTTACATTGAATGGGAAGGACTCTGGTGCCCTTGCTGTGGCTATTTATTGAGAACAAAGCCTAGGGGAACAAAACCAAAAAGAAGAAAAATGCTTATGAAAAAGTCAAGACTTGACCCGTAATCTTGGTTTTATTTGAAATTCAAAATTAATCTCCCTGTATTGCAAATTCATATAACGCTACAACAAAATACCTGTGAATGGAACTGTTCAAAAATATTGCAGTAGCAATAATTACTCCAACTCATACCAAAAAATCTTTTGATATGGGGCTTGGATTGGCAAAAAAACACAATGCCACATTATCTGTAATTGAATGCGTATACAAAATCCCTCCAAAATTTTATTTCTTTGAAACAAAATCAGATAAGAAAATCGCACAATCACAGGTCACAAAAATTAAGCAGGAATTAAAAAAATGGAAGGAGCTAGCCGCAAAAGAGGGAATCAAAATCAATACTAAATTTGCTTTAACAGACTCTATAGCACATTGGGTGATTGATTATGTCAAAGAAAATAAAATTGATCTACTAGTGGTGGACTATCCCAAACTTTCCATGATTGAAGCAACTCATCATGACGATATAATCAATCAAATTCACCATAAAGCACATTGTCATGTTCTTACCATGAAACAATAACTGTAAGTTATTAATTGTGCATTTTCTCTAATTAGGGAAATCATATTTTATACTCCATAAATTAAAATGCATTCAAAATTACCATAATTTTAAATCCAACAAAAATTTGTTTATTCTTGTCTTTGCACCAAATTATTTCCCAATATGGATTTGTCCCACTTTTGGAAAACCCTGAAAAAAAACTTGCTGAATTTCTTAGAACTTCACTTGAAAAGAGACTGAGCAAAACTCTTGTAGATGAACTTATCTCAAATTATATTCAAAAAACTAACAAATCAGCGGATGAAATTCTATTGAATCCTGAATTATTTTCCAAAGCTATTGAAGAATTATTTGGAGAAAAGGTATCTAAATTAATTCTTAAACTTATTCAGGAGGACTTGTTTGAGAATGGCATGTCAGATTCTGCCGATAATTCAATTAAAAAAATTCTTGATGAAATTCGAAAAAATTCAGTTTTAGAATTTATTCAAAAAATAAAAGGTCATGAACACATTGCTTTTTTTTGGGCCAATAACGATTTGCGACGATATTTATTTTCTGAATTTTTTAAAAATGCAAAATCTGTAAAGGGCTTCATTTCAATGGAAGGACTAGATGATGCCACTCCGTACATTACATATGATGAACTATTTTCCAACAAATCTGATTCTATTGAAAAAGAAAAAGATTTGATTATATCTACGCATAAAAAAAACACAACAAGTTTTCCCACTTTACTTGGAGGTGATAATTGTGATAGATGGTTTGAGGAGGGACTTGGGCATGATTTTCTTAAATTAGAAAAATATGTTGATAAATTTTTGGAAAACGAATCCATATCCTGTATTTGTGGATATAATGAATTGTTCCTTTCAAACGGAGAGCATATTGGAGAAATTCTCTCTTCTCACAAGTATGTGATTTTAGATAATCCTTTAATGATTTACAAGAGGCGTGAAAAATGAGTCAAATTTCCGAGCCAACTCAAAACAATGCTGATCCAATCAAATTTCTTGACTCTATTGAAAATCACAAACATATTGTAATGTTTTATGAAGAACCTGAGTGGGCACAAACTATAGGTTTTGAATTTCTTAAAAATGGATTGGAAAAAGGAGAACATTGTATCTATGCAATGATGGATGACATAGAAATTGTGAAAGAAAATATGTCGGATTATGGAATAGATGTAGACAAATTTCTAAATAACAATCTATTACATATCTATAAAATTCCAGATTCCTATGATTATTCAAAAGATCCCATTGAAGAGGCCAAGAAATTTTGGAAAAAAGTAATGTCAGATACAATTCCTCCACTTAGAATATTCTCAACATTTACTCGTGAATTACATCAAAAAGATGCAATTGAATGTCAAACACGAATAGAGGAATATCTTGATTCACAATTTGATAAAATTCAAGGAACATGGATTTGCCCATATAATGTCACAAACATTGAATCTGGAAATAGATTCAAGTGGATAAAAAAACTGATTTCCAGTCACAAGTCTGTAATATTTGCCCCCTCAATGGAACAAGGCACAGCATTTGACTTGTAAAAAATTATATTAATTTTTTAAAATAATTCCCAAAAAAATTCAAATCCCCTAAAGAAGAAATGAAATTTTGGATTTCCCCAAAAAAGTTGCATAGTTCTGCATAGTTTTGTGACTAAATTTCATTAATGGGCTGCAAAAGGATGTGGTCCCAAGTGAAGGAATTGAACCTTCGACAACCCGGTTTCTGTATGCCTGATATGCTGTTTTTCGGTCAGCCATCTAAAGCCAACAACTACAGCCGGAAGCTCTACCAGGCTGAGCTAACTTGGGACAAAAAATTCGATGTGTTTTAGTATTAAATAACTATCGCAGGAGGGCAAATTCCCAGATCTGGGGCAACAAATAAGCCATAAATACCATGCAAAAAAATTTTTGAGTGTGTCAGAGTTAAAACTGTCATATTCGGGCTACGTATGTGCACCTTATCTACACAATCATGAATCAATTGAATTAAAGGATCTTTGGGTGAAATCCAAAAATGTAGAAAAAGTGTATTTTGCAACTGGCACGTTTTCTAATGAAAGTAAGCCATACTTTACAGAGTCTACAAACCATTATCTTGTTGCAAAGTACAAAGACAGCGCCGAAATCATAAAAAATCTAGAGAAATTCAATCAAGATAAAATTGCTTTTATGTTTGATATTAGAGAGGACCTTTTTGAAAGAGAGACAGACGGAAAAACAAATTTTATCTCTGTATATTATTTAGAATATGGCGATTCAGAAGAAGATGTTAAAGAAGTTGCTTCCCTTTTGGTAAATCGCGAAAAAATAGATTCTGCAGGTTACGGAAAAATGGAGACATATTGTACCACTCCATCAAAATTCACATTCCCATATGCTGAAAGCATTTTGGTTATTGAGGTATCAAGTGAGAAAAGCCATCAAAGTGTGAAAAAATATTGTGATCAAACAAGAAGAACTGTTACAAGACGAGGACTTACAATGTCAAACATGGTAAGTCTTTCAATTCTTGAAACCTTAAAGTAAAAACATTAAATATTCGACTAAAACCTGCTTTGACATGAGTAAACCTTCTGACCTTGGTTCTTTGAAAATTGGATCATACATTTTGCTACCACATTCAGATCAACCTAGTGGAGAGCCATGCAGAATTGTTGAATATGATACATCAAAACCCGGAAAACATGGTGCTGCAAAAGCAAGAATTGTCGCAGAAGGAATCTTTGATGGACAAAAAAGACCTCATGTAGGACCTGTCAGTATGCAAGTTCATGTTCCATTGATTAACAAAAAGACTGGCCAAATAATTTCTATTGCAGGCGAGACTGTTCAAGTTATGGATTCCGAATCGTTTGAAACCATTGATGTTACTTTGGTAGATGACGAGGTCAAAGGAAAGCTAGAGAACGGACAAAATGTAGAATATTGGGTTGTCATGGACAAAACAAAAATCATGCGTATCAAAGGCTAGATTTTAATTTCATAATTTTTCATTTTACAAACTTGATTTAACAAAGTAGACATTTTTTCGTATTTGCTAGATGAATTGGTGGGAAACTATTTCTACAACATTTACAGGATTTTTCCAAGTAACGATGCAACCAATAAAGTACAGGAGTAAGTGGTGGTATCTTCTTCCAATTTTTATTGGTGTAATTGGAGGTTTGATAACTTGGTTTGCTTTAAAAAACGATGACCGAAAACTAGCAAAAAATTGTTTGATTTTAGGAATTATCCTTGACCTGATTGAAATTATGTTCCTAATTTCTTTACTGGTGTCTGATAATCTTAGTTTAATCACACATCTTGGTCCTTTGATGGATTCAAATGATTTAGAGTTTCAATTTCAAATTGAGACTCCATGACATTTTGTGAAAATCAAACATAACTATTTTAGTTGGTAATCTTGTTTTAGATTTGCATGATTGCAAACCAAGAGGAATTTTACAGTCTCTATAATTCTATAATGAATTTGGATGCTAAAGTAAGATTTGTCACAATTCTTGATAAATCTGGAGAGGTTCTTTTTGGAGGACAACGAGAAGGAATAGAGAATTATCTGTCTGAGGAAGATCAGAAAAAATCAATCAAGCATGTTACTGATGCATGGTTTAGTAGAAATCAGTTTTCTTCAGGAATAGGTGAAGGCAAATACGCAATGGCTGAGTATGGTAAAGTCAAAAGATTCACTTTTCCCCTAAAAACAGGCCAAATTATCTATATCACAACAGAACCATCTCTTGACCAAAGCTCCTTCATTCAAAGTGTACTGAAAATAAAGGAGTCCCACTAATCCTCCTAAAACCCAAACTTTTCTTGTTATCTTTTTGGTTTATTGCTAAATTGAATCCTGCTTGAATAAACCTCACTGAAAATAGACCAAAAATTAGAAACAATGGATATTTCATAATGAAATTAAAAATTTAGAAAATTTATTTTTTCCATATGCCTTGCCATGATTCGGTGAATTGTTTTAGGGCCTCACTGTAGCTTGTGGCAGGATCCATAGAGCTCCAAAATTTTGCCCACTTTTCATCATAATAATTCAGTGCTTCAAGCCCACTTGCCTTTACCATGTTTTGCCATTCTCTTTGGAATTGAGAAATTTGGCCCATTCCAGATTCCATCCAAGAGGTCTTCATCATATCTGTCATTTGTTGTGGAAATTCTTTGTTTATTTTCCCACTTGCCAAAGCTTTGCTGTAGTTTGACATGGCTTCAATCCCTGCTTTTTGCCATAACTCAAAAGCTAACTTCCATTTTGCAAGAGATCCAACGTATGTTTTCCAGGCATCTCCAGAAGATTCCACATCTTTTTCAGCCATAGTTTTTTACTGAGTTGATTGCGTAAATCCTTTTTGTTTTTCACAAAATTTTTTAACCTGTCACTATTCTCAAATTTAATTATGGTAAAACCAATTCCTGACGGCTTTCATTCTATTACTCCTGGAATAGTAGTTAGTAATGCTAATGAAGCAATAGAGTTTTACAAAAAAGCCTTTGATGCAAAAGAAATTTACAAATTTCCCACTCCTGATGGAAAAATTTTACACTCTATGATAAAGATTGGAGATTCTAGGATTATGATGTCTGATGAATTTATCTCAATGGGGATAAGATCTCCTACTACCGTTGGAGGAACATCTGTCACTTTACATCTTTATGTTGAGGATGCTGACAAAATGTACCAAAAAGCAGTTGATGCAGGGGCAGTAGTTACAGTTCCTTTAATGGATGCATTTTGGGGTGATAGGTATGGAATTGTCATGGATCCTTATGGGCACTTGTGGGCAATTGCTACTCATAAAATTGACATGACTCCAGAAGGATTAAGAAAAGCTGGCGAAGAATATTTTGCCAATCTTACTAAAAAATAATTTAACTTTAGTTTACGGTTAGGATTTTGTTATCTCTAAAACCCAAACAATTGTTGTAGCCTTTTTTGCAACTCTGCAATTTGTTGGGAGAGTTGTTCTACTAAATTGGCATTTTCGGTTCCATCAAGAACCCTTTCTTCTTGATTATCTTCATTCCACTTTTCCCAATCTACCTCATCGCATGGTTTTGGTTCATCACCGTGTCTTTCATGTGCTTGCCATGCTTGTTTTCCAATTGTAATAGTATGATTATTTCCTGGGTTTCCAGGTGGAATATGACATATACTCATTGTATCCAATGACTCTGCTACAATGGTACTAGATGAAGTAACTACACTTGTTGTACTAGAGGAGGTGACTAAATCTCCTTCTCCGAACTCTTTGATTTCCTGCTTTTCTGCTTTTGCTTCCTCTCTATCACTTT